>UOGI01000202.1_pt1 | contig 14440 bp, 11 predicted proteins | sample 1989621 | NCBI WGS metagenome assembly UOGI01 (sample SAMEA4712198, study PRJEB27164) | hydrothermal vent metagenome | biome: marine basaltic hydrothermal vent biome; feature: marine hydrothermal vent; material: mineral | place: Pacific Ocean | collected 2011-06-14/2011-07-23 | depth 1691 m
AGGACTATTGACGGAAAGGTCTGGAAGCTCGGGGATATTATCTACTCATCACCGACGCCTGTCGGCACTCCAAACGAAAACTACGACAGACTTTACAGGGACATCTCCTATACAAACTTCTACCGGACATATAAGGACAGAAGAACAGTAGTCTATGCAGGCGCCAATGACGGCATGCTTCATGCCTTCAACGGCGGCAAATATAATGCCCTTACAGGCCAATATGAAACCGGAGGGGTATATGCCCCGATTAACAAGGAACTTGCTCTCGGCGATGAACTATGGGGATTTATACCAAAACAGCTCCTTCCACATCTTAAATGGCTTACAGACTCCAACTACACCCATGTCTATTATGTTGACCTGAAACCCAAGGTTACCGATGTCAGGATATTCTGTGATGCTGCCAATTCCAGTGCAGATTGCACCAATGGACAGTCTAATGTGTTACACCCCGAGGGCTGGGGGACCATACTCATTGGCGGTATGAGGCTGGGGGGCAAGCAAATCAGCGCTGAGATTAACGGAACCAACGAGACGTTTTACCCGGCCTATTTTGCCCTTGATATAACCAACCCGGAAAAGCCGCCAAAGCTTCTCTGGACATTCACAGACCGGGATTCAGACGGTGACGGGGTCCCTGATCTGGGACTCGGGCTTACCACGTCATACCCGGCAGTGGCAAGGTTGAAGACCGATGCCAAAGATTTGTGGGTCATGATTGTCGGCTCAGGCCCCACTGATTTTGATGCAGGCTCCAACGTAAGCAGTGACCGGACAGGCAGGGTCTTTGCAGTTGATCTGAAGACCGGCAGCCTCTTGAAGTCCTTTGACACAGGTATCGGCAATGCCTTTATGACAGACCCCATTGCTGTTGATGTAAACCTTGACTACAAGGTTGATGTTGCATATATAGGAGAGGCTTATGACCCGGGGACAGGATACAATCAGCTCAGCGGCAACATGTACAGGCTTGTTACAAAGAACAGCACCGATGTATTCAATGAGTGGAAACTCTCAACACTCATTTCTCCATCCGGCAATAAACCGGTGACATCAGCGCCGTCCGCAGCGCTTGATGGAAAAGGAAACATGTGGGTCTTCTTCGGCACAGGCAAGTTCATTGGCTCCGATGACAAGGTAAGCAATGATGCCCAGGCATTTTATGGCGTAAAAGAGATATGCAAGCCCTGGAAAGATTACGCATGCACAACTGCTGTCCCGGAAACAGACCTCCTTGATGTATCCGGCGTAACAGTTGATATCGGCGCTACAGATATCACTGCATCAGGGACAACAATTTCAGACAGCACGTGTGGTGATCCAATCGCTACTGAATGGTGTGATCTCTTAAATGCTGTAGACGCAAAGAACGGCTGGATCATAAACTTCCCCTCTGTACCTGGACATGAGAGCCTCTTTGGCGAACGTTCATTCATAAAACCGGTTGTGCTCGGAGGTCTTGTCATCTTTACCTCCTACGTACCGGAAGAAGACATCTGCAGTAATAGCCAGGGAAGCGGATACCTCTGGGCAGTCTATTACGAGACAGGCACTGCCTATAAGGACTATGTCTTTGCAAACGAAATAGCGAGCAAACCCGCTACCGTTGGAAGGGAACAACAACTCGCCGGGGAGGGTTTTGCAAGTGTAAACGCCACGGTTACAAGGGGCGGGGCGCTCAAAGCGCTTGCCCAGACTTCTCTGGGGAATATCCCGGGGATTGAAATAAAAACGCCCTTTTCATTACAGAGCGCCATCGTGGGCTTTAAAACAGGAGCGTGTCGGGAATAACAAGCCCTAACCCATGTCCAGCCGATAAAATGAGTAAGACGGGGAAAAGGATGAGAATGACAGTACCTTCAGTCATTCTCATCCTGACAACCGTTTACACAAACTATGAATCAGATTCCATAATTCTCTCTGCTGCAATAACAAACCCCCTGAAAAAACAAACAAAATTATTTTGGTATCGATTTTGCAATAACTCATACTGCAAGAATAATTCACACACAGTATAGAGAAAACAATGGAAAAACAATTTAATTCATATTCATTACCAATCACAAACAAAAAAGGGGTTACCCTTATCGAGGTCCTCGTGGCTATTGTAATCCTGGCAGTCGGCCTGACGAGCGTTGCCATGATGCAATATATGGCAGTGTCAGGCAATGCATTAGGAAGAGAAACGCAGATTGCATCGGAATTGGGCCAGGACTTGTTGGAAAGGATGCGGTCTACTCCTGTCAGGAACGATACAGGTACCGTCAACAGCATATTTGTAGCTTACACTCACCCGACCGGGGAAGACAACACGATTCTGCAGAATCCTGTAGGTTCAGGAGACGCTGACTACGACCCAGTAACAAGAGCTGGAGGAATGACTTTTACCAGGATATGGTGGGTGGAAGATGATTGCAGAAACGTGATCATAAACGACCCAACCCCTAATACACGTGTATGTACCCCTGCCCCGCCGGGCGCATGTGCCGGCGGCGCTGCCATGAACAATGTAAAGGCGATTGCTGTCAGGGTATGCTGGACCGACAAAAACGGCGGCAATCATTCAGTCACACTTAACGGAGTTAAATGGGATGAAACAGCAACACCATAAAAGACAGTCGGAGCGCACGGGACAAAACGGTTATTCGCTCGTTGAATTGCTGGTCGTTATTGTCATCAGTATGATAATAACAGGCGCTATCTATTCATCATATATATCCCAGCAGCGTTCCTTCACGGCACAGGACCAGGTCACTGAGTTGAACTCTACATCCAGGATATCTCTCAAGATAATTGCCAATGACCTCAGAGAAGCAGGCTTTGGCTTACTGAAAAACGGTACATTCAATATAAACGGCTTTACACAGGTGCTGACCCTTACAGATAATACCAACGCCCCCGACCAAATTACCCTGATAGGGGCCTTCAGAAAAGCCGGGACCTTATGCAGCAACGGCAATGGTAATGCCGTAAGCCCGGATGATACCACCCTCATTCTCGTACCGCCTGTGGGTAGTGAAACGTTGGAGAATATAAATACTACCGACAAAAAAAATATCAGCATAGCCGGAATCAGGTACGGAATAGTTACTTCAGGTGGCGGTACAGATTTCAAAATACAATTGCAGCACCCTGTAGATGAGTCATTCCCCATATTTGCAGACTCAAACGGTAACGGCATCTGTGACGATGGCGAGGGAGTGCCTGTTTACCTGATTGAGGACTACACCTATCAGGTAGTCGGAAACAACTTACAGAGGGTCAGGAGATTAAACAGTGTTGACCCGGACATTGATATTATTGCTCAAAACATTGAAGATTTGCAATTTGCCTTGGTGAATAATGATACGGTCAGAGTAAATATCCTTGCATCAACAGCACGGCCCGACCCGAATTTTCAGGGTCTGGGTAATCCACCAGCAACAATAGAAAACCGTAATCTGCCCGCCACCAATGACGCTCTGAGAAGGAGATGGTGGCAAACGGAAGTTGCGGTAAGGAACCTGTAATGAAAAAGAGACAGAGGAACATAATTTCGAGGGATACATTCAATAGACAGGATGGGTTCATCCTGATCATTGCCCTTCTTTCCCTCCTGGCTTTAACGGCAATCGGAATTCTGGCAATTTCGACATCTACGACTGAAGTCATGATCGCAGGGAACACGAGGCTCAGGGAGATAGGCCTTTCTTCTGCTGATTCAGGAATAGAACTGAGTGAGCCGATATTGAGAAATATTAATAATCTCGAGTTCACGGATATTCCTCATGGTAAGATGACAGACAGAATGGAGCATTTGAGTGCTGAAAGAAACTGTATATCTCAACTGGACCCCGACACTGAGAATTTTTCGGTTAATACAGGAAGGAACAGTAATGTAAGTGTTGATATTGATTATGTCAACGCAGGTGACCCCGGTCCCGGTTATGCACTCGAGGAGGGGGGACCGCCGATAGTAAAGAAGACTTACATAATTAATTCAACAAGCAGTGGAGCTTCAGGCTCTGAAGCCACCGTAGGCGCAGTGTATTTCCTTATCGGTTGGTGTGATTAACATCCAGGGGAGGGACCATGAAAAAATTACTCACAATCATGATAACAGCCATCGTTTTTATCCTGTTTACAAGCCTGTCTTTTGCCATGGGTGCGAAGACCGTAACAGGCACGCTGTCAGGATATGGAAAGGATTTTATAGTTGTAGATGGCAAAAAGATAGCGCTCTGTGACGGCTACAAAATATCCGACTCCACTGATACGGAGGAAGAGACCGGTACGGATAGTCTAATTGCTGTTGATACAGTAACAGTCACTTTAAAAAATACATGTGCCGTAGAAGTTAAGGCAATTGTTGTGAGGAACTGACATGAAAAATTATTTAAATAAAATATGGCTTACGATTTCAGTTGCGATAATGAGCCTTATAATTTTCCAGGGGCAGGCATTCTCAGCGACCTGCACCGCCCCAACCCCCGGCGATTACACATCATATCCTCCGTTTATTGGAAGTGTTGTGAAACCAAATGTGCTTATCCTGCTCGACAACTCCGGCTCCATGTTCTTCTTTGCCTATGATTACAACAACTCCGCTGTCAGTGAAGGTTTTGTCCCGGGAACAGATTACTACGGTTATTTCAATCCCGACAAATGGTACGAGTATCAAAACTCAAGGTTTGAAGAAACAGGCAACAAGTCTGAAAGGACAAAAACATCAAATGAGTGGGATGGAAATTTCCTGAACTGGCTCACAATGAGGAGAGTCGATATTGCCAGGAAAGTCCTTGTAGGGGGAAAGGCCGTGTCAAGGTCAGGCCAGGGAAACCCCCACGACCTCGTTGGTGAACAGGCTGATTCCTCCAGCAGGGGATATCTGAAACGGATCACCGGCGCCACGGATTATACGCCCTACGGCGGGGAGCGCTGTTTCAGGTTCAACCGTGGGGCAAGCAGTGTTTCAAAATTCGGGGTCGGCCCCTCCGACGGAGATTGCTCTTACAGTAAACTGGTCACTAACGGCTATGTATTTAATGTCAAGGTACACCTGTCCGACGAGCCCCTCGGTGTTTTACAAAGACTGGCAGACAAGGTCAGGTGGGGACTTGAGTTCTTTAACACCTCGCAGGGCGGACGCATAAAGACCGAGATCGGTGACGGTCTTTCAAGCAGCATGATTACTGCAATAGAGAACGAGCGTCCAAGCACATGGACGCCCCTGGCCGAGGCACTCTGGACCGCAACAGGGTATTTTGCCCAGGACAGCACAACCGCATACACCGGCCCGAGGTATTATACATCCAACAGCAACTCATACAAGGTGGGCAGTGCTGCAGACCCGTTCAACTTCAATAAAACCGGACAGCCGGATTACCTCTGGTGTGCAAAGAGCTTTATACTTGTAATTACAGACGGTGAACCGACACAGGACACGATGTTGCCGTCAGAAATTGAAGGCTATTCTCCCGAGTATACGGATGGTAAGAATCCGGTCCCCCCGTGGGCCGGACAGGATTATTTCTGGTCATCCAATGGTTCTCACTACATCGACGACATCGCTCTCTGGAGTCATGCTGATGTCACAAAGGGCAAGTACAGGGACCTGAGACCGGATCTGGAAGGAGACCAGTACATTACATCATATTTCGTATATGCAGCCTTCAGTGGCGGGTCCCCTGACGGTCGCCGGCTGTTGAAGCAGGCTGCAAGAAACGGTGGGTTCGAAGACCTGAACGGAAACTTTCTCCCGGATATTCCACAGGAGTACGACAAAAACGGAGACGGTGACCCCGACAATTATTTTGAGGCCCAAAACGGATATGCCCTTGAAAACGCCCTCATTAACGCACTTACCGGTATACTTAGCCGTGTCCTTTCAGGGACTGCGGTAAGCGTGCTTACAACAACAGGTGAAGGTGAAGGTGCGGTTTATCAGGCTTATTTCTATCCGTCAAAGATGGAAGGACTCAACGAGGTAAAGTGGCTCGGCTATCTCCAGGGGTTATCGGTTGACGCTTATGGAAATCTGAGAGAAGATACAAACGGGAACAAGAGTCTTGACCTCGGAACGGATTTAATAATACGCACATGGTTTAACAAGGCGGAAAAAAAGGTCATGGTCGACCGGTTTAAAGATGTAGATAAAAACGGCTTTTTTGACTGCATTGACTCGGATGGTGACGGCAGGATCAATACCGATACGTGCACCAACGACCGGAAAGTTGACTCTATAGAGTTCACGGATATAACCCCGTTGTGGGAGGCAGGAAGGCTTCTCTTTGAAAAAAAACCTGCCGACAGAGAAATATACACCACAGAGGACGGCTCAACACTCCTTACAAACGACTTCTCTGCTTCCAACGCCTCTACCCTCAGGCCGTTTCTGAGGGCAACAGACAACACAGAGGCAAAAAATATTATCAACTGGATGCGTGGAGATGATCTCAAAGGTGTAACCGACTCAGGGCATCCTGACGGATACAGGTCAAGGACCCGCACCATCGACGGGAATACAGCTACATGGAAGTTAGGGGACATAATCTATTCCACCCCTACAAGTGTGGCACGGCCCAACGAGAAATTCTATATCTATGATAACACGTATGCAGCATTCAGAAATAAATACTATAACCGGAGGACAGTTGTTTATGCAGGCGCCAATGACGGAATGCTCCATGCCTTCAACGGGGGGTTTTATGACCGGCAAAACGACGCCGGTGAGAGTATCAATAAATTCTGTACCGGCGGTGACAGCAACAATGACGGTATTATCAGCGATTCGGAATGTTCATCAGGCAGCTACCGGCTTGGCGAAGAGCTATGGTCGTTTATCCCAAGGGACCTGCTGCCCCACCTGAAGTGGCTCACTGACCCTGATTACACCCATGTCTATTATGTGGATCTGAAGCCGAGGATTGCCGATGTCAGGATTTTTGATCCTGCCGACGATGCTCATCCCGGTGGATGGGGAACGATCCTGATAGGCGGAATGCGGTATGGTGGAAAACCTGTTTGTGTAACAGACGACTTTGGCTCAGGCACGGAAACAAGGACCTTCAGGTCAACCTATTTTGCCCTTGATATCACTAACCCTGAAAAGGCACCAAAACTCCTCTGGACGTTCACTGATGACGACCTCGGGTTTACTTCCGTCTATCCCGCTATCGTCAGAATAGGCGCTGAAAAATGGTTCACCGTTTTTGGTTCAGGACCGACAACAGATGTCAAATGTTCCCGCAGCACCAAAGGAGCAGTATATATCCTTGATTTAACAGGGTCATACGGTGTGGTATCCGACTGGAATCTCTCAAGCAACTATTGGAAGAAATTCCCTGCAGGGAATAACAATTCCTTTATGGCGGATGCCATTTCCGTGGATGTAAACAATGATCAAACTTCCGACGTGGTTTATATCGGCACGGCATATGAACAGGGAAACGCGTGGCAGGGGAATATGTTAAGGCTGATAACTCAAAACAGTACCGACCCCGGAAACTGGAACCTCTCAACACTCTATGACCCGGGCAAGCCTGTTACAGCTTCACCCTCAGCATCACTGGATGGAAACGGCAACCTGTGGGTATTTTTCGGCACCGGCAAATTCCTTGACCAGTCAGATAAGGCAGATACCGACCAGCAGGCTTTTTACGGAATAAAGGACATCTGTAAACCCTGGGTCTCCGACAATTACTCATGTACTGCTACCGTCACCCAGGGGAACCTGCTCGATGTAAGCAATGCCGTTGTCTCAGTCGGCGGCAGCGCCATAACAGGGGTCTCAGGTGCTTCCAACTGGACGGAACTAATCAGTGGAATTAATTCATCCGACGGCTGGTATATAGACTTCCCGATCTCCGGGGAGAGGAGTTTTGTAAAACCCCTGGTCATGGGAGGTCTCGTTGCCTGGGCAACTTACCTGCCTGACACTAATATGTGTTCTCCTGAAGGAGAGAGCAATGTTTACGTTGTATATTATGAAACCGGAACCTCCTTCAAAAATCATGTATTTGTGGAAGACAAGGGAACCGGCAAGCCCACTGTTGACAGGAGAAAGGACATAGGCAGGGGAGCACCGTCGAGCATAGTGGGAATGATAACCAAAAAAGGAACCATTAAAGGTTTTGCACAGACGTCGACAGGCGAGATTAAAGAGTTTGAACTTGACGCTCCGATTAAGCCTTACAACTATATACAACGTTTCAAAAGAGGCGGAATCCGGTAGCAAAAAAGTGCTCAACCCCAAACCTCCTCCTTATATAACCCCGCCCCTTAAAGGGGCGGGGTCCTTTTTTATCTTTTTATCTTATTGACCGGCATTAACCATCTCAAGGGAAGAAAAGAAATAGCCTATCTCATACTTTGCAGACTCCGGAGAGTCAGAACCATGGACCATATTTCTCTCTATATCAGAGGCCAGGTCTGCCCTTATCGTCCCCTGGGCGGCCTCTTTTGGATTAGTGGCTCCCATGATACCCCTTACCTTTGATATGGCACCCTCGCCCTCCAACACCATCACAACAATGGGTCCCTCCGACATGAAATCAGTAAGGCTCTCATAAAACGGCCTCTCCTTATGGACTATATAAAAACCCTTTGCCTCATCCCTGCTCATCCTTATCATCTTGAGTGCTGCTACCTTTAACCCATTTTTTTCAAACCTGCCAACCACCTCTCCAACAAGATTCTTCTTAACCCCGTCAGGTTTAACAATTGAAAGTGTCCTCTCCATATACCGATTCCTCCTCATTTTTTCGTTATACAGCAGCTATTATTACGTGACATATAAACTATTACCACTTTACTACTGATTTTTCACCGCAGAGAACGCAGAGCTCGCAGAGAAATCATCAATAATCAATCGAAAATAGAAAATCGTCAATCGTCAATCACTAATCCTGTCTTCTCAACAAGTTCCATTACCGCCTGGACTGATCTTTCAAAAAAGGCCTTCTCATTCCCTTCAAGCTGAAGCTCTATAATCCTTTCAACACCTTCAGAACCGACAACAACAGGTACACCTGCATAGAATCCCTTAATTCCGTATTCACCGTTGAGACAGGCTGCTGCCGGCACCACCCTCTTCTCATCAAGCAGTATAGCCCTGACCATCTGAAAGGCAGAGGCTGCCGGGGCATAATATGCACTCCCGGTTTTAAGGAGCGAAACTATCTCTGCGCCACCGTTTCTTGTCCTCTCAATCAATGATTCGATCTTCCCGGCAGGGAGCAGGTCTGTTACCGGCACCCCCCTCACCGTAGTATATCGTGGCATGGGAACCATCCGGTCTCCATGACCACCCAGCACGAGGGCATCAACATCCTGAGGCGAAACACCTAATTCTTCTGCAACAAATGTTCTGAACCTGGCCGCATCAAGGACACCACCCATACCCATAACCCTTTCAGCGGGGAACCCGGTCGTTGCCCGGCACAACTGGGCCATTACATCCATGGGGTTTGTCACAACAACGACAATGCTCTCCGGACAATATTCTGCAATCCCCTTACTGACAGTCCTGACAACACCGGCATTTATATTCAGCAGGTCATCCCTTGACATGCCGGGTTTTCTTGCCGCCCCTGCGGTAACCACGACTATATGAGAACCGGCAATATCCTTTAAATCATTAGCTCCCCTGATATTAACGCTCACATCCCACAACGGAGATGCCTCCATCATGTCCAGGGCCTTGCCCTGAGGCATCCCCTCAACAACATCATACAAAACAACATCGGACAGGCCTGCCTGCACAATGAGTTGTGCAAGGGTAGCTCCCACATTACCTGCCCCGATAACCGTAACCAGTTTTCTCATTTCATTCACCGTCTCATTTTTAGTAATAGCTCACCGCAGAGCACGCAAAGAACGCAGAGGAAACCATAAAAAGAATAAACCAGGAATATTAAAACTTGAAAAACAATATTATTTCTTATCTAAAAATCTCTGCGAACTCTGCGTTCTCTGCGGTAAATATATTAGCGCGTCAGTTTCTCAATAATTGCATCCGCCACCTCCGAGGTCCCGACGGCAGTAGGGTCATCAGCAGCAGGTTTCATATCATAGGTCACACTCTTGCCTTCTTCTATAACCTCGGCAACGGCGGTCTCAAGACGCTCCGCAGCCTCACGCTCGTCTATATGCCTCAGCATCATCACTCCCGAGAGGATCATGGCAAGGGGGTTTACCTTGTTCAGTCCCTTATATTTGGGAGCACTGCCATGGGTAGGTTCGAAAACCGCTATCTCCTTGCCTATATTGGCCCCGGGCGCAAGACCCAGTCCCCCGATAAGACCGGCAGCAAGGTCTGAGATGATATCTCCGTAAAGGTTCGGCAGGACAAGGACATCATATAATTCAGGCTTCTGCACAAGCTGCATGCACATATTGTCAATAATCCTGTCCTCAAACCCGATATCAGGGTAATCTGCCGAGACCTCCCTTGCCACATCAAGGAAGAGCCCGTCAGAGAATTTCATGATATTCGCCTTATGCACAGCAGTAACCTTTTTTCTTCCATTGGCCCTGGCATACTCAAAGGCAAACCTCACAATTCTCTCTGAACCAAACACGGATATAGGCTTGATACTTATCCCGGAGTCTTCCCTTATCCGTTTCCGGGCAGCCTTCTCAATGTAATCAATCAACCCCAATGCCTCCTGAGAACCCTTGGCAAACTCGATACCGGCATAGAGGTCTTCGGTGTTTTCTCTAACAACTATAAGGTTTAAGCCTTCAAATCTGGTACGTGCACCCTTGAAAGCCCGGCAGGGTCTCAGACATGCATAGAGGTCGAGGGTCTGTCTCAATGTAACATTGACACTCCTGAACCCCTTGCCGACAGGCGTGGTAACAGGCCCCTTGACGGCAACCCTGTTCTTTCTTATTGATTCAATAACACGCTCGGGAAGGGGAGTTCCCTCGCTCTTATAAACATCCTCACCAGCCTCCTGCACATCCCACTGTATCGGGACACCGGTTGCCTCTATAACCCTGACAGTGGCCTCTGTTATCTCAGGACCAACGCCATCACCCGGAATAAGTGTTATCCTGTGCATCAGAAGTTCACCGTCAGAATTTTCTTGGCCACTTCAGGATATGAAGCAATAAACCTCAACTCATCATCGGTCAGTGGTTTCTGGGTATGAAGGTTCGCATACTGGACCAGCTCGAGTACTCTCCTTGCCTCTTCATCGCTCTTGAAATGGATACCCAGCCCGTCATAGACGTGGCGGAAGCCTCTAACTCCGCCATAGGCCCCTGTAGTTATCACCCTCCCTGACTGAAGCAGGTCAGGCTCTCCCCTGCCGACATCTTCAGGGTCATAAAGTTCATAATTGCGCCTGTCCTTTAATGCACCGTCGGCATGAATTCCAGACTCATGGGCAAAGGCATTAGCCCCGACGCCGGCCTGCTTGATCGGTATGGGTATGTTAAAGGCATAGGAGGCATATTTTGCAATCCTCCAGGCCATCTTCAAATTGACACGTTCGTCAAGGGGCGCCCTCTCCCTGAGTCCCGTTGAGAACTTCAAGGCCAGAATGGTGGACACCAGATCGGCATTGCCGGCCCTTTCGCCATAACCGTTTATTGTGGTGTTTATATAAGTAGGCATACCACTCTCTATTGCTGCCCTTGCCCCTGCAACAGAAACGGCCTCGGCCATACCAAGGTCGTTATGACAGTGCATTTCTATCGGAAACTTTGTGGCGGCAGAAAGTGCATTAATCCTCTCATAAATTGTTATGGGGTCATCTGCGCCAAGGGTATCACAGTAACGAAACCTGTCGGCCCCTGCCTCCTTGCCGGCAATGATAAACTCTATAAGCCGCGCCAGCTCCGTCCTTGAGGCATCCTCTGCATTAATACCAACGGTCTCGGCACCAAGGGCCTTTGCGGTCTTCAAGGCCTCAATAGTTGTCTTCAGAAGGTCCTTAAAAACCTTTCTTCCCTGAAATTTTCCCTGTATCATTATCTCGGAAGTTGAGACCGAGATATTGATATGTTTCAGGCCGGGACAATTCCTGAAAGAGAGTTCCACGTCCTCAGGCACCGCCCTGCACCACCCCTCAAGGTGGAGGGTCTTTATCCGTCCCAGACGTGCAAGCTCTATATTGGCATTGATATAGTTTATCTCATGTTTCAGGGTTGGAAAACCAACCTCGCTCTGATAAACACCCATCTCGTCAAGATAAAGGTTTATCATGGTCTTTGCAAGCTTTGGAAGCAAAATTCTCGATGTCTGAACACCATCACGGTTGGTGACATCAATCAGGTAAACCTTTCCTTTTTCAGTCATATATATATCTCCCTCTTTAATATTTATTTTTTTGTTTCTTGTGTAAATCCTCGAATTTATGTCACTCTGAAACAAGTTCAGGGTGACAAATAGAGACGTTTCACGAAATTATCTTGGTTACTGCCGGGAAATCAGCGAACCCACATCAGGAGGTACTTTAACACAGTCTCTTATCCATTCTCCGGATTGAATATCAATTATACAATATTTCTTTTCTTGACTTCAATGCTTTTGGTTATTTATGATAATTTCCAGTGCCGTTGTCAATAATCTTCAACCGACACCATAAACTAAAGAAATTATGTTATGTCTTCAATGAAAATTGCCATTGGTTGTGACCATGCCGGTCTGGAACTAAAAGAAAGCATCAAAGCACTGCTTCCGGGATTCGGGATAGATGCCCTGGATTATGGAACAGGTGATAACTGCTCTGTGGATTACCCTGATTATGGTGAAAGGGTATCAGTGGCTGTCTCCTCAGGAGAGATTGAAAGGGGCATCCTGATATGCGGCACAGGACTTGGAATGTCGATTGTCGCCAATAAATTCCCGGGAGTCCGCGCAACACTCTGCCATAATCCTCTTACTGCCAGGATGGGCCGTCTTCATAATGATTCAAATATACTTGTTCTTGGTGCAAAAATAATAGATGATGAGATTGCTGCAGAGATAGTAAAGATATGGCTTGAAACCCCTTTTGAAGGCCAGAGACATTCAAGGAGACTTGAAAAAATATCAATAATAGAAACAAAACTAAATGAAGGAAACAAGGAGTGATGAAGGAGCAGAGATGAGTCTTGAATCATTGAAAATTGTTGACCCCGATGTCTATGATGCTGTTATTAATGAAACAGCGAGAGAAAAAAACAAGATAGTGCTTATTGCCTCGGAAAACTATGCCTCACAGGCAGTCCTTGAAGCACAGGGTTCTGTATTCACAAACAAATACGCCGAGGGCTATCCCGGCAGGAGGTATTATGGCGGCTGCGAATTTGCCGACCAGGTCGAGGACCTCGCAATTCAGAGGGCCAGGGAACTCTTTGGAGCCGAGCACATTAATGTACAGCCCCACTCAGGGACACAGGCCAATATGGCCGTCTACTTCTCAGTCCTCAAGCCCGGAGATACTGTACTTGGAATGAGCCTGAACCACGGAGGCCACCTCTCTCACGGAGCCTCTGTAAATTTCTCGGGGTTTTTATACAATCCGGTAACCTACGGGGTGAATAAAGACGGCTATATTGATATGGATGAAGTCAGGGACATTGCAAGGAAACACCGCCCGGGACTTATAATAACAGGTGCAAGCGCATACTCAAGGATTATTGATTTCAGGGCATTTGCAGACATAGCCAAAGAGGTAGGAGCCTGTCTGCTTGCGGACATTGCCCACATTGCCGGACTTATTGCCGCCGGAGTACATCCCTCACCATTTCCCTATTCGGATTTTGTCACAACAACGACCCACAAGACCCTGAGAGGTCCCCGTGGGGGGATGATTATGTGCAAGTCGGAGTTTGCAAAAAAAATAGATAAAATGATATTCCCAGGCACGCAGGGCGGCCCTCTTGTCCACGTCATCGCCGCAAAGGCTGTTGCCTTTAAAGAGGCACTGACCGGGGAGTTTAAAAGCTATCAGAGGAAAGTCGTAAACAACGCCAAAAGGCTCTCCAGAGAGCTTGTCCGGAGGGGTTTTGATATAATCTCCGGCGGAACAGACAATCACCTGATGCTCGTTGACCTTACCGGAAAGGGCATCACAGGTAAGGATGCCGAGACAAGTCTTGACATAGCCGGGATAACCGTAAATAAAAACTCAATACCCTATGATGAAAAACCCCCGACAATAACCAGCGGAATAAGGCTTGGCTCCCCATGTGTAACTACCAGGGGAATGGCTGAAGAAGAGATGGCGGAGATTGCCTCCATTATTGATGAGGTTATAAATAATTCAAAGAACGAGGAGGAGCTGAGGGTCTTGAAGAAACGTGTACTTACCCTCTGTAACAGGTTTCCCATTTACTGAAAAGATAATGACATAGATAACCACAGAGACACTGAGACACCGGGATTTCAAGTAAAATTCCAAAATAAACCTGAAGTTATTAGTTAAGAGTCTGTGTATAAGGTCAAGCATTTGTTGTTTTTTTT
>UOGI01000364.1_pt1 | contig 14149 bp, 17 predicted proteins | sample 1989621 | NCBI WGS metagenome assembly UOGI01 (sample SAMEA4712198, study PRJEB27164) | hydrothermal vent metagenome | biome: marine basaltic hydrothermal vent biome; feature: marine hydrothermal vent; material: mineral | place: Pacific Ocean | collected 2011-06-14/2011-07-23 | depth 1691 m
GAAATGATTATGGTGGCGTTTTCTTCTGTTTCCGAACTCCTGCAGCTTTGCCTGTGCTCTTCCAATTGCCTTTATGGACAGCTCAACTCCTGTATGAATAGCGACCTACCCTGCATATTATTTTAACATACCAGATATTCCGAGAGTATCACCTCTCTTGGCCCAAATGTTAGAGCTGCGCTTTCTGCGATATGTTCTTTAAGAAACTCTGCCGGGATGGTCTTCTGCAGGATTCCGAGAATCTTCAGTGGATTTATCCCCTGTTTACTCACTTCCTGAAGCGCTTTCTTCGCTGTCTGTTTCGGCAACCCGCCCTCTTCCAGTTGCTTCATTACTTTCCCGAGATAGAGTTCCTGCTCATCGGTAAACTGCCTGAAATCCTGTATAGCCTTCAGTACCTTCAGTAACTGCACCGAACTCTCCCTGCTCCCTTTGGTTTTAGGTTCAGGAATCCCCTCTGCAGTTGCAAGCTCAAAAGCTTTTTTGTTTTTTTCCAGCAGGTCATAATAATCCCTGCCCGGTGTTTTACGAGGGGTTTCGGCATCTGCCTCCAGCATCTTTGCAGCAGAGATAAAATCGAGTTCTTTCGGTTTTCCCTTACCGGCCAGAAAGAACTTCTGGAGTTTGCCCTTTCTGAAATAGGTAATCAAAGCATTTTGAATTTTGATCTTTGAATCCTGAATTTCTCTTGCCGTTCTCGCTTTTTTGGGCAGATGTTTAATGCCGTCAAACAGGTCGGGCTCGTTATCCCGGATATCTCTTATAATTTTCAGATATTTCAGCTCGCTCTCCTCATGCCCATCCTCGCCGGTAATCGTTTTTCTGGAAATCAAACGGTTAAATAACTCAAAAGATTCAACGGGTTCCCCTTCTGTAAGAAGACGGGCGTCTGCTCCAAGCATGGAGATAAAGGCATGGATTTTTGCCTCGGCAGCCTCTTTTAGTTTAATCTGGTCATTTGATTGTCTCGTTGGAAAGAAGTTGAAGGTATATATTTTGTCAAAAACCGTATCGACTCTGTTTATGCGCCCGACTCGCTGCATCAGTCTTGTGGGGTTCCATGGTATGTCATAATTAATAACCACATTTGAACGGTGAAGATTGACGCCTTCCGAGAGCACTTCCGTGGTAATGAGTATCCGGTAATCATCTTTTGGAAAGCGCGCCCTGGCATCAAAGTTTTCAATAACACTCTCCCGGATCAAAGCACTTGAACCGCCACTGAATGAGAGCACTTTATCGGGGAGCTTTTCCTGCAAAGCCCTTGCAAGATAGTCGGCTGTTTCTCTTGATTCGGTAAAGACTATTAATCTGTTTTTTTTCAGAATGGTACGCTGGGAAAGGATATCAATAAACTTCAGGAGCTTCGGGTCCCGCTTCACTGCATCCCACAACTCTTTAATCTGTTTTAGTAAATCCAGATCATGTTTCAGGTCCTCTCTGAATTCCTTCCTGAAATCCTTTGCAGGGTATTCTCTTGCCTTATCCTCTTCCAGGAGTTGCTGGACGGTCTCCTCATCATCATTATCAAGGAGCTCAAATATCTTGTTCGTATGTTTTTTGCTCACATAGACCTTCCCCTTTTCAAACTCCTCAAGAAACCTCTCGTATGAAGAAATAAAGCGGTTAAGGGTATTTTTAAAGGCATAAAAACTGCTTTCCAGCCGTTTTACCAGCAGAATCTTCATAAAAGAACCCATGTTTTTCTGTGACTGAATCTCTAACTGATCCAGCCTCTCTCCCTTGTAATAAAGCAGGGGAGTATAACGGGCATATTTGAATCTTTTAGCCGCCATCTCTATGGTTGAGTTGAATATCCTGTCTTCTTCATCGTTCAGTTCATAAAGCACTGCTTCGGGGTCAACCACTTCAGGAAACTTAAGACCCTGTTTTTTGAGGTCTTTGCCATAAAACTTTTCAATTTCAGACCTTGTTCTCCTGACCATGAGATACTTGAGAACGTTTTCTCTTATCTTCCGGGCGTTTTCCCTGGCAGTGCTGATGTACTCCTCCCGGTCTTTCTGCCTGTCCAAATTCTTGATCTTTTTTTCAAGTCCTGAAAAAAAGGATTTCAGGTCCGGCAGATTGGGAATCGTGCTTTTCCGGCTCTTCTGAAAGAGTTTAATCTGACTCAGGATATCTTTTGGCGAGTTATTAAAAGGGGTTGCCGTAACCAGTGCGACCCGCTTCCCCCTGCAGATCCGGGCAAGTTTCTCATAGGTGACATTTGTTTCCGTCCTGAACCGGTGTGCCTCGTCGATGAAAATATTTTTGTATTTATCAGTGCCGTGCTTTACCAGATAATCAAGTTTGCCTATAGATTCAAAGTCTGCGTGCACCCGGAAATCAGAGAATACATTCGGCCACGAGCCGGGATTGCTCTTCTCCAGCAACACAGGCGGGGCAATTACCAGTGTCCTGCCGTCAAGCTGGTTGGCAAGCATGGCCGACATGTACGTTTTACCGAGGCCGACCACGTCTGATATGAAAACCCCTCCGTACTCCTCAAGAATCTTCTTTGCATTCAGGACCGCCTGTTCCTGATATTCGAGTTTCCTGAAGTCCTCGGGCACATATTTAAAAAAGACCTCGTCAGCCTGACTCATCTCGTCCTTGAAATATTCGTACAGGAATTTCAGATATAACTGGTAGGGGGTGATGGTATCGTTCAACCACGTTTTTGTCCGGATCGTCTCAATATATTTATCTTTTACGTCAACGGCGTTTTCCCAGAGCGCATTGAATTTGTTGAGGGCAAAATCATAATCCGCCCTGTTCTTAAGCTCTACATTAAATTCCAGATTATCAACCAACCCCGATTGTGTAAAATTACTTGAACCAGTAATAACCCTTCCAACATCCCGGTCTCCCTCGGCAAAGGTCATTATATAAAGCTTGGCATGTATGTTTTCGACAGGATAGGCCTTTATCTCAAGTTTTCCGCTTTTAAGCCACTCTGAAAATTTTATAACCCCCTCTTCAACCTCTTTGCTGTCTTCAGAGTCTTCCATTTCATTAACGACTTCCTCTGAAAAGTGCTCTTTCACCTCTGCATGGGAAAACTGAAATGTCTGCTGTCCACTACTCCCGGCTTGCCGGACAAGGTCAACCGTGTCTCTACCAGTGCCGATACCGATTAGAATCCTGATCTTTTTTGTATTTTTAAGTGATTTATAGAGTGAGTTGAAGCCACTGGTATAAAAATATCCGACCAGGACATCAAAGAATTCTGTGTCCCTGATCAGCACCTGAAACCTCTCCAGGAGGTTCCTGTTTTCTTCGTTGGTTATGAAGGTTAGATCTGAATGCATGGATATATCATGGATTGTTGCCTTCAAGTAATTTCATCCCTTCTTTTTTCCCTTTAAATACTACAAGATCACTTTCAAAAATTTACAGCCTTCTTTATCTTCTTAATCTGCCTCTCAACATAATACTTCGCTGGAATAATATCTGAAACACTGGTCTTGTATCTGTTTAGATTTCTTCTCGATAACCATCCATGATGCTGGAGCATGCCTACAACAATTGCAGGGTTTATTCTTAGCTCATCTGCACCATTGAGCACCCTCTTTTGAGAGATATATTTTCTGAGGGGTTCAAAATACTGTAAAACCTTATCAGCTTTCAGTATCTTTTCAGCGAATTTATTTGCCTCTTCTTCCTGTTCTGTTTTTAAATCGTCCAGATTATCTATGAAAAAGTCATCCTTGTTTTTCAGGTGCAATAATATATGGCCTATCTCATGAGCAATTGTAAACCAGAAATTATCCACCCTGTCATGTCTTTTCGTATAAACAATCACAGGCTTTTCACCATCAAAAAAAGATGCACCGTCTATATAAGTCTTCTGTAAATGGCTTAAAACGAAAAACTTTACCCCGGCTCTGTTTAATGCCCCAAGAAGCAATTTAACTCCATTGCTCGATGATGTATACTGATGGAAATTAGTTGCCAGGACATTGAGTTTGAGTTGATTATATGGCTCGGTTCTAAAATATCCTGCACAGTTTTTTGCCATCCTAAACCATGTTAGTGCATAGTATTTGTTATATTGAGTAAAGGCCTCTGACTTTCTGAAGTTCGGCATAATAAATCTATCCATGAAGGAAAGATCGATCTCTTCAATTCCCCAGAAATGTTTAACCTGCTCTATTAGTCTATTGGTATCTCTGTTTTTATCCAGCCAGCCTTTCTTTGTCATTTCATTTACAGGCATTCGCTTATATATTTCAGCCCTGACCTCCACATCCTTTACCTTGGGATCCTCTTCCTTTAATCTCAATCTATAATTAGTGTCAAGATTTATCCAGTACTGAGGCGATTGTCCAAATGCCCTGCTCAGGAGCTTTGCCATCTCTATGGTTATGGATTGTTTGTTCTGAATCAGTTTGTTTACAGACTTCAGAGAGACCCCTAAAATACTGGCAAGGTCTTCCTGCCTCCAGTTGCGGGCTTCCAGCTCTTCTTTAACGAATTCTCCCGGGCCTATGTTTAAGAAAGGTTTATACTTTACTACCATGGTTAATCTCCATAATGTTTTGAAATCTCTAAAATATAGACTATCCCTTTTGTCCTTTTTTCATCCTCCCATTCAATCTCTATCTCTAACCTGTATTTATTATCCAACCGCAGGGAGAATCTGTTTTCAAAACCCTGAAGACGTTCAAAGTTCAGTGAGGAGGTCTTCCATAAATCGTATATGTTAACGGCAGCCTCTATTTGCTGCATTCTCATAAAGAATTTATTAATAACTCCGGGGGGAAGTGGATACTTTCCGGCCTTTCCTTTTTGATAAAGATGAACAAGGTGTCTGTTCCTGAATTCAATCTGCAAGATGTAATCCTCATCTTATGGATAGTGTACCCGAGGCTTAAAAAAATGTCAAGTTATATTTGACCTAACAGGTTAAAATCCAATATCACGTTTAACGATATCAGGCCCCAAACTTATAATGCTTCCTTACATCCTTGCGGATATTCCAGGTGCAGGACATGCCTTTTGGAAAGGTGACGAGGTTGCCCTTGCCCATCTCAACGGGCTCTCCGCCCTCCGGTGTGACCACCACCTCCCCTTCGAGGAAGTAGCAGGTCTCCTCCTCGTCATAGGTCCAGGGAAACTCCGATGCCTCCTTTGTCCAGACAGGCCAACTGAATACCCCTGATGCCTTGAGCTTTTCCTCTGAAGGATTACGTTCGATCCTGATCTCTTCCATTATCCCTCCCGATAAAGTCCCTTACATACATCAAATAACCGAAGGTTAGATATGAATGCATGTATATATCAGGGATTGTTGCCTTCAAGTAATTTCATCCCTTCTTTTTTCCCTTTAAATACTACAACTTACCGGTAATAATTTCAATAGAGGAGCAGGGGGGAACTTTGGTTGTTGCATACTATGCAAAACTATCTGACCGGTTAGGAAGTAACGGTATCGGATTGTATCGTTCTGCGACAGCCGGGATTAGACACACCTGGAGCCTTGCACCATAATAAGGGTAAGAGGGGTACGGATTTTTTGTGTATGATCAGGATAGAGTGACTTCTTGAGGCAACGATTTCTTTCCGTTCAGATTTCTTATGAGACAATTCGCAAAACTGTGCCGTGTGCTTGACAACCGAGATGCCATCGGATATAATTATGTCATTAAATGCAACCATAATAAATGATAGGTGTTTTATTAATTGGCCAATGGTTGGCTGAACGCTGTCGACTAATTTGTGCGTATGGTTATTTTGATGGCGCAATCTCCTTTAACGCACATTTTTTGAGGGAAGGATATCATGAATATTTATGTTGGGAATCTGCCTTACAATGTAACCGAGGATGAGTTGAAGGAGCTTTTTTCAGAGTTTGGAGAAGTAAGCACTGTTAACATTATAACGGATAAGTTTTCAGGGCAGTCAAAGGGGTTCGGATTTGTAGAAATGACTAACGATTCGGAAGCAGATGAGGCAATTAAAGCCCTGGACGGAAACGAACTAAAGGGACGTAATATAAAGGTTAATCAGGCAAAACCTCGAGGAGAGAGCCCGCAACGTCGACCAAACTAATTAACACCTAAAAACATGGCTCGGCAGGGACCCTCCGGAAAGCGTGTGCCTGTTGTCCGCCGGTTATATTTTCATGGAAGCAGGAAATAAGGTTTGCGCTGAAATTGTGTAGACCTTTGACAGGCTATTTTACTACCTGTAGTTTGTATACTGCAGGTGTATCCCAAAGTCCTTTTCCTTGACCCTGGACATAATGGCCTGAAGGTCGTCTATCTTTTTTCCTTTAACACGAACCTGATCTTTCTGAATCTCAGAGGTCACCTTAAGCTTGGTGTTTTTTATAAACTTTACTATCTCCTTTGCCTTATCCTGAGGGATTCCCTGCTGAAGGGTTATTACCTGCTTGACTGTATCCCCTGCTGCCGGCTCCACTTTGCCATAACTCAGGGCCTTGAGGGAAATCCCTCTCCTGACAAGCTTTGACTGCAGAATATCGATAACGCTTTTAATCTTCTGTTCATCATCAGAAATAACCGTAACAACGCCCTTATCCTTGTCAATATTTATATTGCTTTTACTCCCTTTAAAATCAAACCTCTGACCTATTTCTTTCATTGCCTGATTCACGGCGTTGTCCACTTCCTGCAAATCCACTACGCATACAATGTCAAAAGAATGTGCTTCTGCCATTTACCCCTCCTCCTTCCTTGTCATAGTTGCTCTATTTGCTGTGCCTTAACGGACAAGTAGTATGCAATCATCAAGATTAAGATAACAACGGCGCTTAACCCCATCTCATAGAGTTTTTCAACAGGTACATGCTCCATGGTGGAGGTCTGTGCCTCTATCAAAAGAATCCTCCTTACCGCAGCTATCATTCCGATGGAAAGGAAGGGGCCCAGCAGGAATTTCTGTTTCTTCAGGAACCTGATGACAGTCCAGAGCAGTTCAAGAATTATCAATGCTAAAAGCACGTCATTTACAAGGTGTATTATGGAGTCGCGAGATGGGTGAATAATATTGAGCAATGCGTAGTAGAACATAAAGCCGCATGCAATAAGCAACAGTAATGCAGCAAATATATGAAATAAAATATCTGCCTTTACAAATAATTTCCGGAATCTCTCTGTCAGGTCTGTTTCCCGTGGCATAAGCTATCAACAATTACTGAGAATACCGTCCGTATGCACCGCTGCCCCTGCATAATTCATTAAAGTATAATACCTGAATTTGAGTATTTTTTTATCCCCTCCTGATGCGTGCCTGTGCATTGCACGCAAACAGGAGGGAGTAGATGGGGTATGCCTGTTTTATTCCGGTTTGTACCTCATCCCGGGTTCAGGATCTATTCCCAGACTATCCATAACACGGTTGGTGTAGTTGAAATAACCAATGAGTTGTACTGCGTCAATGATGTCTTCGTCGGCAAATCCGGTTGCACGCAAAACTTCAACATCCGTTCTGCTTATTTCTTTAGGGGTCAGCGTCAGTTTGGCTGCAAAGTCGAGCAGTTTTTTTGTGGCTGGATCAAGGTTGGCCTGGCGGTAATCCTCCTGAATTCTCGATACCTCGGCATCGTCTCTGATCTCTTCACGGAGATCGGACTCATGGCTTTCCATTCAGTAAAAGCAGCCATTGAGCTTTGACACTACTGTAGCGATCAGTACCCGCTGCAGTTTGCTTAGACCTCCGGGGCTGTCCATCATGTGACGGTAAAGCTTCTTCCCGATTGCCATGGTCTCCGGGCGGAGGCTCTGGACTTTTACCAGGTTAACTACGCGCCCTGCTTTTGCGCGAGTCTCTTCGTATATCTCTGCCAATAAACCATCTGCATCTTCTTCTGCTATCGTACGGATCCAACTCATTGCGTTTTCCTCCTTAAAGAGTCAATCTCTCCAGCCAAAGGCCGGAGATTTCTGTTTGGAGATTCAGGGGTTTTGATATATAATAATATTCTTATATTATACTATAATAATACTTTGCAGTAAATAAACCCTTTAAACCTTGAAAAAAAGAACCTGGTGATATAAAATACCAGGCATGATGAACCCATGAATTAATGTATAGTGTAATTGAGTAAAACCCAAAACCAGTGCTGAAAGAAGGAAAGAGAAACACAAGACGCAGGGGCCGGGATATAAAATAAACGGGATATAATAAATCCGAAGGAGAAAAAAAGAGATATGAATATTTATGTTTCAGGTTCGATGGCATATGACAGGATAATGGATTTCCCCGGTAAGTTTTCAGATCATATTTTACCGGACAAGATACATATCCTGAATGTCTGTTTTACTGTTAACGGGTTGGTGGAAAAATTCGGAGGCACTGCCGGCAATGTAGCATATTCGTTGAGTCTGCTTGACGAGAGTCCTGTCATACTTGCAACCATAGGGAAAGACCATGGAAGATATTTCGATTGGCTGAAGAAGAACGGGATTTCCGTTGAGAGGATAAAGATAATCAATGATGAGTTTACTGCCGGTGCATATATAACAACCGACAAATCCGACAACCAGATAACGGGGTTCAATCCGGGGGCAATGAAGTATCCCTCCGGGTATAAGTTCAATAGCGCCGGAGCAGGAGACTCTATTGCCCTGATAGCGCCCGGAAACCTTCAGGACATGATCGAGTATGCAAAGGCTTGCAGGGACAGGGGCATTGATTATATCTGCGACCCCGGACAGTCGCTTACTGCCTGGAAAGGGGATGCCCTCAGGGAGTGGATTGATGGTTCATCGATACTTATCTCCAATGATTACGAACTTGAGATGATTATGAAGCTGACCGGACTGGATAAAAAGGGACTTTCAGGGCTTACAAATACCATAGTTACAACCCTCGGAGAAAAAGGCGCTCTTATCAGTACTTCTGATGGGGATATCAATATACCTCCGGCAAAGGTTTCCGGGGTTGTAGACCCTACGGGTGCGGGGGATGCATGCAGGGCAGGACTGATAAAAGGGCTTGTTCTGGGTAAGGATATAGAGACTGCGGTTAAAATGGGGGCTGTTTCGGCAGTGTATGCGATAGAGAAATACGGCACACAGGAGCATTGCTATACATACGAAGATTTTGTTAACCGATACACAAGCAACTTTGGAGTGTTGTGATCTTCTACGGTATCAATAGCTGCAAACGGTTATCCGGTACAGTCCTGCCGCTCTTGTTTCTTGTGCATGCCTTTTTTCTATTCGTGCTGCCATCGAATGCCTTGGCCCTTACCCTTGAAGAGGGACTTAAAATAGTTACCGAGCAGGGCAGGGATATAAAGATATCCGAGGCGGAAGAGGATGTGGTAAGGGAAGGAGTGCAACTGGCAAGGTCTCCACTGCTGCCGCAGGTGGACCTCTATGCACATCAGACATTGCTCAGTTATCAGCCGGAGGCAGTTTTCGGGCCTTTTGAGTCCGTCCCTATCTCGGAGAAAGACTTCCTCACGTACGGGTTCAAGGTAAATCAGTTGATATATGACTTTGGCGGCAGTTATTCGATGCTAAGGGTATCCAGGCTTGGATTAAAGGAAAAAAAGCTGGACACACTCAGGGTGAAAAACCTCGTTGCCCTTAATTTTACACTTGCCTATCTTGACCTCCTTGAGACAGAGAAGTTCCTGACAGTGGCCCAAAATGAGGTCAAACGGTTTGAGGCACATCTGAATGACACCAGGGCAATGTATGAGGAGGGACTTATTACAAAAAACGACCTCCTTCAGGCAGAGGTTATGCTCTCTGATGCGAGGCAGAAGCTCCTTACCACAAAGAATCTCCGGGCAATGAGGGCATCCCGGATTAACAGCCTGCTCGTGAGGCCCCTGAACGAAGAGGTCAATCCGGAGGAGATTAGCGTAAAACCCTATACAGAGATAACCCTTGACGCTGCATGGGAGACTGCCGTACGCTTAAGACCTGAACTTAAAGGGATTCAGACAAGGATCAGGGCAAAAAAAGAAGAGTTGAAGGCAACGAAGGCAAGGTTTTATCCGGATATATATGTCTCCGGTGGATACGAATACCAGGAAAACGGTTACATGGTCCATGAGGGTAACTGGTCTTTTCTGGCGGGGGTAAAAGTAAACCTCTTTTCCGGCGGTGCAACCAGGGCAAGGATAAGGAAGGCCGGAGCAGAACTCAGAAGTCTCACTCTGACGAAAGAAAAACTCCGTGACGGCATAATGCTTGAGGTGAAGAAGGCGTATCTTCAACTCCGGAGTGCCGGTAAAAAGGTGGAGGTGACCGGTGAGGCAGTGGCGCAGGCAGAAGAGAACCTGAGGCTCCAGAGGATTCGCTATCATGAAGGCGTAGGAACGGCAACGGATGTCATAGACGCTGTAACACTGATGAGCAGGGCAGAGACAAATTACTGGAGTGCCGTTTATTCCGTGAAGAGGGCTGAGGCAGGGCTGCTACATGCAATGGGAGACGATATTACCAGGGGGTACGGGAAGAGTAGTACCTGAACCCGGTGATAATATGGTTGAGGGATATTCTATTCCTCGTCCAGAATATCCCTCACAATTTCAGCCACCTGGGGCTCCGGGTCGTTTAATAGTGGTTTCAGTGACTCAAGCCCTTCTCTGCCACCGACGGTTGCAATCAGATATGCGGCATCTCCCCTTACGGCAGGATTATTGTCCCTGAGCAAAGGCAGCAGTGAGGTAAGCGCAAGTCTTGCCTCCAGTGGCCTTTCCTTTTGTAACTCCTCAAGGAGTGCGGCAACCCCTATCCTCACACGTACCCTTTCATCCCTCAGCAGGTCTCCTGTGATTGAATAGAGCGATGTATCGTGTTTGAACATGTCGATCATGTTTTCCAGAAATCCCTTTTGCATGAAATCAGCAATCATTTCTTTCAGTTCACCCTGCAACCTCACAATCCTCCTTTATCAGCTTTATTGTATTGAGGGGACTTTTTATCCCGCTATGAACTGCCATACATATTTTACAGAAACAGAGACAATAATCAACGCAAGTATCAGTTTTATGACCTTTCCGGGTATATACTTCTGAGTCTTTGCACCTAAATACATGCCAAAGAATCCCCCGAGTCCAAACAACAGGCCAAGAGGCCAGTCAGGAGGGGCCGTCAAGCCATGGTTTAACGGAATTAAACTGTAGATTGCCACCCCCGAGATTGATGTGACAAATGTCCCCATCAATGTTGCGCCGGCCACCGTATAAACAGGAAGCCTGAAGAAGGTTATGCAGAAGGGTGCAATTATGGCGCCTCCGCCAATGCCGTATATTCCGCCAATAACCCCGACCACCAGTGACAGGGCAAACATGGCAGGTACGCTGAAGGAGACTTTTTTACCCATAAAGTCATACTCTATCCTGCTCAGGCCGTATGATACGTTAGAGATTCTGAAGGTATTTTCAGGAAGATTCAGCTCCTGCAGGTGTTGAACCGTCCCTTCCCCGTTTGACCTTTTCTGTTTAACATCCCTGAAGAGCCGTACCCCGACGTATAAGAGGACAACCCCTACAAAAAACTTGAATGTTTGAGGGTCGGGGAGATATTTTACCCTTACATAATATCCGGCCAGCACGCCGGGTAATGTGCCTGCTATAATGCAGCCGGCCAGGGGCCAGGACATTCTCCCTTCCCTTATGTATCTGAATACCCCTCCCGGCGTGCCCACGACATTATAAAGAAAATTGGTTGAACTGACGGATGGGGTGGTAAACCCGAACATACTCATCTGAAGGGGCAATATCAGAAAGGCACCGGAGATGCCGGCCATGGAAGTAAAAAAGGATATCAGAAATGAGACAAGAGGTGGTATAAAGATATAGGTTTCAATTCCGGATGTAGGGAAAACTACTTTTAAGAGGTCCAAAGTAACTCCTTGTCGGGTATTATAGCAAAAACAACTTTTTAAAAATGTTAAAATGGATAGTCTTTTCAATTACCTTGCAGAAAGCTGAGGGGTATCAGGAAGAGAAGCTAAAGGGAACGCTGCAAGGTACGGTAATCAAATTTAAATGAACAGAGAAAATGAATAAAAAAAGATTACAGGATATATTATGGATATTCCTGTTGATATCTTCTTTGCTGACCGCAGCCAATGTGTCAGGGGCCGAAGGAAATAATACCGGGAAGGCAGGCGATGTATTACTGCTGCTCATTCCTGCAACAGCGTATGGAACTGCATTTTTCCTGGATGACAAAGGCGGGAAGATTCAATTCTACAAGTCGTTTCTAACCAACCTGGGAGTTACACTTGCCTTGAAATTCTCAGTAAACAAGGAGCGTCCGGATCAGAGCAGTAATGACTCCTTCCCTTCGCTGCATACATCGGCAACATTTCAAAGCGCTGCATTTATTCAGAAACGTTATGGTTGGAAATATGCAATACCGGCTTATATCGGAGCAACCTTTGTAGGCTATAGCAGGGTCTATGCACAGAAGCATTATGTAGAAGATGTTGTTGCCGGTGCAGTTATAGGAATTTTCAGCAGTTACTGTTTTACAACACCGTATAAAACCGTAACCGTAACGCCGGTTGCGGGTAACGGGTTTTACGGTCTGACTATCAAAAAGATATGGTAAGCCTGACACGCTGCATCAGGTCTCCATTCCACTTCCCGAGCCCTGACTCGCAGAGACAGACGCTTTATATCGGAGGCAGAGCGGATTAAACAACCAGGAAAGTATGCTCATAACGAAAACGCCGTATGCTTGAAAAACTACTAAATACAATCAGTCTGCTTGGTCACTGGGGCTATCTGGTAATATTCCTTGCTGCCTTCCTTGAAAGCTCCGCCTTCATGGGACTGATTCTGCCGGGTGAGAGCGTGGTTGTCCTGTCAGGGGTACTTGCCTCGCAGGGCTATTTTGACCTCGTGAATTGTCTGTGGATAATTGCCCTCGGGGCCGTGCTTGGCGACAGTGTAGGGTACAGCCTTGGCAAGGCAGTTGGAAGGGGCTATTTTGAAAGACACAAGAGGCTGTTCCTCCTCAAGGAAAAGCACATCCTTAAGGTAGACAGGTACTTTGAAAAACATGGCGGCAAGACAATTTTTTTCGGCAGGTTTGTAGGGTTTCTCCGTGCAATGGCACCCTTTGTAGCCGGCATGGCAAGGATGCCTTACAGGAGATTCCTCGTTTACAATGTCTCAGGCGGTATTTTATGGTCGGTCAGCTTTACACTGCTGGGGTATTTCTTTGGTCAGAGCTGGCAGTTAATTGAAAAGTGGTCGGGACGGGCAGGTGTTTTTGTCCTTTTCATTCTGTTGGTAGGAGCAGCGTTCGGCTATCTGTATAAAATACTGGCCGGAAGACATGCGGAGATTTGCGGATGGGTCATGAATAAATACAGGGGATTTATTTCGGACCCGAGGATCAGGGGATTTACGGAGCGTCATCCCGAGCTCGTGTTATTCATCAGGGAGAGGCTCTCGCCGGAGAGTTATCTGGGTCTTCATCTTACTGTGGGGCTTGCAATAAGTGCAGTCTTTGTATGGATATTCGGAGGGATAACCGAGGATATACTCACGGGTGATCCTTTTGTGGTGGTTGATACCTGGGTCCTTACCCATGTGCTTTATTTCAGAACCCCCGGGGTAAGCCGTTTCATGGTTTTATTTACGCAGCTTGGCGGAATCGCGGCAATAATGATCGGCAGTTTTATCGTGGGAACTTATCTGTTATTAAAAAGAAGATTCGATTATCTTCTAACTTATATCATGGCAATAATCGGCGGAGGTTTCCTTGTTTTTGTGTTGAAAAAGGCGATTCACAGGATAAGGCCGATTTCAGAGACCTCACTTGTAAGTGTAGGGGGATGGAGCTTTCCCAGTGGTCATGCCATGATGTCCGTGATACTATATGGGATGATTACATATTTTATAGTCCGGGATATGAAGTCATGGAAGTTGCGTGTATTCCTGGTGACAACAACAGGTTTTGTGGTTTTTGTGATAGGCCTCAGCAGGATATATCTCCAGGTTCATTACCTGAGCGATGTGCTTGCGGGTTATGCCGGAGGGATGTTCTGGCTAAGCATCTGCATAACAGGGCTTGAGTTATACAGAAAAAAGGTCTCTGTCAGGAGGGGCAAGTGAAGCCTTTGTGATACTTAAAACTGTTCAGTAAAAAGCTGGAAAGCACCGTTCCTTGTCATTGCGAGCGGAGCGAAGCAATCCCTAACC
>UOGI01000380.1_pt1 | contig 13908 bp, 10 predicted proteins | sample 1989621 | NCBI WGS metagenome assembly UOGI01 (sample SAMEA4712198, study PRJEB27164) | hydrothermal vent metagenome | biome: marine basaltic hydrothermal vent biome; feature: marine hydrothermal vent; material: mineral | place: Pacific Ocean | collected 2011-06-14/2011-07-23 | depth 1691 m
CAAACGATTTAGTTTCTTTAACCTTTGTGGATGAATCTTTAAATGACGTGGCCTCATGATATACTTCCTCTAAAAAGTATATCATCAAAACTTGTTTTATGTCCCTTTATTTATGTCGTTTTGTATATCTTGTTAGCTTGTTAGTCTGTTATCCGGAACCATCCTGTCTATCCTGTCTGAGAGAAAGAAAATCAGTTATCCTGCCCTCCTGTCCTGAAGGTTTGCCCTGGACCATATTTCGGGCCGGGTTTCGTCTGAATAAAGTATCCTCGATCAGCGTCGTTTCTGAATTGATGACACAATACATGAAAAGCCCCAGGCGTATAGTTGAAACGCTCACTTATTACCTTTACAGGTAGATTCTCAACAAAATATGCCCTTAATGCTTCGTATTGACGCTGTTTTGAGTTCCTCGGCTCTAAAAAATATCTTGCCTCCTCGCTTAGCGATTTAGTTAAACTATCATCATATTGTGCCTTGATAAATTTAATGGACATAAGCCTTAAGATAGCAATATTCAAGTAAATAAGGGGATTTCTGTTTCTATATGATAACTGTAACATAATTATAACAATATTGCAATATTTTTATAGTTTAACTATATAGACTAAGTCCTCGAAAGCATTTATGTATACCAAAAAAATTAATATGCGCTTTTCTCCTGATTTAATGCCGGTTTTATATGGTTAGCTTTTTTGTATGACTGGATAATTTAGTGATATCTCTTAGGTGAATTATCTTACGTGAAAATTAAGGACAGTATACAACAAGGAGAGTGAAAAAACAGGCTTTTGTGAGGATAACTATTCAACCGTTACACTCTTTGCCAGGTTCCTTGGCTGGTCAACATCACAGCCCTTCAATATGCCGATGTAGTATGCAAGGAGTTGCAGTGGGATAACATTAACAAGGGGAGACAGTGAAGAGTGTGCAGAGGGCACCACAATCAAGTCATCCACCTTGTCACGAAGTGATTCCGGCTCGTCAGTTATTGCTATCACCCTTCCACCCCGTGCCTTTACCTCCTCTATGTTGGAAAGGGTCTTTTCAAAAAGGTTGTCCACAGGGGCTATAACAACAACCGGTAAGCCTTCTTCTATCAGGGCTATGGGGCCATGTTTCATCTCTCCGGCAGGATATCCCGTAGCAGGTATGTATGATATTTCCTTTAGTTTCAGGGCTCCCTCAAGCGCTATTGGATAATTTATACCCCTGCCGAGGTAAAGGAAGGTCTTTGAGTATATGAGTGTCCCGGCAAGTTCCTCGATTCCTGAATTCATCTTCAGGGTCTTCTCCATAAATGCCGGTATCTTCAGGAGTTGAGACCTCAGTGTGCCTGCCTCTCCGGGTGTCAGCCTTCCGGTCCTGATTCCCAGTGCAATGGAAAGGAGGCAGAGTGCCCCTATCTGTGCAGTGAATGCCTTCGTAGATGCAACACCTATCTCAGGGCCGGTCCTTGTGTACAGGACGGAGTCTGCCTCTCTGGATGAGGTGCTCCCAACCACGTTGCAGATAGTCAGCGTCCTGGCCCCCCTCTTCTTTGCCTCCCTCTGGGCTGCAAGGGTATCTGCGGTCTCTCCGGATTGGGTGATTGAGATAAGAAGGGAGTCATGTTCAATTATGGGGCTTTTATATCTGTACTCAGAGGCTATCTCAACATCAACAGGGATGCGTGCAATGTCCTCTATCATGTATTTGCCTACGAGTGCAGCGTGGTAGGATGTGCCGCAGGCAACGATCTGCAGCTTGTTGAGTCCGATGGTCCGTCTTACGGTGAGGCCAAATTCGTCAAGAATCCTCTCGGGGTCATCCGTCCACTCCCTGATGGTATCCATCATTGCACTTGGCTGTTCATGGATTTCCTTAAGCATGAAGTGATTATAGCCTTTTTTTTCAGCCATGGACGGAGTCCAGTCAATCTCTACTGCCTGTTCCTCAACGGGTGTGCTTTCCTGAGAGTCAAGATATTGAAGTTCTATCCCTTCCCTTCCAAGAGTACATATTTGTCCGTCCTCCATAAAGATAAATCTTCTTGTGTACGGAAGGAGTGCGGAAACGTCGGAGGCAAAGAAGAATTCTCCATCACCAATGCCTATTACAAGGGGGCTCCCTTTTCTGATTGAAAAAAGGGTATTTGGATGTGCTTCATTCATTATGCCTATTGCAAAGCTGCCCCTTAAGTGTGCAATTGTTTCTTTTATGGCATCCCTTACAGGCAGTTTCTTCTGCAGATAGCTTGAAATCATCTGTGGAATAACCTCTGTATCGGTGTCGGAGGAGAACTTGTGACCCTCTGCAATGAGGTGCGATCTCAGGTTCCTGTAATTCTCAATTATCCCGTTGTGTACAACAGCAATCCCGTCTGCACGGTGCGGATGGGCATTTCTTGAGGAAGGGACTCCATGTGTGGCCCATCTTGTGTGTCCAAGTCCGACCATTGCGTCCGGTGTTGGATGTGGCAGAATTTTCTGCAGGTCCTTTATCTTGCCTTTTGTTTTGTATATTTCAATACCGTTGCCATTCTGAAAGGCAATACCTGCAGAATCATACCCCCTGTATTCAAGCCTCTTCAATCCGTCAACCAAAACCGGCAGAGAGTTCCTTTTTCCTGTATATCCGACTATTCCGCACATGTTACCTCCTTGTTCATTTGTAACAATGATATAATCTTACATTAATTAATGCAGATTTAAAAAGCAAGAAATATGCCTGTTTTTCTTGATATTTCGGGAGCTTTTTGATTATAGTTTAATAGGAATATGTCTCCGGGGTAATTTCTGTACGGAAAAATCTCCGGAGTTTTTTTTTATATATCCGTTATAATTAAATATAGTTAATAATCGTGGCTGGTAACAGCAGGTTTGACTAAGGATTCTCACTTGCCACGTCTTTTCTTCAGTAGGGGGGGGGTATTGTGAAGCAGTCCTATAGCTTTTGTACTGATGACAGGTTATGCATCACTTCCTGGGGAAATAAAATTACAGAGGTTACGGGAATGCCTTCCTCTGCAGTACTTGGCATGAAATATTATGAAGTGCTTCCAAGGATATTGGCTGACGATAGAGATGCCCTGTCCGTGGCACTGGCAGATAAAAAACCCCTGAACCTTAAAGCATATTCCTTTAATTGCCTGTATGACCGGGTTAAAGCTGATATAAGAATCGAGCCGGTAAGGGTTGACAGCGGAAAAGTCGAGGTGCTCAGGGTAGAGATCAGTCCTTACTCGGCCTGTTCAATGGACAGGAAATTGCAGAAATCCCAGCGGCTTATTGATATCGGCAAAATAGCCTCCACCCTTGCACACGGAGTCAGAAACCCGTTGAATGCCATAAAGGGGTCTGTTGTCTATCTCAGAGAGAAATATTCAAATGAACAGACCCTTATAGAGTTTACAAGGATAATGGAGGAGGAGATAACGCGGCTTGATAACTTTATCTCAAAGTTTCTCAGTACATCCATATCTGTTGCCGGGTTGTCTGAGTCGGATGTAAACGTGTTGTTAAAAAAGATAGAGATTTATACATCCCTCCAAACGCATACAAATGACATAAGTGCCAACTATGAGTATGGTGATATACCTCGGGTGGCAATAGACTCATTTCAGCTTGAACAGGCAGTACTGAACGTTATAAACAATTCGATCGAGGCGATAGGCTCAGGAGGGCATCTGTCAGTGAAGACAAGGATACAGAAGGTTTCTGGTAATGATTTTGTATTGATTGATATCTCTGATACCGGGCCTGGGATGACTGACAATGGCATTAACGGTATTTCCACTGAGAATAAGGGCAGGGGGTTTGGATTGTTTATTACCCGTGAGATCCTTCAGTATTATGGCGGGTTCCTGGAGATAAAGAGCAGGAAGGGTGCTGGAACTGCTGTAAGATTGTATCTTCGTGTAAGTAGTTAAGAGAGGTCTGAATGGGCAATGGAACAGTCTTGATTGTAGACGACGAGCCAAACGCCATCAAGGTGCTGTCTGCAATACTCCTGGAAGCTGATTATAGTGTTGTAGAGTCCATAGACGTTGACATGGCACTGAAAACACTCCATCAGGAAGACGTAGATGTAATAATTACGGACCTGAGAATGCCGGGCAGGGATGGGATGCAGCTTTTTGAATATGTTACTGAAAATCACCCGGACATTCCTGTTATCTTCCTTACTGCATACGGGACTGTTGATTCTGCTGTACATGCAATTACACATGGCGCTTTTTACTACTTTATCAAGCCCCCTGACTATCTGAAACTCAAGAGTATCCTTGCTCGGGCGGTCGAACAGAGGCGCCTGAAGAGGGAGATAGAGGCACTAAGAAAGAGACTTGCAGAAGAGACATCGCTTCCACGGATTATCGGAAAAACACCCCGGATGCTCAAGATATTCAATACAATTGAGACAATAAAGGATTCGGAAAGCAGTGTTATTATTTGTGGTGAGACCGGGACAGGAAAGGAATTAATTGCCCGGGCATTACATTTTGGCAGTGCCCGGAGAGACAGGCCCTTTGTTGCAGTGAATTGTGCCGCCATCCCGCGGGAGTTACTGGAGTCTGAACTCTTTGGATATGAAAGGGGGGCCTTTACAGGGGCTGTTTCAAGAAGGATAGGCAGGTTTGAGGAGGTCTCCGGTGGTACCCTCTTTCTTGACGAGATAGGTGAACTTGATCTTTCCGTTCAGGCAAAGATGCTCCGGGTCCTTCAGGAGAGAGAGATTGAGAGACTTGGAAGTAACAGGAAGATCAAGGTCCATTTCAGGCTTGTTTCATCTACAAACCGCGATCTTGAAAGGGAGGCGAAGGCCGGTAATTTCAGAAAGGACCTTTTATACAGGCTGAACGTTATACAGATTAATGTGCCCCTTCTCAGAGAGAGGCAGGATGACATTCCTTTACTTGTATCGGAATATGTCAATGAGTTCTGTATAAGAGAGAAGAAAGTGCTTACCGTATCAGATGAGGTGATGAGAATATTTCATGACTACCACTGGCCGGGAAATGTCAGGCAGCTGAGGAATGTTATGGAGAGGGCTGTGGTGCTTTCAAAGGGGGAGACTATTACTTCACGGGAACTTCCTGAGGAGTTTGTCTCCCTGAAAAAGAGGGAGTGCCCCCTTCATTCATTGAAGACCCTCAGCGAGCTGGAGTCTGAGGCTGTAAGGAATGCACTTCAGATCTGCAATGGCAACAAGTCAAAGGCTGCAAGGATGCTTGGGATTTCAAGGAAGGCGCTTTATAAGAGATTAAAGGACTGGAACATCGAGTAACTGTGTCTTTTGGAGACAGTATCATTATTAAAATTCTTTAATTTTAAAGGATTGAGGGAAGTGTATCATAATGCTACACTTTTCTCGATCCTTTAAGAATTGAAAAGTTGTTTCTATTGGATACAAATACAGCCTTTTTAGAGGTAAAGTTAAAATCTTGAACTGCTCCCAGCTGTTGAAATCAGGGGTTTTCTATGCAGGCATCGAATTTGCTTAGATTGAGTGTCATGCCGTATGAACGTGATAAAACGATACTGATAATTGATGAGTCAGGGTTCACACGTGTATGTTATGCGATTCTTGAATTTGAGGGATACGGGGTTGAAACGATTGGGAATTCATCTGATATTGCAGTCAGACTGAACAATAATGAATTCGGACTGATAATAACGAGTTATCCGTATGGTGCTTTTCTTTTCGAGGATATAAAGAAGAGAGATATCCCTACGATTATCCTTTCCGATCATATTAACAGCGACCTGATCAGCATACTCGAAAACTTTGATACCTCTTATTGCATGATAAAGCCGCTTGATTACCGGAAATTCATGTCTTTGGTAAAACAGGTAATGGGGGGGGAGCTGAATTTTCAGGGAGGGTACGCTATTGTTTAAAAAAGTTTTTCTGGTTCTGTTGGTTGTTCTCTTCATTGCAGGCTGTGCTGAAAAGTCCAGGAAAGAGTTGCTTAAAGAGGGGATTGCATATATAAAAGACGGGAATCCGAGGGGGGCTATCGTCCTCTTAAAAAATGCCATTGACAAGGATGAGAATTTTTTTGAAGCAAGGTTTTACCTTGCAAAGGCCTATCTTTTAACCGGCAAGTTTGATAGAGCTGAGAAAGAATTTCTGAAGGTTCTCAGGCAGAAGCCGGATTATACGGACATTCATTTGGAACTTGCAAAGATATATCTTTACACGAAAAGGGAAGATGATGGAATAAAGGAGGCGGAGGTTTATCTCCACCAAAAACCGGATGTTCCCGAGGCATATGAGGTGCTGGGTCAGCTATTTTTAATTAAGGGCCGGACAAAGGAAGCAAGGGATTATTTTAGGAAGGCCTTAACCCTTGATCCGGAGAGAATCCCTGCCAGACTTGCCCTCGCCGGAATATCCATGAAAAAAGGTGACGATAGCGAGGCAAGGACACTCCTTAATGAGGTTATTGAGAGGGATGCCAGGAATACAAGGGCATATTACATGCTGGCGAGCCTGGAGACATCCTTAAATAACAGGGACGAGGCATTAAAGGCTTATCAGAAAATAATGGAGATATCTCCAAAGGATATTAACGCATTTTTAAGGGCCGGGTTATTACATATTGCTAACGGGGAACTGAAGGAAGCTGAAGGGATGTCCAAAAAAATCCTCAAAAAGTTTCCTGACCGTCCGGAGGGATACAGGCTTAAGGGGATTGTCTCTTTTTATCAGAAAGATTTTAAGAAAGCCATAACCGCCTTGCAGAAGGCTGCCAACATACAGCCGGATATGAGGACATACTACTTTATGGGGCTGAGCTATTACGGTAAGGGAGACCTTGAGATGTCCCTGAACTGGTTTCAAAGGACCGTTGACCTTGCCCCTTCTTTTGTTCAAGCGCGGCTTATGATAGCAATGATACTCTTGAGGCAGGGCAGGGTGGATGACTCCATTGCCGAGAGTAAGCGGATAATACGGATGGATGACAATATGGCAATGGCCCATAATGTGTTGGGCAGCGCCTATATGGCAAAAGGGATGTATGAGGCGGGGATGAAAGAGTTTGACCGGGCTGTGGATATTGATCCGAAACTCGTGGATGTTTATATCAAGAAAGGCCTTTTTAACATCAGTAAGGGAAGGTTTAAAGAGGCGGAGACAGAACTGGAGACTTCTGTTCGGGTAGCTCCTGATGTATTGAACACGAGGCTCGTTCTTGCTGCTTATTATATGAGGCAAAAGGAGTATGACAAGGCTGTAAATACCCTGAAGGAGGGGTTAAGTAAGAAGAAAACAGATGCGGTGCTGTACAATTATATAGCTGCAGCCCTTATGGCAGGACGGAAGTTCAATGATGCCCTTGAATATCTCTATAAGGCAAAAGGTGTTGACCCTGATTATTTTGCCCCGTACTTTAACATTGCCGCTTACTATGCAGTGAAAGGTAATTACAGGAAGGCTATGGGTGAGTATAAGAGTGTCTTAAGCAGGGACCCGGGGAATCTCAAGGCTAATATAAAAATGGCTGCACTACTGGAGATGACCGGCAAGGACAGCGAGGCTCTTGACTACTATAAAAAGGCCGGGAAGACTAAAACCCCGGGAGGGTTTATGGCCCTTGCAAATTATTACATTCAGAAAAAGGATGCAAGGAAGGCCCTCAGTGTGCTTGACGAGGCCATACAGACGATTCCGGACAATATCCCTGTCCGGGTACTGAAGGGGCGGCTCTATTTGTCTGAAAAGAAGTTTGAAGATGCTGTGAGGGTATTTGAGGACCTCGAAGCCGTTTCCCCTGAAAAGGCTTTTCCATTAATAATTAATGCCTATATAGCAAACCGGGACTATAAGGATGCGCTGAGAAAAATAGAGGATAAACAAAGGGCGACTCCAGGGAATCCCGAGTTGATGTCAGAGGCTGTGAGGGTTTATCTGCTTAAGGGGGAGCCTGATAAGGCTATGGAGATTGCCAACAAGCTGATAAAGCAGAAACCCCGCTCCGCCTATGGCTATACAGTGCTTGCCGTTGTTTATATAAACAAGAAAAATCCGGACAAGGCACTGGAAACACTTAAGAAAGGACTGAGCGTTGATAGTAGCAATATCAAGGCCAGGATGATGCAGGCATCCCTTTATACAAGGAAGGGTGAGGATGACCGGGCGATCAGTATTTATGAAGATATCGTAAAGGATAATCCCCGTTATGTGCAGGCGGTTTTTGCAGCGGGGAATCTTTATGACCTTATGGGGAGGAAAGAGGCTTCTGTTAAAAAATACCGTCAGGTTCTTAAAGTGACGGAAAATTATGTTCCTGCCCTGAATAATCTTGCATACCTTTATGCAGAGGGATATGGAAGCAGGGAGGATGCGCTCAAGCTTGCATTCAGGGCATATAGCATTGTCCCCTTCAATGGTAGTATAATGGATACCCTTGGTTATGTTCTTCTACAGAGTGACAGGATAGACGAAGCGATGAAGATGCTTGAGAAGGCGGCCTTGCTCCTTCCTGCTAATCCCACTGTCCGTTATCATCTTGCGCTTGCATATATGGAGAGCGGTAAACCAGGAGCAGCCAGAGAGAACCTTGAAAAGGCTATTGCGGCGGGAAGTTTTTCCGATGAAGCGAAGGCCAGGAGTCTCCTTGAGAAATTGAAAGGGGAGGGAAGATAGAGATGAAAAAGGTTTTGTTCTTTATGATATTTTTTTTAGCCTTTCTGTCGGTGGCCTTTGCCAATGGTTATCTGATCGGCGATGGAGACACGCTTCAGATATCCGTGTGGGGGGAGCCTGAACTCAGCGCAGTCACCATCGTCAGGCCTGACGGCAAGATAACGCTTCCGGCAGTGGGTGATGTAATGGCTTCAGGGTATAAGCCGAGAGAGCTTGCCGGGAAACTGACCGAGGATTTAAGGAAGATTGTGAAAGAACCGATTGTAACGGTTACAGTTACAGGAATTACAAATAATAAAGTATATGTTTTCGGCGGCGGAGTTCCCTCGGGTGTCCACAATCTTCCCGGCAGGACGAGTTTGCTCCGGTTTCTCTGCAGGCTTGGAAGTTTTAAGAGTGCAGATCTTGAACGTGCTTACATTGTCAGGGAAGGCAAGAAACTGGATGTTAACTTCTACAACCTCTTTGTAAAGGGCGACCTCTCCAAAGATGTAATGCTGAAGGCAGAGGATATCATCTATATACCCGATAATGAACTTAACAAGATTTATGTTATAGGCGCGGTAAATGAGCCGAAATATGTCTTTTACCGTGAAAACATCAGGATACTTGATGCTATCCTGGAGGCAGGAGGGTTTACAAAATTTGCCAAGGAAAACGATGTTCTTGTTCTGAGGAAAAAAGCCGGGCAAACGGAGACTATTGTTGTAAAGACAAAGGATCTTATGAAAGAGGGAGATATTAAAGAGAACATTGCTTTGGAGCCTGGTGACTTTGTGATTGTCAAGGAAGGTATATTTTGAATCCATTTACTACGATTTCAGTCTGTGAGAGCCTGCAACAGAGACGGGTGTTTGTTTGTTGCTTGATATTATGGCGTGAAGGGTAAAAAAGATGGCATTACCAAATGCAGAGATTCAGAAATACCTGAAAATGATCCTCAAGAGGAGATATCTCTTCATTGCCGTATCTCTTTTCACTATGTCTGTAATTGTCTGGGGTGGTTATTTCATACCCAGAAAATATGAGGCAAAAAGCTCTATTGTTATTGAACGTAATGTCATAAACGATTTGATTAAAGGCGTTGCCATTACTCCGTCAATGACGGAAAGGATCAGGGTGCTCAGGGATACCATACTCAGCAGGAGTTTGATTCTGAGTGTGCTTCGCAAGCTGGACCTTGACACACTTGCAGCGGACAATAAAGAGTTAACGGCAATGATACTTGACTTTCAGAAAAGGACAAGCGTAAGAGTTAAGAAGAACAATTTTTTTATTGTGTCGTTCCAGGACGATGACCCCAAGCTTGCAAGGGACTATGTTAACAGTCTTGTGAGAACCTATGTTAATGAAAACGTAACTGCAAAGAGGGAAGAGGCCTATGGCGCCAGCAGATTCCTTAAAGAACAGGTAGCATTCTTTAAAGCAAAACTGGACAAGGCTGAGGATGCAATAATCAGGTTCAGACAGGATCAGGGTATCTATGTAGCAATAGACGAACGCTCCCTTATTAGTGAAATAAAGGAGTATGGGAGCGAGATAGACAAGATAAAAATAAGAAGGAAGGAGCTGATTGCAAAGAGGCAGAGTATCAAGAGACAAATTAAAGGTGAGGAGCCTTATTCTGTTGCTGTTATTAATAACATGGAAGGCAGCAATAATCTCCTGATAGCGTCCATGGAGAACAGGCTTAAGCAACTCCTTGTGAGTTATACGGAAAATTATCCTGATGTTGTGAAGCTGAGGGCAGAAATAGCGGCTATTAAAAATCAGCAGTCTGTTCAACCCGCGGACAATGGACCTATGAAAGGGGTGAATTCGGGAGATTCAGCGATAAGCACGATTAACCCGATATATCAGGACCTTAAGCAGAATCTCAATAAGATAGAGTCCGAGATAAAGGCACTTGATGCAAAGGAGAAAATGCTGGGTGTTATGATTAAGCAGAAAGAAAAAGAACTCAGATATGTTCCTGAAGGTAAAAAGAAACTGGCTGACCTGGAAAAAGAACGGGATTCTTATAAAAACATATACGAACAACTCTTGATAAGACTTGGACAGTCTGAGGTTTCAAATCAGATGGAGATAGCGGATAAGGCAACGACATTCAGGATTGTTGAGCCTGCAACCCTGCCAACCATTCCTGTAAGCCCTAATATGAAGGCCTTAATTCTTGCGGGTATCTTTTTTGGTTTTGCAGGCGGGTTTGGGGTAGTTTTTCTCCTGGATACCCTTGATTCTTCGGTGAAAGAGGTCCAGACAGTCAAAAACCTTGGACTGGAAGTCCTTGCTGTAATCCCCAGGATGTTTAATGAAGCCGAACAAAAAAAAGAGAGAAAAAGAGATTGGATTATATACTCAATTGCAGGTTTTTATTTTCTCATTATTTGTGCTGCCTTTGTCCACGAGCTGTTGGGACTGACGTACATAGAGACAGTATTTGCAAGTATAAAGATTAATCTGATAAATGTAATAACGCAATTACAAAACAGGTTGTTTTAGCAAACGGGCGAATGTATAGTTGCTGAATGATTATGAAAGGAGACCCCGGATGAGCAGGATAGAAGAAATACTTGAGAAAGCTGCCAGAATGAGAGAAGGAGAAAAGAACGGGGAAAAATCAAGGAAGATAAGCCCGCCGGGGTCCAAGGTTCCCGGAGTTGTAAGACAGGCAAGGATAGAGAACCCCAATCTTGTTACTATTGTTGATCCGGATTCACCGACAGCAGAAGAATACAGGAAATTAAAGTCCATGGTTGTAAAACTTACAGAAATGGATGATTTCCGTAATATGCTTATGGTGACCAGCGCTATAGGAGGAGAGGGCAAGAGTGTAACGTCCCTGAACCTTGCCATTACACTTGCGCAGGAATATGACCATACGGTTCTTTTAGTTGATGCAGACCTGAGGCAGCCATCATTGAATGATTACCTCGGAATTCATTCAGAAATTGGCCTAACCGATTGTCTCGTAGATGGTGTAGGTATTGGTAGCGCACTTATAAAGACCGGTATCGGAGGACTTGTCTTTCTTCCATCCGGCCGGAAGGTCTCCAACCCCGGAGAGTTACTCTCATCAAACAGGATGAAAGAGATTGTGAAAGAGCTCAAGCATCGCTATCCCGACCGGTATGTCATTTTTGATGCCCCGCCTGTGCTTCCCTTTGCTGAAGTCCTTTCGGTCGGGGCTCTTCTCGATGGAATAATATTTGTGGTAAGAGAGGGAGTCACGCCTGAAGATAATATGAAAGATGCAGTTACAATGTTAAAGGATAACAACATCCTTGGAGTGGTGTACAATGCTGCTGAAACTGTTCCTTTAAGTGACTATTACAATTATTCCCATTATTATCAGAACAGGTGAGGGATGAAAAAGACTAAAATAGTGTTTATACTCTTTCTGGCCTCATTTTTTTTTGTAACTATGATATCCCCGTCACTGGCAGAGCTGAGCCTTACACCCAGTATCAGTCTCCGGGAGGAGTACAATGACAACATCTTTCTCACAGCATATGATGAAGAGGGTGATTTCCTGACAAGCCTTAGCCCTGCAATTGCTCTGACTTATGCTGCCAGGGGCTTGGACCTTGCACTCGACTACAGACTCAATTTTGATTTTTATAGATATAACCCGCACAGAAATGAGATAAGACAACTTGGAAGGTTTGAATCTACCTTGTCACCTTACAGGGATATTTTTTTTATAAGAGTCTCTGATGTATTTGCGAGGGTGCCCATTGATGTGCGAAGACCGGTGGCCCTGGACAATATCCTGACAAATACGACCGATTCGAACCGTTTTCTTGTCAACCCCTATCTGGAATATCTTTTGAGTGATACGTTTCGGGCAAGGGTTGACTACACTTATGAGAATATCTGGTATGAGGAAGCAGAGGGGGATAATGCAGAGAATAATTCAGCTGCTTTAAGCCTTATAAAGGAGGTATCATCAAAGATGACGGCATCATTGACGTATACCTATCTATCCCACAGACCTGACAGGACAGAAGCGTATGACAGGCAGGATGCCGGTCTCGGTATTGACTATAAATTAAGCCCGAAATTGTCTCTTAATGCCGGGGCAGGACAGACATGGTTTGCCTATAAGATAGGCACTAAACTTGATTCAACTGTATGGAATATTAAAGCTGATTATTCATTAACGGAGAGCCTTGCAATCAGTGCAGGTTATTCCGAAGGTTTTTCAGACTCTGTCAATGTGGGTGCTTACAAGAGAAAGTCTTCAACCGGAGCTATCAGCTATAGTGGAAAAAGCACAGTAACCATGACCGCATTCAGAAATGTAGATAAGTATATTATCGCTGACAGGGAAGACAGGTCAAGAGGTGTAACTCTTGGCTCCAGCATTCCGGTTACATCCAGAATAACAGGAACTCTGACAGGAAGATACATATATTATAAATTCTTTCCCGAGGAAGAAAAAGTAAACAGGTATGGTTTCGGTCTTTCCTTTAATTACAGCTTGAGGATGCTTACAGCAACACTCGGTTATACACACAATCTGAGTGATTCGGATATAGAAGCAAATGATTACAGAAACAATATAGCATGGTTACAGGTCAGATATACTCTCTAAGTAGAAGAAGTATATGAAGCGCTGGTGATTTCTGAAATTAAAGGAGCAGGATGTACGAAGCATTTTATAATTTAAAAGTAAAACCCTTTGAATTGGTGCCAAGCCCGGATTTTCTCTTTTTGAGCAGGTCTCACAGGAAGGCCTTGACCTATCTCAAGTACGGCATTACAGAGAAAGTGGGGTTCATGCTCCTTACAGGTGAAGTCGGCTCCGGCAAGACGACCTTGATAAGGAACCTGGTAAAGGGATTGGACAGCAATATTGTACTGTCAAAAATATTCAACACAAAGGTATCTTCCGAGCAGCTTATCTCATTGATAAACGAAGATTTTGGACTGGATGTAAATGGTAAGGACAAGATATCACTGCTTAGAGAACTGAATGATTTCCTGATCGAACAGTATGCTAAAAAACATAACCCGATACTTGTGATTGATGAGGCTCAGAATCTGACCCCTGAACTCCTTGAAGAGGTCAGAATGTTGTCTAACCTTGAAACAGATGATGCAAAACTTTTACAGATAGTTCTGGTCGGACAGCCGGAACTGAAAAAGGTTCTTGCCCGTCCTGAACTACGCCAGCTACGGCAGCGAATCAGCATCAGCTGTCATATTTATCCCATAACGAGGGCCGAAACAGAGGAGTACATATTTCACAGGCTTGAAGTTGCAGGTAACAGG
>UOGI01000268.1_pt1 | contig 13796 bp, 15 predicted proteins | sample 1989621 | NCBI WGS metagenome assembly UOGI01 (sample SAMEA4712198, study PRJEB27164) | hydrothermal vent metagenome | biome: marine basaltic hydrothermal vent biome; feature: marine hydrothermal vent; material: mineral | place: Pacific Ocean | collected 2011-06-14/2011-07-23 | depth 1691 m
AGAATGCCCTGACCTGTATGTTCGAGAACTCACCGGCAACTTTAAGCACCTCAACTATTTCCGTAAAGTTCAATCCCTGATAAAGCACGCTTACGCCTTCAACACTGCCCGGGATCGGTTTTACCGTGGCGATCCTGTCCGAGAGGTTCAGCTTGCTCCCCGAGCTCTGGACAAATGACAGCAGGCCCTCCTGAAGACGCCTTGCTCCTTTATTTCTGCTTGAAAGGAGTTTATACTCTTCAGCCATTGAGTATATCTTTTGATACTGTTTCTGCAGGGTATCCTTTTCTTTCAGTAATTGCCCTTCCCTGGCAGAGAAGAACATATAGGTAGCGGCAAAAATTATTATTATGATCAGCACTGATATGCCGGCTCTTTCCTTCATTCCTTAAACCTCGCAGTGATTATAAAATTAACCCCCTCCTGCTGAACCTTTGCGGATTCTATAACAAACTTGACCTTGAGTGTCCTGGAGAGGTTTTCAGATGCCTTCTCGAGTGACTGCAGATTCTTTATGGTTCCCTTTATTCTTATCAATTCCTGATTGACGTTAAGGTCGTCCACAGATGCATCGTCATCATCAAATGATGTGCTCATGGCAGAGAGTATCTTCAGCGGCTCTATGTTGCCGGCCCCCTGTTTCTTTAACTGACTTATCCTGAAAAGAAGCATACCGTAGGGATCGGGATTATCCGCTATCTTCATGGATGAATATATGCCGTCCATTGCCTTTTCGTAAACCTTCAGATCCTCTTTCAGGGGAACGGTCTTCAGGAACAGGGCGATGACAAAGATGAGATATACGGCACCCCAGAATATCAGGTCTTTTTTCATGGCGGCAAGTGACCACCCCTCCTGTTGCCCGGTCAGCCTCAGGTTAAGGTCCTTGCTCCTGCCTTTGGCAATAATCCGGTCGAGCCATTGCAGCGCCTGTTTCCTCTCCTGCCCTGTAAGGTTAAACTCCTTTAAATCACCGGCAATGGGATATCCCTCTGTATCGCCGGCAATATGGAGAAAACCGTTATCATTCTTCAGCAGGGTGGTGCTGTCTGTTTTAAGCACAAAATTCCCCTCTTCAGACAGGAGGGCAATCAGGGATGGAGTGGTGACTATGCTTGCGGAATTAAAGAGGTCCGGATACTTTTCAATGAGGCCACTCAGGTCCTCAAGGTACACGAATGCCGTGACAGGCGAGGTATTTACAAAGCCGAACCTCTCCTGTATCACCCCTTCAGGAAAGATGCCGGAGAGATGAAGCCTTACCATTTCCCTGAGATTCCCGCTCTTTACCGGTCTGATATCAGTGGATATCAGGTTGACCAGTTCATCCGGTAATACGAGAATATAACCTTTATGGGAGTGCAGCTCCCCGGTAAGCGGAAATGTCTCCTCTCTCCAGGCAGTGCCTTCGCGGGAGCAGACCACCAAGTGGTCTTTATAAAGGAAGATTATCTTTTCCACCGACATAGAACTCCTCTGCTTCCTCAAAGTATTTGAGTATTTTAATCTTTCCCGAACCTTTTTTAACAATCGCGCCGGCCCTTGTCTTTGTTCCCCCCACTTCCGCCTCTGCAAAGACATAGAAGAAGGAACTGCTGACGGTTATATAGGGCTGGATGGCGAGATAGACATCATCCGTCATACCGGGAACCTTTCTTATCTGGGAGATATCTTTAAAAGGCGTTGATTCCCTGTACTTGATTATTGCCTCTGTAAGGGGTTCGATCTCGGGCAGAAAGGCGGCCATGACGGATTCCCCGGCAAAGTTAATATTAAGCTTACCCGCTGTATCCTCTACCGTGAAATAGCCGAGCAGGTCTTTTGGGAGACTGGAGAATCCGGGAAGGAGCCTCAGTTCCCCAAGGCTGTACGGCCTCAGGTTGCGCAGGGATTCCAGGTCAATCTGCTCTGATGAATCGGAGAGCAGTCTTTCCACTGCATCCTCTGTCCTCCTTCTCAGTTTTTCATTCCTGGAAGATACCTCTGTAATGGATATCCTGCTGTTGAGCGGAACCACTACGATAGTGATATACCCCTCGGTAGTAGGAATGGTGGGCAGGGCGGCCCAGAGATCTTCAGATGAATCATAGGTATTCTTGTCATCCTCCAGAAGCCTGGTAATTCCCTTTATTACAGAGTCACAGTAGATATAGCCCTGCTGAATCTTGTGCGCTGAGGCCACCTCGTCATACTGGGCTACGACCTTTTCGTTTTTAAGCAGTAAAAGAGAGAGGGAGGCGGCAACAACGATAAGAACCGCTATCAGGACAGAGCCTTTTGTCTTTAATACAGGGTTTGTCTTCAGAGGAGTCTTCCCCCTGTGATAGTCCACTTTTTGCCGCCGTAGACGTATTCCATCCTGACCACATCCTTACCCACAAACTGCTCCTTCCAGCCCTCTTCAGAAGGGGACAGAAACTTCAGCTCCCCCACTTTTTCAAGGAGTCTTATTCTCAGATTTACCCCCTTTTTCTCTTCGCTCTCTTCCCTGTACAGATACTTTTCCCCGTCCACCTTGTCCACAAAATACGTTACCATCACAGGAAAAGAGGAGTTGGAATCAAGGGAATGAGTTGATTTAAAGCTTAGTTCCGTACCGAAAATGGTGGTTTGCATGGAAGGCAGCCCTATCATGGTCCTCATGTCTGCCTGAAAGAGATTGCTCAGCCTGACGTAACTCATCACTCCCCTGAGCCTGTCGTCAAGGGCCCTGTCAGTGCTAAACACCGTATTCATGGAAGAGTAAAGCCCGGCAAGAACGAGCGCACTTAATGCAAGTGCAATAAGCACCTCAAGCAGGGTCATCCCCCTATCTGTAGAAATTATAAACAATCTCCGCCTCATCTTTTTTTAGTGTAAGGGTGTATTCCTTTATGTACGAAATTCCCAGGGAGCTTTCGGTAACCTTATACTTTACTCCCTCATATCCGTTCAGTTTAACAAACCCCGGGGTTGGTTCTATATCCGGTTCAACGTACAGGGTATAAAAGATATCGCCTCCTGCCTCGAGCAGTTCGATCTTTCGCAGGGTATAGCCGGTTGTATCGATATTTGATTTCAGAAGCATGAATATACCTGACAGGGAGATTGCCAGAACAACCATGGCGATCAGTACCTCAAGCAGAGTAAACCCCCGGTTTCTCATCCCCTTAACTCGACCTCTGCAAGCAGCGGCTGGCTGACAAGCTTGCTGTTGTCGGAGAGCGTTAACTCAAAATAATCGATTATCCCTGCAGGATAGGCCTTTACTGTAACCGCGAGGGCATCCGCCCGCTTGTCATTGACCAGGGCATCCGTTACCGTCAGGCCCTCAGGGAGCTTGAATTCCTCGTCTTCCATGCGGAAACTCCCGCTGCCCAGGATAAAGGTAATCTCTTCGGCCCTCCCGGATTCCCCGGCCTTCTCCAGGGCCTTTGTGATTACGGAATTGACCTTTTTCTCCAGAGGAGACGTTGGCTCAAGAATCCGCGGGGCCAGCCTGGGTACAAGCACAAAGAGTCCTATCGAGATGATAAGCATAACTACGAGAATTTCCACAAAGGTAAAACCGTTGCGGTTTCTCACTTTATATCCCAGCTCCTGATATCTGCATCCACACCCTCACCGCCTTCCCTGCCGTCTGCCCCGAAACTGATTATCTCGTACTCTCTGTCCCCTTCACCGGGACTCCTGTATATGTACTTGTTGCCCCATGGGTCAAGCGGGGTTGAGTCATAGTCCAGATAGCCGCCGTTACGGTAGTGCCTGGGGATGGGCTCAATGTCGGGCTTCTTCACGAGCGCTATAAGTCCCTGCTCTGTGGTGGGGTAACTGCCGTTGTCTATCTTGTATAGCTGCAGGGCGGATTCAATAGCCCTGATGTCGTTCTTTGCCTTTATTATCCTTGCCTCATTCGGCCTGTTAAGTATCTTCGGCATCAGGAATGTGGCCAGGATGCCAAGGATAACCAGAACTACCATGAGTTCTATCAGGGTAAACCCGGATTCTCTTTTTGTGTATCTCATCTCTGCCTCCTTTCTTTAAGTTTGTTATTTAGAGTCTGTTTATAAACAACACGTTATTTGGTTATATGTTACTGGTTATCCGTCATTCCGGCAAGCCTCACTTTACGAGTTGATTCATCTCAAACAACGGCGTCATTATAGAGATCACGATAAAGCCGACCACCAGCCCCAGGATCAGTATAAACACAGGTTCTGCCAGAGACGTAAGCCTCCCCATAATCCGCTCTACGTCCTTTCTGTAATAATAGGACATCCTCTCAAGAAAGTCGGCAAGCTCCCCGGTCTTCTCTCCGGTAAGCACCGCTGCCATTAGCATTTCATCAAAAACCGGCGAGTCTTTCAGTCCCTCGGAAAGGGGCTTCCCTTTTTCAACCTCAAGGGCGAGCCTCTGCATCTCCTCCTTTATCAGGAGATTATTTACTACGCCCCTGCAACCGTTAAGTGCAGCCACCAGCGGGATGCCCTCCCTGAGCTGAAAGGCGAGGAGCTCGGAAATCCTTGCCATTATTGCCTTGCGAAGCACTTCCACACCGATGAGCAGGGTGTCAACCTTTTTTCTTAACGGCACGGAGTTTCTGTACATCCTGACTCCGGCAATTACAAGAATCCCGCAGAATATGCTCAGAATCAGCCCGTAGCTTCTCAGGAAAGAGCCTGTGGCTATCAGCATGGTGGTTGAAAAAGGCAGGTCTATCTTTACAGACTGAAATATCTTTTCCATTTTCGGAACAACGTATCCGAGCAGGAACCCAACCACTGCACTGCCTATCAGGCCGACCACAAGGGGATAGGTAAGGGCGCTCTTTATCTTTCCTTCCCGCTCCTTCTTCCTCTCCTCGTACTCTGCAATATTCAGCAGCACGTCTGCCAGCCCGCCGGTCGCCTCGGCTATCCTGACCATATTCACATAGACATCAGGAAAGACCTGGGGATAGCCGGCAAGGGCCTCTGAAAACCTCTTGCCTTCCGATACATGTTTTTTAATGGCACTGAGAATGTGCGAGAGGCCTTTCTGCTCCCGGTGCCTCATGGTTATATCTATTGACTTTATAAGCGGCAGACCGCTTTTCAGCATTATCCCTAACTGGAAGAAAAGCTGGCCCGAATCCTTCTTCTGAAATATCCATCTTCTTTTTTTCTCGCCCATCTCTTCAATCAGATAGGGCAGAATTGTCTCGTCCCTGAGGCTCTTCATGGCCATGGCCCTGGTGGTGGCCTCTACCATGCCGTTGACTTCCTTCCCCGCGGGATCGTATCCCTTATATTTATATATGGCCATTGGTCGTTTTGCTCATTTACTGCGTTGTGGCAGTTATAACCTCCTCCGGTGTCGTAATACCCTCCTGGATTAATTCAACACCATTGGCAAACATGGTTTTCATGCCCTGTTTGACGGCAAGGGTCTTGATTTCCGTGGAACTGGCCTTTCTCATAATGAGTTTTCTTATCTCGTCCTCAAGCAACAGGAATTCGAAAAGGCCTATTCTCCCCTTGTATCCGGTGCCAAAACACTTTTCACAACCCTTGCCCCTGAAATATCTCTTTATGTCAAATCCCTTCTTCAGGAAGATGTCCCTGATCTCGTCCTCCAGGGTTGCCTCCTCTTTACACTCGGAACATACCTTCCTCACCAGTCTTTGCCCGATAACAAGCAGGAGGCTGCTTGACAGGAGGAAGGGCTCTATATTCATCTCCACAAGTCTTGCCACTGCCGTCGGTGCATCACTTGTATGAAGGGTGGTAAGGACCAGGTGCCCTGTAAGTGATGCCTGAATGGCTGCCTCGGCTGTCTCCTCATCCCTGATCTCACCCACCAGAATAACGTCAGGGTCCTGCCTTAAAAAGGTCCTGATCGCCCTGGCAAAGGTTACTCCCGTAGCAGGGTTGACCTGGACCTGTGCAATTCCGTCTATCCTGTATTCAACAGGGTCTTCGATAGTTACTATGTTTACCGTGTCATTCTGAATCTCGAGTATTGAGGCATAGAGCGTGCTGGTTTTGCCGCTCCCGGTTGGTCCTGTAACCATTATTATGCCGTTTGGAGATTTGAGAAGCCTTTGGAGAAGTTTTACGTGTGATTCATCGAGGCCGAGCAGCTCAAGCTTGAGGGCTGTCTCTGACCTGCTCAGAAGCCTCAGTACCGCCTTTTCACCCTTGGCTGTCGGTATTATCGAAACCCTTATATCTATCATCCTGGTGCCGAACTGAATATTTATCCTGCCGTCCTGCGGTCTGCGGGTCTCTGCTACATCCATATCCGCCATTACTTTTATACGGGCAATCAGGGGTTCGAGAAGACCCTTGTCAATGGTCTTCACAGTCTTCAGTCTGCCGTCCACCCTGAACCTGATGATAAGATTTGCCTCTCTTCCCTCTACGTGAATATCACTGGCCCCGAGTCTGATTGCGCTCATAATGCTTTGATTGACGAGCTTGACCACAGGTGCATCGTCGTGGACACCGCTCAGGATATCGTACTCATCTGAAGATATGGTCTCACCTTCTGAATTCAGATCCACATCTTCTTCAAAGACAAAGGAAAACTTTTCAGCAATCTCAAGGAGTGTTTTTTGCGGCACAAACCTGAAACTTCCCGGGGACTTGCAACATAGAGACACAAAGGATGCCTTTCTGATTCCGTCTTCCGAACTTACAAGAAAGGTCAGCCTTCCGTTGTCGGCCTGAAGCGGCAGGAAGTCCGACCTGTCGGGAAATCTCATGTAAAGATCCAGGACCTCTTTGGGCAGACTGTCAAGGTCGGGGGCCAAAGTATTCATTCTTCTTTCCCGGCCCCTTCTTCTTGTAATCTTTCTTTTTCCGGCTCTTTGGTAGTCTCTTTTGCAGGCTCTTTTTTAATCTTTTTCTTAATCTTTTCTTTAATCTCTTTTTTGTCTGTACTTTTCAATAGACTCTGTTTTGTCCGGGTGAGATCTTCCATATCCTGCCTGCTCTTTATTATGGTTGCTGTGATGAAGACCATCATGTTTGTCTTCTCCCTGGAAGTGTCCCTGGAGCGGAAAAGCCAGCCCAGCAACGGGATTTTGGAAAGAAGCGGCACCCCTGTCTCTGATGTGCTCATGTCATCCTTTATGAGACCGCTTATTACCACCGTTGTGTTGTTGTGCAGTTTTATGGTGGTCTTTGTGCTTCTTGTAAGAGTAATCGGGGCTGAGGCAACACCCACAGCACTTGATATCACTTTTTTGACTTCCTGTTCTACGTTTAACAAAACCGTATCCTCATCTATGACATGGGGCAGGATTTTCAGTTTGATACCCACATCCCTGTAATCGAATGTCTGGATCGGGTTGTTGTTTGCATCAAACTTTTCGCTGATCAGGAAAGGGCGGTTTTCTCCCACAAATACCTCTGCCTCTTCATTGTCCAGGGTAAGGAGTTGTGGTTTTGAAAGTATGTCAATCCCCGACTCTGTCCTTATTGCATTTGCCAGAGCACTGAGGGTGGGGAACTTCACGCCCTCGTAAGTTATGATATTGCCGAGAATCCCCAGACCAAAACCCCCGGGAAGGGCCCCAAGGTTGGGAGGATTGCCCTCTAAAACAGGGCTCTGAAGGTCAATAACATTTTTTGAGTCTAAAAATGTACCGGTACCAACGAAGTTCTTGCTTCCTGCCCCTGCAAGCCACTCCACCCCGAACTTGGATCCATCCTCGATGGTGGTTTCCAGGATTAATGCCTCAACAAATATCTGGTCCCTCGGAACATCCAGTTTTGCTATTATTGATTCCACCTGGGCATACAGTTCCGGATCTCCTACAACTGATATGGTATTGGTGGCTTTGTCGGCAGCTACCTTCATTCCTGAGCGACCGGACTGTTGTCGTGGTTTTAACTTATTCTTTTGCAACATCGAGCCGGAAAGGATTTTGTTCAGCACTTTTGCCACATCCTCAGCCATGGCATACTTGAGTTTGAAGACCCTTGGGGTTGTTCCCGTATCCGTCATGATATCCGTGCTGGAGATTATCCGCTTTATAATGACCATATCTTTGGGCAGAGCCGCCACAATTATGGAGTTTGATGTCCTGTCCGCCATGAAGACCGGTTTTATCCGTGAATAAGAGGACCTGCCGAGTTCTGCAAAGAACATCTTGATGGTCTTTACAAATTCACTGGCATAGGTATTTTTCAGGGGGATAATCTCTATCCGGACGCCCGTTCCCATTGAAGTTATGGTCTTGACCATCTGGGCCATCCTCTTGACATTGACGCTTTTGTCCTTTACCACCACGACATTAAGTGTCGGTATGGTTTCAATCCTGCCAAAATCTGATTTAGTGAGATTGAAGAACTTCGAAAGCAGCTTTGCATCTATGCTTTCAATCTGAAAAACACTGATCAGCAGGTTTTCCTTGGCTTTTCCAGTCTCACCGGTTTCTCCGGGCGGGGCTTGGCCTTCAAAGGAGTAAGGCAATTTTGATACCTTGGCCCTCCTTACGATATATATAATATCCTTTTCCGTAACAGCTTCAAGGTTGTTAATACTCAATACAGTATGCAGAATGCTCATGATGTCCGATTTTGTAAACTCCTTTTTTGCCTTTACGGTGACAGTCCCTTTTAAATCCCTCGCGTCATAGATAATATTGGATCCTGTATATTCCGAGACAAAATCAACAAAATCCTGTAAAGAGACCTCCTGAAAATTCATTCCGACCTCTGCCTTCAGGGGAGCAGCCTGGAAGAGGAGGAGGCAGAAAACAAGCAGAAACAGACTTTTCAATTTAGGATTCAGAAATTTCTTCATTAGGAATCTCCTTTTATATATAAATAGCGGTTGCAATTTTCGTATTATCAGGTGTTATCCGGCTCAATCCTCTATATTGATAAAGAGGGATTTTTTTTCTCCCTTCCTCATAAGGTCGATATTCACGGCTGTAATGTCCTGAATCCTGGAAAGCAGCTCTATAGCCTTCTGGGGAGAACTGACATCCTCACCGTTTATTCTCTTTAGTATGTCCCCACGCCTGAGGCCGAGTTTATACAGAAATGAATTTTTTCTGAGCATGCTTAGCTGATATCCAATGAACTCATCCTTCTGATAAAAAGGAGATATGCGTACAGTGGTGAGGATTTTGTTCAGATTCTTAGCCATGGAGAGGGCCTCTTTTCTCTTTATGGTGATCCTGTCTGTTGCAGTGTCTGTCTGTACATCTGATGTTTGAGGCCTGACATTGGGAATCTGCTCTCTGAAGATTGCCTGTCTCGTACCTGAAGGCTTTGTTTTTTTGGATTTTGGAAATCGCAGGATGACCTTGTTGCCCTTATTTTCAAACAGGACGGAATCAAAAGAGACCTTTTTTAGCATATATTTACCAAGGGACTGGCCGGCAACGAGGATTTTTAATTCCTTGTCTTTTGTAAGTAAGGCCATCCGTGTCTTTCCCAGTAATGTGCCGATAAGCTGGTATTTTCTTATGCTCTCTCCACCATTGACGGCCACTTTCCCGTTTGTCTCCCCCGCAGGTTCTTCATATTTCAGTCCGAAAATGTTTTTCTTCAGTATCCGGCTGGTTGATATACTGCGGGTAAATTCAGAGACTTGATTTGTCCTGCCCTGTCTTACAGTCCTGATAGTGCTTTTGTGGTAGAACACATTTATAATAGAGGCTGAGAGATAGGCCAATAGAAGACCACCCACAATTGGATACAAACTTGTTCTGAAATTACTTCCCCTTAAAAAAACCATTTCATGTAACTGTTTCATTCAATTATACCTGAACTGAACGGTTTTTGTCCCTCTCACTAATGGAATATAACGTTTAATTATATCATAATACGTTACACTGCCGTTTCAGCACTCACCGGGTCTTGAAATCCCTGTTAATGGGAGATGAATAAAGCATAATAAACCACGGAGACACAGGGACACCGGGTTTATAAAACGAATCTTTAAATTCCATATTAAATATATGCCTTCTCAGTGTCTCTGTGGTTGTAACCTTCCCGTATCAAGAGAGAATAGATTGACTATTGACAACCCTGTTTGCTATCTTTTATTTCACACCAAACAAGGCGGAAAAAACAGTATGATCGAAACTTTGTTTCCAAGAGTCGTATTCATCACCGGTGGGGCAAGGAGTGGAAAGAGCTCCTTTGCCCTGAACGCGGCATCAAGGGTCTCAGGGCAAAAGGCCTATATTGCCACAGCAGAGTCGCTTGATGGGGAGATGGAAGAGCGGATAAGAAAACACAGGCAGGAGCGGGGGGACGAGTGGGAGACCCTGGAAGAGCCTGTAGCAATGCCCGCACTCATACGGAGGGTTTCCAGCCAGTACAACGTGCTTCTTATTGACTGCCTTACCCTCTGGCTCTCCAACATCATCGGCAGCAGGCCGGGTAATGCCCAGCCTCTGGTTGAGGAGGAGATAAGCAAGTTTGTCCGCGTGCTGACTGACTTTAAGGACTCGACTGCCCGCTCGTCACTGTATGTGGTCTCCAACGAGGTGGGCATGGGGATAGTGCCTGACAACCGGCTTGCCAGGTTCTTCAGGGATATGGCAGGGCGGTTGAATCAGGAGGTGGCAGGAGTGGCGGATGAGGTCTATCTGGTAGTGAGCGGGGTACCGCTTAAGGTGAAGGGATAGGTTTTCAGGGGTTGGATATAACCGGGTAGGGGCGAGGTTACCTCGCCCTCTCCTTTCACCGTTAATTACCGGTAGCCCTCACTGCTGCGGGAAATTTAGATATAATGAGGTATAAAATTAACTGTCACGGAGGTTGAAGCGCCATGAAGATTGAGGAGAGACTGTCACTTATTAAACCCGTGAGAAAGGAGCTGTATTCAGCAGCCCGGAGACGCCTTGACAACCTTACCAAGCCGCCCGGCAGTCTCGGAAGACTCGAGGAGTTTGCCGCAAGGCTTGTGACCATATATGAGACGGAGATGCCGGAGATGCCGAAGAAGGTTGTCTTTACCTTTGCAGGTGACCATGGTGTGGCCGAGGAGGGTGTTTCCGCCTATCCTTCAGAGGTGACCAGGCAGATGGTCTTCAACTTTCTAAGTGGCGGCGCGGGCATCAATGTGCTTGCAAGACATGCAGGTGCAGAGGTCGTAGTTGTCGATATTGGTGTGGATTTTGATTTTCAGGATTTTGAAGGGCTTGTGAAGAAGAAGGTCGTGCATGGGACAAGGAACATGACAAAAGGGCCTGCAATGACGAGGGATGAGGCGCTGAGGTGCATGGAGGCGGGAATTGAGCTTGCCGAAGAATATGCAGAAAAGGGGTTCAGGGTCTTTGCCACAGGGGAGATGGGAATTGCCAATACAACCCCCTCCTCGGCCATAGCTGCTGTTATAACCGGGAGGCCTGTTTCAGAGGTGACCGGCAGGGGGACGGGTATAGGAGATGAGGCCCTTAAGAAAAAGAGAGAGGTTATAGAGAAGGCCGTCAGTCTCAACAGGCCGGACCCGAAAGACCCGGTTGATGTGCTCTCAAAGGTAGGGGGCGCCGAGATAGGGGGCATTGCCGGGCTCTGTATCGGTGCTGCAGCACGGGGTATCCCGGTTGTGGTGGATGGCTTTATATCCACGGCAGGCGCACTCATTGCCTGGTCTCTCAACCCTGTTGTGGCAGACTACCTCTTTGCAGCCCATAATTCACAGGAGACAGGACACAGGGCCATGCTTGAGCATATGGGAAGCCGGCCCATCCTTGACCTTGACCTCCGCCTTGGTGAGGGGACGGGTGCAGCACTTGCCATGACCCTGATGGATGCCGGGCTCAGGATATACAGGGAGATGGCAACGTTTCAGGAGGCAGGAGTTACCGGGGAGACGACCGGCTGAACATACGGTCTCCCTATCTGTCATTCCGGCAGTCCTTAAGCCGGAATCCAGTTTTGACAGTGAGTGCAGTTTATACACAGACTCTATTCAGAGAGGTTTTGATGGTACAGTCACCTTGAAAGGCTTTTTACTTGCATTACAGTTTTTGACCATACTGCCTGTCAGGCTCAGGGGCCGGATATCAGAGAGGGATGTCGGCAAGAGCACTGCGTTCTTTCCCCTTGCGGGGCTGATAAAGGGGGGCCTGCTGGTCCTGGCCTATAAGGCGTTTGACCCATTTTTCCCTGCGGCGATTACCGCAGCCCTGCTGCTTGTCGTCTCGATCCTGATAAACGGCGGGTTTCACCTCGACGGCCTTGCAGATACATTTGATGCCATTGCCTCCGGAAAACCGAGGCAGGGAAAACTCGATATAATGAAGGACAGCACAACAGGGCCGATCGGGGTTACGGCGATAGTGCTTGTCCTGCTCTTAAAATACCTCCTGATTCTGGAATTATTCTTAATCAGTCCCATGCCGTATCTCCTGCTCTTTCCTGTAATCGGCGCCTGGTCCATGGTGGCGGCCATATTTCATGGCACGAGTGCGAGGAAGGACGGCCTCGGGCATCTCCTTATCAGTGAGACAGGCGGGGTTCAATTCGTTGTCTCCGTGGTTATTGTAATGGTGGTTTTTGTGTCCGGGAGGTATCTCCCCTTTAACTACCTTGCCTTTCCTTCAATCCCCATTTCGGCATTACTCCTGACTGCGGCATACCTCTTTACCCTGCCGTTAATGAAGTTTTTCGCCAGGCATTTCAGTGGTCTTACAGGGGATAACCTCGGTGCAATATGTGAACTGAACGAGGTCTTTTTTCTCCTGATAATAGCGGGGGTATATGGTGGATAACGGCAGGAAATGTTATAATTCCGCCATGAATGTTACGGTAGACCAGGATACATGTATTGGCTGCGGTGCCTGTGCAGAGATATGCCCTGCCGTATTTTTTCTTGATGAAGCGGTGGGCAAGTCAAGGGTAATTGATCCGGATGCCTGTGAGTATGCAAACTGTTGCGAGGCTGCTGAGGAGAATTGTCCTGTTGAGGCTATAAGTATAGAGGGGGACTCAGGGTTTTAGGGACAGCGATATTCATAAGGTTATCCGTCTTCTCAAAAAACAGGTCAGGACTCTCAATGTCCCCTGGCTTGAGGAGATGGTCCGCATGGAAAAGGACCCTTTTAAAGTACTCATTTCCTGCATCCTCAGTCTGAGAACCCAGGACAGGACTACGGGTGAGGCATCGAGGAGGCTGTTTGCCCTTGCCTCCACACCTGAAGCCATGGCTTCCCTGAGTGAGGATGATATCCGGAAGGCCATCTATCCCGTTGGTTTCTATAAGGTTAAGGCAGGCCGGATAAAGGCGCTGAGTGAGACTCTTGTCCGCAAATACAACGGCAGGGTGCCTGACAACATTGACGAACTTCTCAAATTAAAAGGAGTCGGCAGAAAGACCGCCAACCTTGTTGTCACACTTGCCTACAACAGGCCGGGCATATGCGTTGACACCCACGTGCACAGGATTACCAACCGCTGGGGTTATGTCAGGACAAAAATCCCGGGAGAAACAGAATTCGTGCTCAGGGGAAAACTCCCCGGGCAATACTGGAAGGAGATAAACGGTCTGCTTGTGGCCTTTGGTCAGGGCATATGCAAGCCCCTCTCCCCGCTCTGCAGTACCTGCTGTATTAATGATTTCTGTGACAGGACAGGAGTGTCCCGCAGCAGGTGAGGTTTATGTGAAAGCGTCAGGTACAGGCACGGCCTGGATCGAGAAGGATGCGGCAATCTGCAATCGAACATCCCGAGCCCAGTTCGTGAACAATAAGGGGGTTGATATCCAGCTCGGCGATTTCCGGATTTTCAGTGGCCAGGGCTGAAAGCCGCATAAGGCATTTTTCCAGCTCCTCGATGTCACGCAATGGGGCGCCGCGGGCCCCAGTC
>UOGI01000036.1_pt1 | contig 12638 bp, 9 predicted proteins | sample 1989621 | NCBI WGS metagenome assembly UOGI01 (sample SAMEA4712198, study PRJEB27164) | hydrothermal vent metagenome | biome: marine basaltic hydrothermal vent biome; feature: marine hydrothermal vent; material: mineral | place: Pacific Ocean | collected 2011-06-14/2011-07-23 | depth 1691 m
GCCACCTTCAGGTCAGGCATACCCGACTGTCTTGTCCCAAAAAACTCCCCCGGCCCCCTGAGTATAAAATCCTCTTCAGCAATCCTGAATCCGTCGGTGTGTCCGACCATAACATCAAGTCTCCTCCGAGCCTCCTCTGAAAGCTTACCATAAGCCAGCAAAAAACAGTAAGACTGATGAATGCCCCTGCCCACACGGCCCCTCAGTTGATGAAGCTGGGAGAGTCCGAACCTCTCTGCATGAACAATGAGCATCAGTGAGGCATTGGGAACATCCACACCAACCTCTATAACAGTAGTACTTACAAGTATATCCAGTTCTCCGTTTTTGAAGGACTGCATTATCTCTTCACGCTCATCCGGCTTCATCCGTCCATGAATGAGGCCAGTCCTGAAATCGGGGAATATCTTCTCAAAGGCCTCTTTCCCCGGTATGGCCGACCTTAGAAGCATCTTTTCAGACTCCTCTATCAGTGGGTAGACAATATATGCCTGCCTGCCCTTCTTTATCTCGGACCTGATCAAACCATACAGCTTTCCCTTATCCCCCTCCCTGAAGAGCCTTGTAATTACCTGCTTTCTCCGGGGTGGAAGTTCATCAATTACAGAGCAGTCAAGGTCTCCGTAAAGTGTCAGGGATAATGTCCTTGGTATGGGCGTAGCCGTCATGACGAGCACATCAGGGTTTAAACCTTTTTTCCTCAGCATGGCCCGCTGCATAACCCCAAACCGGTGCTGCTCATCAATAACGACCATGCCAAGCCTGTGGAACCTCACATTCTCCTGAATCAGGGCATGCGTGCCTATGATTATATGAACATCTCCGGACTCAATCTCCTGAAGGGGCCTTTCTTTCTTACTGCCGGTAAGGAGCACACACCTCAGCTCCAGCTTCTCCAGGAGAATGCGGACACTCAGGTAATGCTGCTCGGACAGAATCTCTGTGGGGGCCATGAGTGCAGCCTGATAGCCTGACTCAACCGCCACAAGCATCGCCTTTAGTGCAACTATGGTCTTGCCGGAGCCCACATCTCCCTGAAGGAGCCTGTTCATCGGCCCCGGACGCCGCATATCCACCTGTATCTCCGCAAAAACCCTCTGCTGGGCATTTGTAAGCCTGAAAGGAAGCATCTCATCCAGTCTTTTGACCAGCTTGCCCCCTGGGCTGAAGGAGATTCCTTTCTCTCCCCCCCTGCCCTTTCTTATAACCGCAAGCCCTGCCTGCAACAGAAAGAATTCCTCAAATGCAAGCCTCCTGTGACAGGCACTCACTCCCCTGTTTAAATCGTCCAGGTCTGCTTCCGGCGGGGGGAAATGGATATGATTAAAAACCTCTTTAATCGGCAGCAGGTCATACCTCTTTAAAATCTCATCAGGCATATACTCTGTAAGGTGGGTCGAAGCAACATCAACTATGTTGAACATCATTGTCCTGAGAGCCCTTAGGCCAAGGCCTGCCGTTGTTCTGTATATGGGCACAATCCTTGATGTATGTATGCTGTCCCGCACATGCTTACTGCCGGGAATCTCGTAATCAGGATTCTGCATCTCAAGTCCGGCTCCCGAATATGAGTCCCTCCTGACAATACCGCTGAGAATGACCATCCTGCCGGGAGAAAAGAGTTTCTTCATATAGGGCTGGTTGAACCACTTCGCCCTCAGAATACCTGTCTCATCAGCGATGACAAGCTCAAATATCTTCATCCTCTTTCTGGGGGTATTAATAATATCTGTTGAGATAACCTTGCCGGTTACTGACTGGAGCAGTTCATGTTTGAGATCGGCAATCCTGCAGTTCAACCTTCTGTCTTCGTATCTGTAGGGGATGTGGTAAAGGGCATCAGCTACCGTCTCTATTCCGAGTCTTGCAAGTAATTTTGCTTTTCCGGGACCAATGCCCTTCACAAACCGGACAGGATAATCATGGAGGTCTTTATTCATTAATGTGAAGGCACGTTCAAACAGGCAAAGCAGAGATTAAAAAACCCTGCACTTACTCAGTCCCGCCCCTGACCGTTGCCTGAGCATAATACATCTATTTAATCCGTTGACTTCTCTTCCTCTTCCTCTTCCTCTTCCTCTTTCTCTTCCTCGTCCTCACCCTCAAGTCTGCTCTCCTCTATCACCTCGCCAAAGGCAGACTCAGCCTCATCCTGTTTAATCTTCGAATATTCGGACTCACTGATTATATCAATCTCCCAGCCCGTCAGCTTCATGGCAAGCCTGACATTCTGCCCCCGTTTTCCTATCGCAATGGAGAGTTGCTGGTCATTGACAACGACCATGGCAGTGCGGTCCTCTTCATTTATTCCTATCCTGTCAACAGCAGCAGGGCTTAAAGCCCTTGAGATGAGCATCCTCGGATCATCACTCCAGGGGATAATATCTATCCTCTCTCCCCTCAGTTCCCTGACAATCGCCTGCACCCTCGTACCCTTCATTCCGACACAGGCCCCTACAGGGTCTATTGAGGGATCGTTTGAAGTAACGGCGATCTTTGTCCTTTCGCCCGGCTCGCGCACTATATTTTCAATTACTACAATCCTGTCATCAATCTCCGGAACTTCCGTCCTAAAGAGCTCGGCAACAAAATCCGGTGAAGTACGGCTGAGGAGTATCTCGGGCCCCTTCGGTGAAACACGGACATCCAGCACAAGGGCCCTGATAGCATCCCCCCTCTTCAGGTTCTCACCCGGCAGGGTCTCCCTGTAAGGAAGCTGGGCCTCAATTCTGCCGAGGTTTACAAAATAGACTCCCCTCTCCTTACGCGTCACAACACCACTGACTATCTTTCCGACCTTATCCTTGAATTCGTTATAAACGATCTCCCGCTCCGCCTCTCTGACCTTCTGAACGATAACCTGCTTTGCCGTCTGAGCAGCGATCCTGCCAAAATCGTGCAGCTCTAAAGGGATGGCAACATAATCACCCGGATTCTTCCCGGGATCAATCTTCCGGGCCTCTTCAAGGGATATCTCTTCCTCGGGGTTGTTAACCACATCAACAACATCCTTAAGTACCGAGAGATGAATCTCACACGTCTCGGGGTCAATGCGTAACTCCACATTCCTTTTACCGCTGAACCTCTTCTTGACGGCACTCAAGAGCGCTGACTCAAGCGCCTTGAGCACAGCATCCTTCGGAATCGCCTTTTCCCTGCATATCTGTTCAATGATGTAACAAAACTCTTTATTCATTAAAATTCTATCTCCAGTCTTGCCTTTGAGACAATTTTGTAGGGTATCTCAACCTCTTTATTTTCAAGCTCGAGGACTATAGTATCCCCCTTTACGGTCTTTATCCTTCCGATAAAGAAGGTCTGATTGGCTATCCTCTCCGTGGTTACCACCCTTGCCAACCTGCCCCTGAACCGCTCAAAATCCTCTATACCCCTGAGTGGCCTGTCAAGCCCCGGGGTAGTCACCTCCAGGGTGTAAGAGCCCTGAACAGGGCCTTCTACATCGAGCAAGGCCTCCAGTTGTCTGCTGACACGTTCACAGTCCTTTATGCCGATCCCCTGTTCATTGTCAATGGTAACCCTTACTATCATCTTTCCCCTCTGTCCGAGCAGCTCCACATCAAAGAGCTCAACCCCTGCTATCTCTGTGGCTTCACTTGCCAGTTCCATTACCTTCTTCCTTATTATCTCCCTGGATACCATGTAAACTAAAAATAAAAGAGTGGATTAACCACTCTCCAAAATTCGCTCTTGCACCGGATTTGCAGAAGCGTTAACCGGCCTTTTTGATCCTCTGTCGAGAACAGCCAGGGCCGGATGATGTAAAAACGTACATATTAATTTATCAATTTCCCTTATAAAAGTCAAATCAGTGCAGATTTTCTTCCGGCATTTCTGTGGGTTAGTTCCCTTTTCTGACTCTTTATGATATAAACACCTTGTAGCGTCAAAGCTAAATTTTAAAGATGAAAATAATATAAAATCAGTGTTAAAATAGACCCTGGCAACGCTTCCGCAACAGGAACCTGGTTGGGGATTTATTCCCTTGTCCTGTTATGTTAATATACTTGTTATGATAATATATACGTATCTTGAATACCCGGGTGTCATGAAACCCGGAACCACTTACTTTAATAATATAACCTGATAAAGAAATACCAAATCCCTGGTCCGGGAGCTTCACGCCGGGACATTAAGGAGGCAGGATGGTCACAGGTAAACCTTTATTGACAGAAGAAGAGATTCAGGCAAAGGTGAAGGAACTCGCCCGGCAAATCTCAAATGATTATGAAGGCAGGGAATTGCTCGTGGTGGGGCTGCTGAAGGGGGCATTCATGTTTTTTTCCGACCTCGTCAGGCATATTCAGGTACCCCTGACCATCGACTTTATTATAGCCTCAAGCTATGCAAAGACAGACACTACCGGTGAAGTGAAGATACACTGCGATATGAGGGAGGAGATAGAGGACAGGGACGTCCTGATAGTTGAGGATATAGTTGACACCGGGATAACCCTGAACTATCTCAGGGAAAGGTTTCTGGCAAGGTTGCCGAGGTCACTGAAGATTTGTGCCCTTCTCGACAAAATTGACAGACGCATTGTAGATGTGCCGATTGATTATAAAGGGTTTGAGATACCAAACGAATATGTTGTGGGTTATGGCCTGGATTACGATAACAAATACAGGAACCTCCCCTATATCGCAATTTTTAAAAGAAGTGACTGAATCCGTTAATCGTTATATAAACTCTCGTTTTGTCACCCTTGGTGAAGCGAATTTTTAAATTTTTTAAATTATGTATGAACTTACGATAGAGACCATTTTTTCAGCAGCCCATCAACTCAGGGGCTATAAGGGCAAGTGCGAGGCCCTTCATGGTCATAACTGGAAGGTTCAGGTCCATGTCCTTGCCGAGAGGTTGAATGATTTAGATATAGCAATAGATTTTCATGACCTGAAGAATTATACAAACGAGATCGTCGAACAACTTGACCATGGGGCCCTGAACGAGATATTCCCCTTTACTGAAATAAATCCTTCATCTGAAAACATTGCCAGATGGGTATTTGACTCCCTCAAGAGGAAGATCGATGATGAAAACATCAGGGTCTCGGCAGTCACTGTCTGGGAGTCGGATACTGCATCAGCCACATACTATGAAGATTGACACAGACCTGGCAGAAGATATTTTAAAGAAAGCGATAAGAAACGGAGCAGCGCTTGCCGAAGTCTTTATGCTCTCCGCAAGGTCACTCTCCGTAGAGGTGAAGTCCCGGGAAATTGATGCCCTCGAGACATCAATGGACTTTGGTTATTCCCTCAGGGTCATTAAGAATCAACACCTCGGCTTCTCCTATTCAACAGAACCGAAGGACTGGCAGAGAGTTGTTGACGATGCCATTGAGTCTTCTCTCTTTACCGGAGAAGACCCCTGCCTTGATATTGCAAAACCCGCAGCCTGCCCTGAAATTGATACATATGACGGCGCTATTGCGGCTATTTCCGAAGAAGATGCCATAGACAGGGTAAGACAGATTGAAGATGCCGCCCTAAGGAGAGACCAGAGGATAACAAAAGTGCGGAAGGCATCAGGCAGCTTCGCTGAGGCAGAAATTCTTATCCTCAACTCCAGGGGGCTTAAGGCCGGATACAGGGCAACATCTGCAAGCGCCCAGATAATGGTGGTAGCAGAAGACGGCCATGATGCACAGATGGGCTGGGGTTATGAGAGCAACAGATTCCTGGGGGGAGTGGATTTTGAGATGGCAGGCAGGGAGGCTGCCGACAGGGCCTTGAGGCTGCTGAGGGCAAGAAAGATCAAAACAGGAAAGGGCTCCGTCCTCCTGGACAGTTCCGTGGCAACCGAGTTCCTGAGCGTCCTTGCATCTTCTTTTTCCTCGGAAAATGTGCAGAAAGGGAAGTCCCTCCTCATCGGCAGAAAGGGTGAACAGGTGGTTTCCGAAAAGATAAATATTGTAGACAACGGCCTCATGAAAGGAGCAGTCGGCAGCAGACCCTTTGATGCTGAAGGCACTCCTTCCCTTGAAAAAAGGCTCATCCGTGAAGGCCGGCTCATGGGTTATCTGTACAACATCTATACAGCCGGAAAAGACAATACTGCCTCAACAGCCAATGCCGTCAGGCATGGAATACACGGCGTACCGGTAGTGGGAATATCAAATCTTTACCTTGAAGGGGCCTCGGATAAATTCATATACGGCCATGATGAGCTGACCGGGCAGATAGATCGGGGATTACTCGTAACAGAGGCCATGGGTATCCATACGGCAAACCCCATAACCGGTGAATTCTCCATAGGTGTCACAGGGTTATGGATTGAAAAGGGTGAGGTCAAACATCCTGTAAAGGAGGCGGCCATCTCCGGAAATATACTTGAGTTCTTTGCAAATATTGCGGGAGTCAGCCGTAATCTGCGGTTTTACGGAAAAATAGGCGCACCTGATATCCTGATAGAGGGCGTTGACATAAGCGGATGAGATGGTCATTTGTCACTGGTCACTGGTTATTGGTCAAACGGCCAACGACTAATGACTATTGACTAATGACTCTTACTACAGGAGGAGACCATGAATTATTTTCTTACTGAAGAACAGCAGATGCTCAGAGAGCTGACAAGACAGGTGGCAGAAGAGAAGATCGTACCTGTAAGGGCAGAACTTGACGAGAAAGAAGAGTTTCCCCATGAAATCATGAAGGTACTTGCCCAATCAGATATATTCGGGATATTTATCCCTGAAGAATACGGCGGACTCGGAATGGGCTCTTTTGAACTCTGCCTGGCGGTAGAAGAATTGAGCTGGGCATGTCTCGGGGTATCCACAACCTATGCTGCCAATGCGCTCGGCACATACCCGATATTAATGTTTGGTTCAGACGAACAAAAGGAAAAATATCTGCCTGATATAGCTGCAGGCAGGAAACTCGTGGCCTTTGCACTCACAGAGGCCAATGCCGGCAGTGATGCCGCAGGTGTACAGAGTACTGCCGTAAAAGACGGTGATTACTACATCCTTAACGGCACCAAACAATGGATTACCAACGGAAGCGAGGCTGATATATATACGGTAATTGCCATCACCGACCGGTCCAAAGGTCCAAGAGGCGCAAGCGCCTTTATTGTGGAGAAGGGGACGCCGGGTTTTTCATTCGGCAAAAAAGAGAAAAAGATGGGCATAAGGGCTTCTGTTACAAGTGAGCTGATCTTTGAGGACTGCCGAATACCAAAGGAAAACATACTTGGCCGCGAAGGTATGGGGTTTATCGTCGCCATGAAGACCCTTGATCAGTCAAGGGTCGGGGTTGGAGCTCAGGGACTCGGTGTTGCCCAGGGGGCAGTTGACGAGGCAATAAAGTTTGCAAAACAACGTGTGCAATTCGGCAAACCCATCATCAGCTTTCAGGCAATCCAGCACATGCTTGCAGATATGTCCACCCAGGTAGAGGCATCAAGGGCATTGGTATATGCAGTGGCAAAGCATATAGACAGCGGAGCTAAAGATTTTTCCAAGGTATCTGCAATGGCAAAGGTCTTTGCCACTGATACGGCCATGAAGGTAACCACAGATGCCGTACAGGTAATGGGCGGATCAGGTTATATGAGAGAATATCCGGTTGAGAAGATGATGAGAGATGCAAAGATTCTGCAGATATTTGAAGGAACAAACCAGATTCAGAGAAACGTGATCGGACAGGCCCTTATCAAGGAGGCTGTGAGCAGGGAGAATGGTTCATGAAGATAATAGTCTGTATCAAGCAGGTGCCGGACACGGCAGAAGTGAGGATAAACCCTGAGACCAATACCCTTATCCGGGATGGTGTGCCAAGCATCATAAACCCTTTCGACCTGCACGCAATCGAGGCAGGACTGCATCTGAAAAGCGAGTTGGGCGGAAGCGTAACAGTGCTGACAATGGGCCCGCCCCAGGCAGAAGATGCACTGAGAGAGGCCATCTCAATGGGTGCAGACGAGGCAGTGCTCCTTACAGACAGGGCATTTGCCGGCTCAGACACCCTGGCAACATCCTATACCCTGTCAAGTGCAGCCAGGACAATCGGCTTTGATATAATACTTTGCGGAAAACAGGCAATCGACGGTGACACTGCCCAGGTAGGACCTGAAATGGCTGAATTCCTCAATATACCACATGTTGCCTATGTCAGAAAGTTCGAGGAGATTAATGCCGGCACGCTTAAGGTCCAGAGGTTAATGGACGAGGGTTACGATGTTGTTGAGACCCCGGTACCGGTTCTGCTGACAGTTGTCAAGGAGCTGAACCAGCCAAGACTGCCCTCTTTGAAAGGCAAGATGAAGGCCAAAAAAGCCGTTATAAAGAAACTCTCACATGCCGACATCGGCGCTGAAGAAAAGAACCTCGGCCTTGAGGGCTCGCCCACACAGGTAAAAAATATCTTTGCACCTGAGGCAAAAAAGGACAGGAAGGTACTCACCGGTACACCCGGGGAGCAGGCAGCCCAGCTCATCGAAGAACTAAAAAACCTCAAATGTATATAACCAGGGTCTGTTTATAAATTACAGTCATTTGCCATTCACGCAATCCCGAACGCTTTCGTGGAATAACAGGGAAAAACGGCAATGGCTGGACTTTACAAACAGACTCTGACTAAACTAAATACAGAACACTTAAAACCAAACAAGCAAACCGTGGAGGACATCAATTATGCGTATAGTTGTTGACAGTGAACTTTGCACAGGCTGCGAAACCTGTCTGAGTTCATGCCCCTATGATGCCATTGTAATGAAGAGTGACAAGGCATTCATAAATGAATACTGCCAGCTCTGCAGGGCCTGCCTTGAGGTTTGTCCCGAGGGGGCCATAAAAGAGATTGAGACCGGAGTGGGTGTTGAAGATACCACAGACAGGGACTCCTTCAGGGGTGTCTGGGTATTTGCCGAACAGAGAGACGGCAGGATTGCCGATGTGTCCTTTGAGCTCCTTGGTGCGGGCAGAAGACTTGCCGATGCGAGAGGGGCCGGACTTTCAGCCGTGCTCTTTGGTGCAGACAACTCAGAGGCAGAAAGACTTATCCACTGGGGCGCCGACAGGGTATACCATTCAGACGACCCCATATTTGAACACTTTAACGACGAACCTTACGTGGAGCTTTTATCCCGGCTTGTTTCAGAACACAGGCCCGAGATTGTCCTCACCGGCGCAACCCCCACCGGGAGGTCATTCTTTCCAAGGGTTGCTGCAAGGGTACGGACCGGACTCACAGCAGACTGCACCTCACTTGAAATTGATCCCGAGACCGGTAACCTGCTCCAGGTACGCCCTGCATTCGGAGGCAATATCATGGCCACAATCCTCTGTCCATACCGCCGGCCTCAGATGGCGACTGTCAGGCCGAGGGTCATGAAAAAGGGACAATATGACAAAGACAGAACAGGAGAAATACTGAAGATAAAGGCCGATGACCTCCGGTCAGGAACAAGGGTGACGGAGACCATAAAAGAGGTCTCCGAGACAATGGTAAACCTTCAGGAGGCTGACGTTATTGTGGCCGGGGGAAGGGGACTTGGAAAAATAGAGGGCTTTAAAATGCTCCAGGAGCTCGCAGGACTACTTGGCGGCGCTATTGGGGCGTCAAGGGCTGCAGTGGATGAAGAATGGATACCCTACAGCCATCAGGTCGGGCAGACCGGCAAGACGGTCTGCCCGAGAATCTATATTGCCTGCGGCATCTCCGGGGCAGTACAGCACCTTGTGGGAATGCAGTCCTCCGACATCATAATAGCCATAAACAGGAATCCTGACGCACCGATCTTCAACGTGGCAAACTATGCAATAGTCGGAGACGTCCATGAGGTGCTGCCCGTTATCATAAAAAAATTAAAAGAGGTAAAGGGAATATGAGCATTGCATTTATATTCCCGGGGCAGGGTTCACAATACGTTGGAATGGGAAAGGCCCTTCATGAAGAGTACCGGGAGGCAAGGGAGACCTTTGAAGAGGCTTCGGAGTTGCTTGGCTATGATGTGGCAGCGCTCTGCTTTGACGGCCCGAAGGAGGAACTGAACAGGACATTCAGGACACAGCCCTGCCTGCTTACCGCAAGTATAGCCGCACACAGGGTATTGACCGCAAAGGGACTTGCGCCTTCAGCAGTGGCAGGTCACAGCCTCGGTGAATACTCTGCACTCGTTGCAGCAGGAGTGATTGAATTCAGGGACGCAGTCCTTCTGACCAAAAAAAGGGGACATTTTATGCAGACCGCAGTCCCGGAATCAACGGGACTGATGGCTGCAATACTCGGTCTTCAAAGGGAGCAGGTGGATGAGGTATGCCTGTCCGTCATGTCAGGTTATGTCTCACCCGCAAACTATAACTGCCCCGGACAGATAGTTATTGCAGGTAAAAGGGAGGCCGTGGAAGAGGCGATGAGACTCGCCAGGGAGGCAGGTGCAAAAAGGACCATCCCGCTTGCCGTGAGCGCCCCATCTCACTGCGCACTGATGATAGAGGCATCCATAAAGCTTGCAGAAGAGCTCAGGCACATCCATTTCAATCCCCCGGAGGTGCCTATCGTAAACAATGCCGATGCAATGTTTCTCAACACCGTTGACAGCATCAAGGTATCCCTCGTTAAACAGCTTGACAGCACCCTGCTATGGGAAGACTCCGTGAGAAACATGATTGATTCAGGAATTGACACCTTCATTGAAGTAGGGCCGGGGAAAGTGCTTTCAGGACTGCTAAAGAGGATAGCCCCGGAGGTCACTGCATTTAATACCGATGCCGGTATTGAGCAGGTTGTGGAGGGGGCAAAAAAGTAATGGCCCATCTGATATTTCCGTAGAAAAATAAACATGCCGCAGGATTTACCCAAAATTTTATTTAATTTGGCGTTAGCTGAACAAAAATGAAATACACTTTTTCACTCATGGCGCCGTCCATGGAACAGAATCCTTGGGGTCTGCCCTTGAATCGTGGAAAAAGCATTCCGTCTTCTATATACTCCAGGTAAAAACTCTTTCGATTACGCAAACAAAATTCGCTATATTTCCACAGCATTGAGCTTCTCCTCAAACTCCTTTGTCCTGCTGTCAAGCTCGCTATGCAGGGATTCCAGTGAAGAGAAGAGTGATTCAATTTCCGGCTTTGAGTCATGAAGGGCCTTTGAAAGTCTCCCGATGGTTTCAGCGTCACCTGCAACAGAGGCTTTTATAACTTTTATAAGGTCATCGTGATCCTGCTCTGCCTTTTCTTCCAGCCTTATTATCTCACCTTCAATCTCGTTGATCTTCCGCTGCAGTGCTCCCAGGGTCCTTGACCGTTCACTGATCAATCCGGCCCGGATACGCCGCAGGTGTTTTCTGTTTCCGGATGGTCTTGCACGACCGGTCTCTGAAGTCGCAGGCCGGGGGGAAGGGTCTTCATTTTTCCACCCCACCCGGTCCAGGAATCCCTGGTATCTCCCTTCAAACAGGGTCACCTTTCCGTCATCAAAGACAATAAGCCGTGTTGCCAACGCATGGAGTATCATCTCACTGTGTGTAACAATGACTACAGCACCCCTGAAGTCATCGATCGCCTCAAGGAGAGAGTCGGTAGACTCCATGTCAAGGTGGTTCGTGGGCTCATCCAGCAGCAGCATATTGGCAGGGGTGACAAGCAGTTTGCCGAGCAGTACCCGGCTCTTTTCCCCTCCGGAAAGAACACCTACCTTTTTCAGGGCCTGGTCCCCGGGAAACATCATGGCCCCGCATATACTGCGGGCTGCACCCCTGTGATGCTCCGGGTGCACGTCCATTATCTCTTCTTCCACGGTTTTCCGGAGGTTCAAACGGTTTATATTTGTCTGGCCGAAATATGCTAACTTCAGGTCACGGGGACAACGAATAGCTCCGCCCACAGGTGACAGTTCCCCGGCAAGCAGATTAAGAAGCGTTGTCTTGCCCTTGCCGTTTTTACCTATGATGGCTATACGGTCCTTCTTCCCGACATAAAAGTTTAAGTTCTCTATCAGCAGAGAACCATCAGGCGCAAATCCGAAAGAAAGGTCTTTTACCTCCATCAGTTGCCTGCCTGTAAAAGGCGCTGAATTAAAGGTGAAGGCAAGTTTTTTGATCTCTGACAGCTCTTCAAGCTGTTCCTTTTTCTGCAGAGCCTTTACCCTTGACTGAACAGCCCTGGCCTTGGTTGCCTTTGCCCTGAAGCGGTTTATGAACTGCTCGGTCTCCTTACGCTTCTTCTCGTCGTTTGTCCGCGTCTTTTCGTAAACCTCTTCCTCCAGCAGTAACTGCTGATATAGTTTTTCAGTGGAGCCGGGAACCTTTCGAACCTTGCAGCGGTGTATGGCCATGGTATGCGTGGTAACGCTGTCCATGAAGTTACGGTCATGAGTGATTATAATGAGCTCTTTTTGCCAGCCCCTCAGAAACCGGGCAAGCCAGCGCATGGAGACAATATCAAGGTAATTCGTAGGCTCATCAAGGAGGAGGATGTTAGGATCAGAGACCAGTACCTTTGCAAGGTTCAGCCGCACCTGGTATCCTCCGGACAGATCCATTGGATGGAGGTTCAGGTCATCACTCGAAAACCCGATACCCATTAGGATGGTTTCCGCCTTGTAAGTCTCATCCACGCCATCCTCATGGTCAGGAAGGCTCAGGCATGCCTCTTTCAAGACCGTATC
>UOGI01000176.1_pt1 | contig 12262 bp, 10 predicted proteins | sample 1989621 | NCBI WGS metagenome assembly UOGI01 (sample SAMEA4712198, study PRJEB27164) | hydrothermal vent metagenome | biome: marine basaltic hydrothermal vent biome; feature: marine hydrothermal vent; material: mineral | place: Pacific Ocean | collected 2011-06-14/2011-07-23 | depth 1691 m
TTTCTCGGATATACTTTAAAGCAGTGGGGCTTAACGCCGGAGAATCTTTATTCATCTGTTACTGCAAGAGTGCCTGTTTATATCAGCCGGGATGACAGATATTTTCAGGATAACTATCAGGGAATACCCGAAAACGGGTATACAGGCGTGATTGAAAAGATGCTGGACAATCCCCGGATAAGGGTTGAACTGAATACGGATTTCAGGGACGTTAAAGACTCTGTCAAATTTGAAAAACTTATATACACCGGCTGCATTGATGAATTTTTTGACTTCAGGTTTGGAAAGCTTTCGTACAGGAGTCTGAATTTTAATTTTAAGCCATATGATATGGAATTCTTTCAGTCAGTGGCACAGATAAATTATCCTGAAAATTATGATTATACGAGAATTACGGAATATAAACATTTTCTGAATACAAAAAGCAGGAAAACTACAGTTGCATATGAATACCCTCAGGAGTATGAACCCGGTGCCAACGATCCATACTATCCCATTCCAAATGATGACAATAACAATATTTACATGAAGTATAGCAAAGAAGCCGAAAAGCTCCAGGATGTGGTTTTTATCGGGAGGCTGGCTGAGTACAAGTACTATAACATGGATCAGATCATTGCAAGGGCTCTTAAAACCTTTGAGGAACTCTGTTAAATGGATGAGTGGCCCTTATTAACGATCAATATACTTGCATATAACAGGAGAGACGACTTAAGGACAACTCTGCAGGAGATTACAGGTAACATTGATTACCCGAAAGACAAGATAGAGATTATTGTTAATGACAATGCCTCGGGTGACGGAACCGCTGAGATGGTCAGGGAGGAATTTCCCGCGGTTAAGTTTATAAAGATACCTGAGAACGTAGGTATTGCAGGATGGAATTATGGTTTTGTCAATGGGTTGGGAAAATATTTCCTTGTCCTGGATGATGACTCGCATCCTGTTGAAGGGGTGAAGGAAGCTGTTGCTTTTCTGGAGGAGAACAAGAATATTGGTATATTGGCCTGTAAGATAACAGGAGGGGCGTTTACAACGAGCAGACGCACGCATTTGCAGGACTGGATAGGGTTTATAGGCGCTGGAGCAATAATAAGAAGAGAGGTGGTTGAGCGGATCGGGGGCTATGCCGACTGGATGTTTTTATATTCCCATGAATGGGAATATGGACTCAGGGTATTGAATGAGGGATTCGGGATCAAGTACTTTGAAAGATGTGTTGTCAATCACCGTGCTTCCGCAACACACCGGAGCTTTAAAAGATTAAGAACTTTTACCACGAGGAATGAATTAGCCATAATCTACTTGTATTTTCCCTTTAAAAAAATGCCCATACTTTTATCCCGTACCTTTTTCTGGAATATGTGGAAATTCAGAAAGGAAGGAATAGCCAGTATTGGGTATGCTGTAAACGGATTTTTTCTGTTTCTAAAACTCATCCCCGGGATTAAAAACAACAGAGATGTTGTAAACGAAAAAATACAGGAATTTTATATCTCAAGCTTCTGGTCTACGCAGCCCGTCTTGCTGCGTCTACAAAAAAAGCTGAGGTCTCTAATGGGGGGTGCTGCTTAATATGATATTCTTTGCTCTGCCATGTATGGAAACAGTATCGGTTTTTTGTTTGTACGACTGACTTTTCCGTGTGAAAGTTTGACTTTTCCGCGTAAAAACTATTATTATTTTTTATGACAAGCAAATACATTTTAATGGCTTTTTGTTTATTTTGCAGACCCGTAAGTGACGTTTATAATTCTGCACGGGAGTTTCAGGTTATCCCGAAATTCCCCGGGTTTTGTTACCGCAACTACTATCAATCAGCATAAGTGGATTCCGTTGTTTCCATAGTAAAGGAGAGAAGGATTGGAGAAACAGCATACTGAGCCGGTAGACGAAAGCATCAGCCTTCTTGACCTTCTTATCGTTCCCCTGAAACGGAAAAAGACAATTCTGATAATTACACTTGCCACAGTTGTCATTACTGCAGTAATAAGCATGATAATGCCCGAGATATATGTGGCTAAGACGAGGATTTTGAGACCTCAACGACAGAGTTCTGCAGTGGTATCCAAGCTTCTGAGCCAGTTTGGGAGCGCTGCCGGAACGGCAGCAGGTTTGTTTGGACTTAACAGTCCAAATGCGCTTTATATTGCCTTACTCACGAGCAGGCCGGTTATGGAGGCTGTTGTAAAGCGTTTTGACCTGGTAAAGTTATATGGTGCTGAAACAGTTGTGGATGCAAGCGAACAACTATCCGGAAATGTCAAAGTCAGATCCAGCAGCTGGAGTGGAATCATAAGCATTTCAGTCTACAACAGAAATCCTCAACTGGCTGCCGACATAGCGAACTCCCTTGTTAAAGAACTTAAGAACATGACCAGGAGGCTTGCAATTACCGAGGCATCACAACGCAGGGTTTTCTTTGGAGAGCGGCTTAAGGAGACCCGGGAATCGTTAATAAAAGCCGAAAAAGATATGGCGGATTTTAAGGCAAAAACCGGTGTTTTAGCGCTTGATGCTCAGGCAAAGGCAGTTATATCCGCTATTTCAGGCATGAGGGCAAAGATTGCTGAAAAAGAGGTGCAGCGTAAGGTGATGAGGACTTATTCGGCTCCCAACAATCCTGAGCTTCAGAAGCTCGAAACAACGTTACGGGGATTAAAAGCGGAATTAAAGAAACTTGAGTCGGGTAAGGGAAAAGGATATGACTATCTGATGTCTACCGGAGGAATGCCTGAAGTAAGTATAGAGTATATAAGAAAGCTTAGAAAGCTTAATTTTACCGAGGAATTATACAACCTGTTTCTTAAACAATATGAAGCAGCGAGGCTTGATGAGGGAAGGGATGCAGTGATGATTCAGGTGTTGGAGAAGGCGATTCCACCTGAGAAACGGATAAAGCCCAAGAGAAGACGTATGGTCATGCTTGCTGCCTTGGCGGGTTTTTTATTTTCCGTTATGCTTTGCTTCCTTCTGGAGCATATGGAAAAAGTTTCAGGAGATCCGGCATATAGAGTCAGAGTTGAAAGATTAAAGAAATATTTATGGATAAGGTCCGGCAAGTGAAGAAAGTATTAGCCCGAACTCATTTAAGGGGATTACAGCAAAAGGCCGGAAATAAAGACCTTTCGTGGAGCTCTATTCCTCTATTTTATCTTCCATAAAAAGTAAAGTATGTAAAGGGGGTAATTAAGAATGAACAGCAACACCGGAATCCCTAATGTCGCAATTCTTATTGTTAACTGGAATAAAAAGAAGGAGCTTCTTAATCTACTCAGTTCTTTGCTGAGGTTTGACTATGACCAGTGTAAAATACTCCTTGTGGATAATGCTTCTGCAGACGGTTCGGTAGAAGCTGTAAGAGAGGGATATCCGGAAATAAGGATACTGCAAAACAAGGAAAACCTTGGCGCTACAGGCGGATTTAATACAGGGCTTCGATACATCCTGCAAGGGGCTATGGGAGAGTTTGATTACATATGGCTTCTTGATAACGATACTCGGGTCGAGTCTTCAACATTGAGAGAACTTCTTAACGTTGCAGAGTCAGATTCCAGGGTAGGCCTTGTCGGTTCAAAGATAATGAATTCTGAAAGGCCTGATTTTATTGTAGAGCTTGGCGGTTATCTGGACTGGCGACAGGGGTTCCATCGCCCTTTTCTGAAGAATACCCGAAACAGGAAAGAATTAAAGGATTATTATTATGTTGACTACGTTGCTACTTGTTCTGCCATGGCAAGAGTTGAGGCCCTCAAAAATGTCGGGCTTATGGATGAGCGTTATTTTATCTCATGGGACGACATAGACTGGGGTATTACATTTAAACGCCATGGTTATCAAGTCGTGGCTGTTAATCAATCGATTACTTTTCATCCTGCATACAGCGAAAAAAATTGGTCTGCTGTCAGTACTTATTCTAAATTCAGAAATTTGTTGCTTATTTTCAGCAAACATACTAAAAAATCCAATCGGATTCTATCGCTGTTTCGTAGCATGCGGAGGGCTATAAAGAAAGCTTGTTTTTTCTGGATTACCGGAAGGCCCGAAGTAGCAAAAGTTTATATGTTAGCCATTATCGACTTCCTCCGCAACAAGTGGGGGCGATATGACTATCAAATTGATTTCCCTCCGTCGGTCAGGCTTTACATACAGGAAATCTCAAATTATAAACGCTTTTTAATAATTCCTCCGGGTAACAGAGCATTAACAGAAAAGATAATTCAGAAGATTCGACATGAGGTGGAGAATCCCTATATCTGTTTGCTGATTGCAAAGGAGCGTATGTCCCTGTTCTCAGACGTTGATGTCGAGGAGATCAAGGCATTGGATTCAAATAAAAAATTCGAATATCTCAGGACATTAATTACCCTTATGAGAGAAAAGTTTGACTTTGCGGTTACTTCTCCCGGGGGAGGAGCTGGGACCTTTGGTAATGTGAACTATGCAGTGAAAAACGTCTATGGATTTGATGAAGACAAGAAACTTTTCTTTGAATCACGCACGCAGCCATTGAAGCTTTTTCTATTGACCATTCTTGGTGATATGACTTCATTAATTGTATTCCCGTTTGTCTTGATCGTCAGCTATCGTTACAGGGTCAAAATTGTTAAGAAAATATAATCTGAACCAGCCTGTTTATTATGTTGTAACATTAAAGCAAAAAGATGAACCCATACTGTTATAATGACGAGGTTTTTTTCTACAGGAAGGGCAATCCGGGAGTGACTGAATGAAAGTTGATTTTCTTATTGCCGGGGCAGGCTTTGCCGGTTGTACACTTGCTGAAAGAATCGCCACACAATTTGATAAGAAAGTATTGCTGGTGGAAACACGGAACCATATTGGCGGCAATACCTATGATTATTATAATGAAGACGGTCTTCTTATTCAGAAGTACGGTCCGCATATCTTTCATACCAAGATAAAAGACGTCTGGGATTATCTTTGCCGGTTTACTGATTGGAATGGATATGTTCACAGGGTAATCGCTGTGGTAAGGGGAAAGGAAGTTTATTTGCCCATTAATCTTGATACCATGGAGCGTCTTTATGAGCGCAAGTTTACACCTGAAGAGCTTGAGGAGTACTTTGAGCAACATAGGGTGAAACTCGACAGGATCAAAAACTCAAGGGATGTGGTTGTCTCGCAGGTAGGGGAGGAGTTATATGAGTTGTTTTTCAAAAACTATACAAAAAAGCAGTGGGGCATTTATCCTGATGAGCTCGACCCGGAAGTAACAAAACGGCTTCCTGTAAGGTTTAACCGGGATACCAGATATTTTACAGATGTATACCAGGGTATACCCAAACATGGTTTCACAAGAATGTTTGAAAGGATGATAGATAATAAAAATATCCATCTATTACTGAAGACAGACTATAGGGAAATCATTGACTCGGTTGAGTATAACCAACTTATTTACACAGGTCCCATTGATTATTATTTTGATTACATGTTTGGCAAATTACCATACAGGAGCCTTGACTTTAAATTTGAGACACTTGATATGGAGAAATATCAGAATGCAGGAGTTGTAAATTATCCTAATGATTATGATTATACAAGAATAACCGAATTTAAACACTTTTACTTTCAACAGCACCACAAGACGACAATTTGTTATGAGTATCCCAAGGCTGAAGGAGCCCCATATTATCCCATTCCTAAACCCGAGTGCCGGGAGATCTATCGGAAATACAGGAAAGAAGCCGATAAGCTAAGGTCGGTCTATTTTATAGGAAGACTTGCCCAGTATAAATATTTAAATATGGACCAGGTAGTTGCCGGGGCTTTAAAATTACTCGAAGGGTTAAATTAGAATAAAAGACATATGGATGATGAAAAGAAAAAAAAAGTTGCAGCGGTTATTGTAACGCATAATAGAAAAGAACTCTTATGTGAATGCCTCGATGCGGTGTTGAGTCAGACGCGCCCTGTTGAAGCAGTATACATTATCGACAATGCATCTACAGATGACACGCCGGAATATCTGACGGAGAAAGGTTTTATTGATAAGCCGATATCTCCTGAGGGGGCACCTGAGGAGGAAGTGAAGACACTTCCGTTGCCACCCTTTCCGGATAAGACGGTTGAAATTCATTATGTCAGGATGCATGAAAATACAGGAGGTGCAGGCGGTTTTCATGAAGGCGTTAAAAGGTGCCATGAGTCCGGGTTTGACTGGGTGTGGCTTATGGACGACGATGGTATTCCTGCTGAAGACCAACTGGCGGAATTACTGGATAAATCAGTAAAAAACAATCTGCTCATGGTTGGACCCCTTGTAATAGATAATAACAATGAACAGGTTCTGACTTTCAGGCGAGCAGATATGGATGATATTGAAAATAGTGTTGATGCTCTTAAGGCATATGCAGTAAATGGCATAATATATAACTGCATATTTGCTTTTAACGGGACTTTGATTTCCATGAAAGTAGTTGAAAAAATTGGAAACATCAAAAGAGAGATGTTTATCTGGGGTGATGAAAAAGAATATGTGCTGAGGGCTGAATCAAATAATATAAAAACGGGAACAGTCATTACCGCTTTACACCGGCATCCTGCACGGATTGCGAGCAGGGCAAAAGTCTTGTTTGGTTTTTTGGGCAAAGTCAGTATTCGGACAGACCCCAAGGCCCATATCTATTACAGGAATCTGGGATATCAGCATGGAAAGTATTACAGTGTAAAAAAAAAGTTAAAGATTTTAACAAAATATACCTTCTATTTTCTCATAAATTCAAGACTTGACATTAAAGAGCTTATAAAATTCTACAGATATTATTTAGACGGTGTAACCGACCGGTTCCTTTTACCCCCAAAGCGTAAGCAACCCTGAATTACGATACAATACTCATTTGCAATATTTTCCTGTTTGTGTAACATACTCTTGATAGGTTAAGATACAGTATACATGAGTGAAATGAAAAGAGAAAAAGTTGCAGCAGTTATCGTGACTTACAACAGGAAGGAAGCCTTGGACGAATGTCTTAACGCCGTGTTGATGCAGACATCCCGGGTTGAAGCTGTATACATTATTGACAATGCTTCCGTTGATGGTACGCCGGAGTACCTGATAGAAAAAGGTTTTATTGATAAGGCATTGTATCCGGACAAGGAACCTCTGGAAGAAGTGAAAAGGATTTCGTTAGCGCGGTTTCAAGACTCGGAAGTAGATATCCATTACATCAGGATGCATGAAAATACAGGAGGCGCAGGTGGTTTTTACGAAGGCATTAAACGGAGCTATGATGCTGGTTTTGACTGGTTGTGGTTGATGGATGATGACGGGATTCCTGCAAAGGACCAGTTGTTTGAATTATTAGACAAATCAGCAAAAAAAAAGCTTCTTTTTTCCTGTCCCCTTGTAATAGATAAAGACGATAAACAGGCTTTGACTTTCAGACCTGCTAACCTGAGAGATGTAAAAAACAGCGTGGATGCAATTAAAAGAGAGGCAGTAGATGGTGTAATCTATGACTGGGTAACCCCGTTCAATGGAACGCTTGTTTCTAAAGAGGTGGTTGAAAGAATCGGAAATATTAAGAAAGAGATGTTTATTTGGGGCGACGAGAGGGAATATGTGCTGAGAATTCAGGCAAACAATATAAAGGTAGGAACAATAATTACTGCATTACACCGGCATCCCGCCAGACAAGGTAAGAGAGAAAAACTCTTGTTTGGTGTTTTAGGCAGAGTTATTGTCAGAACGCCTGATAAGGCAGGTATCTATTACCGAAATTTAGGATACTTGCATGCAAAATATTTTGGTACGGAAAAACACATAAAAACCTTAATAAAGCACACGGTTTATTACCTTGTTAATTCAAAATGTAATGTTAAAGGGCTCATGAATTTTTACAGATATTATATTGATGGTGCAACAGATAGATATTCGTTGCCACCAAAATGTAAGTAGTAATAAATGATATGTTAGGGACAGGCGGGTTGAACTGAAAGACTCGCTCTTTTTTAGCGAGTATTATCTTGTTGGTTTGCAAACATTGAATGATAGACGCCGGACAGAATGAATATATAGCAAGGCCTTTTGATGTTGTGCCGATAACAAAAAAAATACTGATTATATTTCTATTGTTATTGCCGCTACAACATTTACTTAAAAGAGTCTTTATACACTATCATTTCCTTGTAAAGCTTGTTGCTTATTCTGATGAAATATCAACATTGTTGATGTTTGCCGTTCTATTTGCTTTTATTGCATTGAAGCCAAAAGTCTATTCCTTTAGAATAATGGAACTTCCGACGACCGTACCTATTATGCTATTTGTCATTGTAGCGTCTTTCTCTATGTTGTACAATAATGTATCTGTACTTCAGGGTGGGTTCGGGATATATGATGTTATAAAAAATATCCTTGTATTTTACGTATTTGCTACCCTGAGATGGCGACGGGAAGAGCTTTTGTCTTTTATTTTCTGGATCAAGGTGATAATAATTATCCTTGCTGTTACCGGGATAATTGCGGAGATTCTCGCAATTGCAGGGATAAACCCGGAACTGAATCCACTTGTAAGAATGTATGGAGCACATAAAAGGAGACTGGGTTTGGACAGGGTAATCTCTATTACCGGCTCCGGCGGGGTGAACTACCTTGGAATGTATGCATTGCTGGGGCTTTTCCTGATCTATGCAACCACAAAAGACAAACTTAAAAAGTTTTCGGGTATGTTTTCAACTTTAGGTTTGATTTTTCTTACTTTCTCAAGGCAGACGTGGATGGGGTTGTTTGCGATGATGGTATTGACTAAAAAGAAATTAATATGGCCGGGGCTTCTTATTATTGCCGGTATTGTCCTGATAACACTTCCCACAGTAGAACGCCTGACACCTGAATTATATTATAGAAGTTTTACATACCTTGAGGCTTTAAGGATTTTTATTGAGCATCCTGTCATAGGCGCGGGGCCCGGGATGTTTGGAGGGCTTGCTTCTGTCATGTTCCATTCTCCATACTATAATGACTGGCCGACTTTCTACAGGAACATGATATACAATTTAGGTAGTTTAGACGCATTCTGGCCCTCTGTTCTTGCCGAGTTGGGTGTTTTAGGGTTTCTGGCATATTTATATATATGGATGGCCCTGTATCGAAGGATTTCCATGATATCCCTTTGGTTTAAATCCAATGCCGACATGGATTTATATAACATAGGGAATGTATTGAAACACTACGTTATAGCATTGGTTATAATGTGTTTTTTTACAGGGCTTAATAAACCGTTTGTAATTTATACATTTTTTGCCCTATGCGGTATTTACTTATCGTTGTTCTACCGTAGCAGGGAAGACGATAATTTAATGGTGGCCAATGAGCAGGTTCGACAGTTATAGAAGAATCTCCCCGGACAGTTCAGGAAATACTACATAAAAGGAGGCTGCCTTGAAAGCGATAATTCTTGCAGCAGGAGCAGGTACGAGGATCGGGAGTCAGTTGCCGAAATGTTTAATGGAACTGCCCTCGGGTAAGACCATTATAGGAAACCAGATAGATATACTGAGAGAAAATAATATTAGAGAAATAATAATAGTAGTTGGCTTCAAAAAGGACATTATCATGGAAAAGTATCCGGATGTTGTTTATAAATATAATCCTTTTTATCATATGACCAACACCTCGAAAAGCCTGATGCTGACACTGCAAAGTATTGATGTTGGAGATACACTCTGGCTTAATGGCGATGTTTTTCTGGAATCAGAGGTAGTGGACAGGGTGATATCTGAAAAGGGCAATGTTATAGCTGTAAATAAAGCAAAATGTAATGATGAGGAAGTGAAATACAAAACAGATGGTAGTGGAAAGATTGTGGAAATATCCAAAAGTGTAAATCATGCAGAAGGTGAATCTGTTGGAGTAAACAGGATTTCAGCGGAAGATTTTGTCCTGTTCCTGAATGGATTAAAGCAATGCAGGGATAATGACTATTTTGAAAAAGCTATGGAGATTTGCATTTCTGAAGGAATGGTTTTTTATCCGGTTGATATTTCGAACTGCAAGTGTATAGAAGTTGACTTTAAGGAAGATTTTGAAAGGGTTAAAGAGTTTTTTAAATAAATATGCTGAAGCTATGCCTTGCGGGTGCGCGGGTTTCATTGGAATGATCAAGGTCTGCTGGATAAAATGTCATGTTTAAATTGAACAGGTTAAAAGCAAAATTCAGAGATGAAATGTTCTTTAATCCGGCTGTGCGCCGTATATCAAATACTGTATATCGTGGATTGCTCGGGAAAGAAGGTAAAAACGTTAAGGAATATTGCGAACTGAACAGCCGGAAATCATTAGTGGCTTTCCCGGTATTTCAGCTCTATACCCTTGAACATATAAGGGACCTGGTTGATGCCCTTAAAAGCAATGAAAGAATGCATCCCATGCTTTTCACAACTACAAAAAAGATACCAATGACCAGAAATAAAAAAAAGGAAATATTTAAATTCCTTTCATCCAGATATAACATCGTATACAATAAAAATATTTTTGCATACCCATGGTTGAAGTATTCTAATGTTAAAATGTTTTTTGAACTCAGCTTAACTTCATACGGGTGTGAAGTTAAGTGTCCCAGGGTTCTCTATACTCATGGGATGGCAGGGTTGAATTTTTCAAAGGATTTTAAACATATAAAATTTGTTTCAAGGTATAATGCTATTTTCCTTAATGGTCCATTACATAAAAAAGCTTTGCTTACTGCCCGGAAATACCATGGTGCTGATTTGCCTCCAATGTATGAGGTTGGTTATCTGAGAGGCGACAGGCTTCTTAAGATGTCAAAAACATTTAACAGAAAGGCATTTCTTGAATCTCTTGGACTTCCGGATGTCCCGACCGTCATGTATGCTCCAACGTGGGGAGACTTTTCTTCAACTACCGGGTGGATAGATAAGGTTGTTGAAGTGTGTGGGGATATGGGGATTAATTTGCTGCTCCGCCTTCATCCAATTGTGCTGACACTAAAAGCTAAATGGAAGACAGGGGGTGTTGACTGGAACAGGAAGCTTTATAATATTGAAAAGGAACATCCTCATGTCAGGATTGCAATGAGTCATGACATAGATGATATAATGCTTGCTTCAGATGCTATGATTACTGATGTTAGTGGAATGGCCCTTGAGTTTTTAACGATGGACAAGCCGGTGGTTTTCCTGCCGGCACCCAGATACTTTGAAATATATGGATCAGAAAGACCTGAAAAATGGTGCAGGCCGGATTATGAAATAAAAGATGTGGCCGGATTAAAACAGGACTTGAAGAAAGCCATAGAAGGCTCCGGGTTTAAATTTCCCGTTGACGAACTGGTGTATAATAGAGGAAGGGTTCTTGATGTAATGGTTGACAGGATAGAACAGATCATTCAGGATGAATAGTAAAGTGGTGGGTGGAAATCAGGTTTTTTATAAACTCAACGGCTCTCTGAATGCTTTCGGGTTGTTTAATTTTCTATTGAAAGTCGGAGGAACGGGGAAATTTAGAGGAGGAAGTTCATGATTATGGAAAATCACGTAATATGGCATGAGGGATATGTAAAGAGGACAGACAGAAACCTCCTGAATAATCACAAGAGCGGGCTTGTATGGTTTACAGGACTTTCTGCATCCGGAAAATCCATGATTGTACATAATCTTGAAAAAGAACTCTTCATTCAGGGAATACGAACTTATGTGCTTGATGGTGATAATGTCCGTCATGGTCTGAATGCCAATCTTGGCTTCAGCCGGGAGGACCGTAAAGAAAACCTTCGCAGAATAGCCGAAGTTTCAAAGCTCTTTGCCGATGCCGGCATACTCGTGCTTGCTGCCTTTATCTCCCCTTACAGGGAAGACAGGGAGTATATCAGGGAACGGTTTAAGGGAGATAACTTTTTTGAGATATATGTGAAGTGTTCTGTGGAGGAGTGTGAGAGACGGGACCCCAAGGGTCAGTATAAGAAGGCAAGGGCAGGGATTATAAAAAACTACACAGGTATATCTGCTCCTTATGAGGAACCCGAAAAGCCCGATATGGTTATTGATACGGAAATCTTTGACGTGGAAAGCTCAGTTGCGAAGGTACTCGAGCTTTTGAAAAAGAGTAATATCCTGTCCATTAAATAAGTGTTCTTACTGTTCGGAAAAGAGTATCGACATGTTTTATTGTTCATGTCCATTATGTCATTCCTGATTAATTACACAGCAACAACCGTGTATTTGCAATAGAAGAAAATATGTTACATAAACAATAGAGGCTTTTTCGGGAGGAATAATATTT
>UOGI01000336.1_pt1 | contig 12254 bp, 12 predicted proteins | sample 1989621 | NCBI WGS metagenome assembly UOGI01 (sample SAMEA4712198, study PRJEB27164) | hydrothermal vent metagenome | biome: marine basaltic hydrothermal vent biome; feature: marine hydrothermal vent; material: mineral | place: Pacific Ocean | collected 2011-06-14/2011-07-23 | depth 1691 m
GCATAGAACTTTTCAAGCTTTCCTTCAACTATTTTCTCTACAACATGCCCGGGCCTGTCTTTTGTCTGCTCCCTGTATATGGATTTCTCCCTTTCAATGATATCCTGGGGGATATCCTCTCTTGAAAGGTACCGTGGATTTGCAGCCGCTATATGCATGGCAACATCCTTGACAACCCGGCGGAAATCATCGGTCCTTGCAACAAAATCAGTCTCACAGTTTACCTCTACCAGCACACCGAGTTTATCCATGTGTATATAGGAGAGTATCAGCCCCTCAGATGCCTTTCTTCCCGCCCTTTTTTCAGCAGCAGCAAGCCCTTTTTTTCTCAATACATCTATGGCCTTATCAAAGTCGCCGTTACTTTCCGTAAGGGCCTTTTTACAGTCCATCATTCCGACTCCCGTCTGCTCCCTTAACCGCTTCACCATATCAGCAGTGACAGTCATTCTGCAACCTCCTCTGTCTTTGGAGCTGCCTCTATCGGTGGTATTGCAGGTTCGTTTACAGCCGCCATCTCTTCTTCTTCCTGCGAAATCTTTTCTTTTATCCTGGCCTCTTCAGCCTTTGCCTCTATCTCCTTGTTCAGGATATCTTTTCCTTCAAGGATTGCAGTAGCCATTTTGGATGTGATAAGTTTAATTGCCCTTATGGCATCATCATTCCCCGGAATAACATGGTCAATCTCATCAGGGTCACAGTTTGTATCAACAATAGCCACGATGGGTATTTTCAGGATTATTGCTTCCTGAACAGCTATCCTCTCTTTTCTCGGGTCAACAACAAACAAGGCACCGGGGAGGGTCTGCATATCTTTAAGGCCCCCCAGGTTTTTCTCAAGCTTCGTCCGGGTCTTTTCCAGCTTTGCTACCTCTTTTTTAGTAAGCGCGTCATATGTACCGTCTTCTTTCATTTTTTCAACATTTTTCAACTTCTCTATGCTCTTCTTGATTGTGGTGAAATTAGTCAACATGCCCCCAAGCCACCTCTGGTTTACATAAAAAGCCTCTGCCCTTTCCGTCTCGTCCTTGATTGAGTCCTGTGCCTGTTTTTTTGTTCCCACAAACAGGACGTACCGACCGGACATTGACAGGCCTTTCAGAAAATTGTAGGCGTTTTCAAGGCCTTTCATGGTTTTCTGGAGGTCTATAATATAGATACCGTTTCTTTCACCAAAGATGTAACGTTTCATCTTCGGGTTCCATCTCTTGACCTGGTGTCCAAAATGAACACCGGCCTCCAACAGCTCTTTCATTGTTACAACCGCCATAGTTTTCACTTCCTCCTGGTTTTTTCCTCCGCCTCTTCCCCTGAACTCCGGGCGCTTGTGTCTGTCCCGTAAACCGGTCAGGAGAGGTTTTAAGGCGTGTGTTTTAGATTTTCTGCAGAAATCTGCAGGATATTATCTAATGCTGAAGCTTCAGATAATGCCATAAACATTAACATAACATAAGGAAAAAATTCAAGAATTCGGGGGAGACAGAATTGGCGGCAGACCTGTGATTGCAGACAGAAAACCTGTCAAATGCCGGGAGCAGAGAGGGATGCAGGGTTTGAACGGGTTTAATTATCACAGATGGCTCACCCGGATGGTGAGTCGTGATAATTCCCTCGGAGACAGACAGGATGTCTGTCGAGAATGAGTGAAAACCCTGTATCTCTCTCTGCTCCCATCTACATCGCTATCGGGGGGGGGCAGAGAAATCAGAGTGAGTTGTAGTATTCAAGATCAAGGAGTCTCCTCTTGATCCCGATACCCGGGGAGTAGCCACCTAATTTGCCGTCTGACTGAATAACCCTGTGGCAGGGAAGAATTATGGGCAGGGGATTTTTGCCGAGGGCCTGGCCGACCGCCCTTACAGCCCGGGGAGAGCCAAGCCCCTCTGCAAGCCATTTGTATGTCCGGGTCTGTCCATAGGGTATTTCCTTCAATGTCAGCCAGACCCTTTTCTCAAAATCCGTTCCCGAGACGATAAACGGGATATCGAACTTCCTCAGCTTTCCCTCAAAATACTTCATCATCCGGTCTCTGATATACTCAGGCAGGGGACTTTTCCTGGCGGCAGTACCCGTGGTGGTCCCGGGACAGGAAGGCGGTGAAGTGGAGTCCGAACTCCTTCCAGGTGTGTTGAAACTAACACCCGTAAGATAAACAGACTCTGCCCGGTTCCCTTTAAGGATATAAGTCAGATAGAGGTGCCCCAGGGGGGTGCAGACCACATCATAGAGCTGATCAGAGGAGTAAGGGTTCCTTTTGTTCATCAGATGTTAAGTCATCTCCGGTACCGTGTCCCGGTAGCTCATACCCTGTCAGGATACGAAAGTCGGCTGATTTAAAAAGCGCATCGAGCAGTTCTGTGTCGGAGTGTAAATCATCCACTATGAGCACGGATGCCGTGTCCTTTGCAGACATAATGTTATGAGTAAGCATTATTGAATAATTAAAACATCTTTTGAAATATTTGTCAAGAAAACCAATTGATTATTAGCAGGTTATCTATAAAAGTTAACTTTTTCCCTTAAGATAATTCATGGGCATGAGGGCTTTCAACTCAGTCTTAACCCTGCGTAGTAGCAGCAGCATTCGTTGTCAAGGTCATTAATAAAAGACCGCTCTTCTCCGTCCTCAAAAAGAACCTTTATGAAACAGAAGCCCCCTTCCAGTGATGAATGCCTTTCTTCCACCACAACCCCTTCACCCCAGGAATCGTATCTGAGGTGCCTGACCCTGTTGCCGGTCTTCAAGTACAGCCTCGGCCTCATACTTAAATTATACCAAAGGAGACTGTCTAAAAACTAACAAAACAACACAGTCTGTCATGCTGAATTTATTTCAGCATCCAATAAAATCAATGCGTTATGAGCCCCTGTTAAGTGTTGCATAAAAATACTATGTATGCGAATATTTATTAAGATCACAAGTGATGTTATTTGAAATATTCCGGGTTCATTTCGCGCTTGTCTTGCGATGAAGGGTGATGTTTTGCACCCTGGTCTTAACAAATAGGGTTATTAGACATTTAAATAGCTTTTAAGCGGGGTTTTTTTGACAAAAACAGCATGGTTGTGATAGATTTAGGTGCCTTCAAGAGGCTTCTTAAAATACTTCTATTTAAAAAGAAAACTGTGAAGAAATTATGAAGAAATTAAATAAATCAAAAAAACTCTTTAAGAAAGCACAAAAACTTATCCCCGGTGGTGTCAATAGTCCTGTCAGGGCTTTTAAGGCTGTTGGGGGCAGTCCTGTCTTCATCGCTTCAGCAAAGGGATCGAAGATTCATGATGTGGATGGTAACGTATATATAGATTACGTGCTCTCCTGGGGTCCGATGATACTTGGTCATGCTTACCCGGCGGTGGTCAGGGCATTGAAGGCAGCGGTTGAGCGGGGAACAAGTTACGGGGCCCCAACGGCCCTTGAGATAAAGCTTGCCGAGATGGTTTTAAAGGCCTATCCCTCCATGGATAAAATAAGAATGGTAAACTCCGGCACTGAGGCGACAATGAGTGCAATCAGGCTGGCCAGAGGGTTTACGGGAAGGGACAAGGTTATCAAGTTTGAGGGATGTTATCACGGCCATGCCGACGGCCTTTTGGTAAAGGCAGGCTCGGGTGCAGCCACCTTTGGTGTTCCGGACAGTCCGGGTGTTCCCGGGTCTTATGCAAGGAATACACTGACGGTACCCTTTAATGACATGAAGACATTAAAAGGTGTTATTGAAAAGGACTGGAAGAATATAGCATGTGTAATTATTGAGCCCGTGGTCGGCAATATGGGATGTGTCCTTCCGAAAAAGGGTTTTCTTGAAGGTTTAAGGCGGCTTACAAAAAAATTCGGGATTGTTCTTATCTTTGATGAGGTTATGACAGGCTTCAGGGTCTCTTATGGAGGAGCCCAGGCATACTACGGCATAGAGCCTGACATGACGTGTCTTGGCAAGGTGATAGGCGGCGGTCTGCCGGTAGGTGCCTATGGGGGTAAGGCAGAGATTATGTCGGAGGTTGCACCGGTGGGACCTGTGTATCAGGCAGGTACTCTTTCAGGTAATCCACTTGCCATGACTGCGGGGATAGAGACGCTGAAGGCACTCTCTAAAAAAGGTGTGTATGAGAGACTGGAGGAAAAGGCCCGGGCGTTGGAGGAAGGTCTCAGGGATGCCTCGAAGCGGGCAGGTGTCAAGACCGGGTTTTACAGGGCCGGAACCATGTTTTGTACGTATTTTACAGACAGAGGTATCCATGATTACAGTACTGCAAAACTATCCGATACTGAACGTTTTGCAAAGTTCTTCAGGGGGATGTTAGAAAGGGGGGTGAATATTGCTCCGAGCCAGTTTGAGGCAGGGTTTATCTCACTTGCGCATTCCGCTCGGGATATTGACAAGACTATCGGGGCTGCGTACGAGGCGATGAAAGATATATAGCGTCTGTCGTGATGCTCGCCGGTTAAACCCAAATAAAAATAATAAAAGCCGGTGACCCTACTAACAGGAAGCCAACGACCTTATGAGGTGAAAGTGATGAAGTGGTTCAGTTGGATAAAAGAAAGTCTTACTTTAAAGGCTAAGATAATTATTGCTGTGTTGCTCCTCGTAATAATTATCGGTGGTGGTGTCGTAGCCTTCAAGTTTTATGACTTTACCCAGAATAACCCGAAGTTCTGTATCAGTTGCCACCTTATGAAACCCGCCTATACAGCCTGGAAGAAGAGTAAGCATTCCGGGATCAATTGTCATGAGTGTCATCACCTTACCATTCCTGAGCAGAACAGGCTCCTTATTACTTTTATTCTACGCAGGCCGAAGACCGTTCCCCCGAGGCATGGCGAGATAATCGTTTCTTCGGATAAATGCACGAAGTGTCATTGGGAGAAAAACAGGAAGTATCCGGACGCCAAAAAAATAAACAACTCCAGGATGCACGCCAAACATTATTTTATGGAAGAGATAGCCTGCACCAAGTGTCATGGATATATACTTCACAAGTTCCTGCCTGGTGCAACATTCTGTGTGAGGTGTCATCAGGGTAAGAAGGTTCACGGTATGAAAGGGCTGGCATGTCTTAATTGTCATACGGATCGCCAGGTAGACCTGAGGCCTGGACGAAAGAAGTGCCTTTTCTGCCACGGTACTGAAGCGATAAGAAAAGAACTGATATCAGCTGACACAATGGATGTCCAATTCTTTCAGCCCAGTAAAGAGCGGATCGAAAAGGCGCCAAAGATAAATGTGCCCAAGGATGCCCCAATGCAGTTTTATTGTTACAAGTGCCACAAGCCTCACACAAAACTGATGCCGGGCCATGGAAAATGCCTGAGCTGTCATCCTCGGATACTAAATGTAGGCAGACACAAGCTGCATGTCCAGACAATGGGGCTTGACTGCAAGACGTGTCATTTACCGCATTCATGGAGGGTAACAAAGAAGCAGGCAAAGACTACCTGCACTCAATGCCATAAATACAGGGATCCGCTCAGCTTTATCGGCCCCGAGGGCTGAGGTATAAAGCAGGCAGTGTTGTTTCTCTAATATTCAGGTTATAAAATACATAAAATTAAACGAGAGGAGGCACGTTTATGAGTAGTCATGTGTTGCGCCCACTGTGGGTGGTGATAGGTGTTATCGCACTTATCCTTGTCGCAAGATATTTTATTGTTCCGCCTGATTTTGGAATTCAGGAAAGAGGATTCATGTACGGTTATCATCGAAAGAGCAATGAGGCTGAGTGGAAGGCATTCAAGGTGAAATATCGGACGAGAAAGTACTGTAAGGATTGCCATTCAGACAAGTATAAATCCATCATGGCTTCAAAGCACAGGATAATCCAGTGCGAAAACTGCCATGGTCCTGCTATTGACCACCCTGAAAATCCCGCAAAGCTTGTTGTCAACAAAAGCAGGTCGCTCTGTATCCGCTGCCATGCCCAGCTCCTTTATCCAGGGACCCGGAGGGCAAAGATCAAAGGTATTAATCCTGAAAAACATAACGCAGGTATGGAATGCAGTATGTGTCATAACCCGCATAAACCAGATATGGAGGGTTGGTAATGAGTATATCGCGAAGAGATTTTTTAATGTCCACACTTAAAATTGCAGTTGCTTCGGCACTTCCGCTGAGTGCCTTCAAGTTTCTGAGCCCTGCTGAGGCAAAGGCGGCTATTGAGGCTGCCAATGTCAGATGGGGGTTCCTGGTTGACACATATAAGTGTGTTGGCTGCGGGTTCTGTGTAAAGGCATGCAAGATAGAGAACGAAGTCCCCTATGATGCACCTGTCACAAGGACCTGGGTTGAGAGATACCTGATCCTGAAAGACGGGCGGATGGTTGCAGATACACCCCTGGGGGGAAGGGATGGTTTTACCGGACTGAAGGTGCGGGGAGAAACAATAGAGCCGAAGGATGTTTCCAAGGCCTTCTTTGTTCCGAAGCTCTGTAATCAGTGTGAAAATCCACCCTGCGTTCAGGTATGTCCTGTCGGGGCAACCTATCAGACAGCAGACGGGGTTGTGCTTATCGACAGGACGTGGTGTATAGGATGTGGATACTGTATTATGGCATGCCCTTACGGGGCGAGGTTCTTCCACCCTGTATACAAGGTAGCGGAAAAGTGCACTTTCTGTTATCACCGTATCAGTAAAGGCATGAAGACAGCCTGTGTGGATGCATGTCCGTTCGGTGCAAGGAAGATAGGCAATCTGAAAGACCCGAACGATCCTGTTACAAAGACGGTTATGACGGAAAGGGTAGCAGTATTGAAGAGTGAATACGGAACCAAACCCCGGGCTTATTACATTGGCCTGGATGAAAATGTGAGGTGATAAAATGACACACGCATGGACGTACCCGGAAGCCTTATGGACAATAAAAGATCTCTTTGTCTATCCGAATGAATATATTTACTGGAGTATCCAGATAGTCATGTACCCATTGATGACGGGACTGGTTGCAGGCGCTTTTGTCCTTTCGTCTCTCTACCATGTTTTTGGTTTGGAAGACCTTAAGGATATGGCCAAGTTCTCCCTTGTCTTCTCTTTTGCCCTGCTTATAGTAGCGCCCATGCCGTTGATGTTTCATCTCCAGCAGCCACAAAGAGGGATGGAGGTCTTTTTTACCCCCCATTTCACTTCTGCAATCTCGGCTTTCGGCATAGTCTTTTTCTCATATTCAATAATTGTGGCCAGCGAGATATGGTTTGTCTACAGGAAATTTTTTGTTGAACAATCCATTGCCTTAAAGGGCAAGGACGGTATTGGTAACAGCCTTAAACAATTGTTGTATTCGGTCCTTACACTCGGCGCTTATGATATCGGTGAAAAGGCCCTGCATAAGGACGAGAAGGCAATAAAGATACTTGCAGGAATCGGCATACCTGTTGCCTGCTTCCTGCATGGTTATGCAGGCTTCATCTTCGGGTCGGTTAAGGCAAACGCACTATGGATGACACCGCTTATGCCCGTAATATTTATCATGTCTGCCATTGTTTCAGGTATAGCCCTCTGTATGTTGACCTATATAGTGATAATGGAATGGAGAAAATTCAAGCTCAAGTCCTCCAGGAGAGTCGGGGATGTGACGGCTGCAGATGTTGGTGGAGCCGAGATTGACCTTGTCAGAAAGACTTCCAAGTATCTCATCGGCTTTATGATAGCTGCGATAACCCTTGAGATTCTTGACCTTATATTCAGGGGTTATACTGCCGTGAAGTCATGGGATATCCTCCGTTCAATCATATATGACAGAGACTTTGTCAGCATATTTATCCTTCAGTATACCCTTGGATATCTTGTTCCTTTCATTATGCTCCTGCTCCCGCGACTTACAATAAAGAGGACGGCAGTGGCCCTTGTGCTGGTTATATTCGGGGTATTCATGATGAGGTGGAATGTTGTGATTGGGGGACAGGCGTTTTCTCTCTCTTTTGCCGGATATATGGAATATAAGATTCCTGTTATTCCGAATACCCTGGACGCCTTTAAAGAAGGGCTTTTCGGTGCGCTTCTCATTGGTATTATGCCCTTTATCCTCTTCTGGGGCATTAATAAACTCCTTCCCTCGCTGAAGTATAAATAAACATATAAATCTTGAGATGGCAGGAAACAACCTGCCGTCTCAAGATTTTTTGACCGTATTTGTTTTAAAATTTATTCGTGTCATTATATCTCCGGAATAAGACCCTGCCGCTTTCCTGTGCAGTGAGCGGATCACCCTTCCTGATAACGGACTTAAATATAAAAGTTCTGCCACCCCATGGTTCCGTTTTGGCCATACGGGGTTGACATATGGGGAAAAACAGTAACAAGGAACTCTGGCGGCAGCTCCTGGACGCAAGCGCAATCCCGTTGAATCTCGTGGCTGCTACCTTTGTGGGATTTGCCATTGGTTACGGTCTTGATAAATTGTTTGGAACCTCTCCCTATCTCACAATAACCTTTTTCATTCTGGGTATAATTGCGGGGTTCCTCGAGCTATTCAGGTATGCAAGGAGAATGGAACGTGAAGATGATAAAAAGGATAAATAGGCAGGCGATTCTCGTGCTCATCCCCCTGTCCCTCCTGTCGGCCCTGATAGAATGGAAAAAACTGCCCCTCAGTATTCTGACAGGTGGGGCACTCGCCCTTGTTAACCTGAAGGGCCTTTACTGGGAGGCGCTCGTCCTGACGAATCCTGAGGCAGCCCGGGGAGCAACGGGAAACCTCCTGTTTTTCAGTATGTTCAGGCTCCTGATAATCTTTATTATACTTACGGTACTCCTGGCTTTCAGCCTCATAAATATCTTCGGCGCACTTACCGGTCTGACAGTCGTTTTTATATTAATAATGAAGGAAGGGTTGGCGGAGGCAAGGAGGTTCTGAAATTACAGAAGGCAGGCCGGAATATCCCCCATCCTTGTTGCATAAAACCTCGCTGATTATTTAAAATTAAAGTATGGTTGCTATTCTTAAAAAGATATTCGGAACAAAGAATGACCGGGAGATCAAGAGGATATGGCCCATGGTTGATCGTATCAACAGCCTGGAGCCTGATATGTCTGCACTTTCAGATACCCGGTTGAGGGACAAGACAGAAGAGTTTAAGCAGAGGATTGAGAAAGGGGAGGCCCTTGATGACATCCTCTATGAGGCATTTGCGGTCGTAAGGGAGACGTCAAGGAGGCTTCTCCATATGAGGCACTTTGATGTTCAGATTATCGGCGCCATAGTCCTTCACGAGGGAAAGATCGCCGAGATGAAGACAGGTGAAGGCAAGACCCTTGTTGCAACCATGCCCGTCTATCTGAATGCCCTTGACGGCAGAGGCGTCCATGTGGTAACCGTCAATGATTATCTTGCAAAGAGGGATGCCCAGTGGATGAGTCCTTTATATCATCATCTCGGCCTCTCTGTCGGCGTTATACAGCATGATGCCTCTTTTCTTTTTGACCCCGAGTCCCGCTCCGACGACAAACAGCATGACAGGTTCAGGTCATGCTCCCGCAAGGAGGCATATGGCGCTGACATAACCTATGGAACAAACAATGAGTTTGGCTTTGATTACCTCAGGGATAATATGAAGTACGAGATTGGAGACTACTGCCAGAGGGAACTGAACTATGCAATAGTTGACGAAGTGGACAGCATCCTGATTGATGAGGCAAGGACACCACTTATCATTTCAGGCCCGTCGGAAGAATCAACCGACAAATATTACAAAATTGACCAGATAGCGCCAAAACTTCAGAACGAGGTTGACTTCACAATAGATGAAAAGGCAAAAACGGTCATACTCACGGAAGAAGGCAGTATAAAGGCCGAGCAGCTCCTTGGTGTGGAGAATCTTTTTGACCCCGTCAATATAGAACTTGTTCACCATGTACTGCAGGCACTTAAGGCCCATCATCTGTTCAAGCTTGATGTGGATTATGTTATCAACGATGGACAGATTATCATAGTGGATGAATTCACAGGCAGGCTGATGCCCGGAAGACGCTGGTCGGACGGACTTCATCAGGCAATTGAGGCCAAGGAGGGTGTGAAAATTGAGAGCGAAAATCAGACCCTTGCAACCATAACCTTCCAGAACTATTTCCGGATGTACAACAAACTTGCAGGAATGACCGGTACAGCGGATACAGAGGCCGAAGAGTTTGCAAACATCTATGACCTTGATGTACTGGTGATACCCACTAACAAGCCGATGGTACGCAAGGATTATCCCGACATGATATACAAGACGGAAAATGCCAAGTTTAATGCAGTGCTCAACGAGATAGAGGACTGTTACAAAAGAGGCCAGCCCGTACTTGTGGGCACAATATCAATTTCGAAATCCGAACTGCTCAGCAAGATGCTCAAGAAGAAGGGAATCCCCCATTCTGTTCTGAATGCAAAGTATCACGAGAAAGAGGCCCAGATAATATCCCAGGCAGGTAGTCCCGGTGCCGTTACCATTGCAACCAACATGGCAGGCAGGGGAACGGATATAGTACTTGGAGGCAACACGGAAGGCATTGTGGAAGAGCTTTTAAGGAAGAAAAAAAAACCGGGGGAAGAGGACAGGGAAGAGGCATTAAAGCGTGCCGAGGTTATCTGCCGGGAGAACCGTGACAAGGTTGTGCAGGCCGGAGGATTACACATTCTGGGCACAGAGAGACATGAGGCAAGGAGGATCGATAATCAGCTCAGGGGACGTTCAGGCCGTCAGGGAGACTCCGGTTCCTCAAGGTTCTACCTTGCTCTTGAAGACGACCTTATGCGTATATTTGCTTCAGACAGGATTTCAGGGTTAATGAACCGGCTCGGGATGGATGAGAGTATACCGATTGAGAACAGGGTTGTTTCCAAGGCAATTGAGAACGCACAGAGACGTGTGGAGGCTCATAACTTTGACATAAGAAAGCATCTCATTGAATATGATGATGTGATGAATAAACAGAGGATAGAGATATATGCCTTCAGAAAAGAGATACTGGAGTCGGAATCTCTCAAAGACAAGATAGATGAGTTGATTGAGGAAATAGTTGATTCCCTTCTGGTCATGTACTGTCCGGAAGACCGTCACCAGGAATACTGGGATATTAAGGAACTGAACAATTCCATTTACGGCATCTTTGGTCTCAAGTCTGAAAAGGCCTCTGAAATATCGGGCATTGAGGCACTTAGAGAGACGATTATCGGAGAACTGAAGGAATATTACGATAACAAGGAGCAGGAGATAGGCAGTGACCTGATGAGGTATCTGGAGAAGATCATAACGCTCCAGGTGGTAGATAATCAGTGGAAGGACCATCTCCTGGCCATGGACTATCTCAAGGAAGGTATCGGCCTGCGGGGCTATGGACAGAAAGACCCCCTTGTGGAATATAAACGTGAAGCCTTTGACATGTTTTCAGACATGACTGAACGTATAAGGACCGAGGTCCTGACAAGACTTTACAGGGTACAGGTGAGATCAGAGGAAGACGCATCAAAGGTCTCGCAGCAACACCAGTTAAGTCTTGTATACAATCGTGGCAATGATGGTGAGGCACAGCGGCCTGTAAAGAAGTCGAAGAAGGTTGGCCGTAACGAACCATGTCCCTGCGGCAGTGGAAGGAAATATAAAAAATGCTGTGGAGTAAATGCCTAAAATACTCGTTATATCTCCCCCCTCCAAGGATCCAACCCCTATATTACATGATTGTGGCTTCAATGATTTGACACTGAAAAAGGAACTCCCGGTAAAAGAGGATAGCCCTGAGTTACCTCCGGATATTATTATTCTTAACGAAGGTCTCACAACCAGAAAGGGTCTTCAGCAATTGGACAAGGCATTCCCCTCGGTACCCAAGGTTGTCCTGTCAGCTAAAAAAAACAGGAGACTCTCCTTTATAAAGGAAAGACCCCTCTCCGATTTATTAATAAATCCTGAATGCAAGGAGATTATAGAGTCAATAGAAAGGCTGGAATATGAGAGAAGGCTGATTACAGAAAACCTGTCTCTGAAAAAGGAAGGCGCTACCCTCTGCAGGCTGACTGATCTTTTTGATGAGATCAGCCATATACTGAAGGGCTCGGGTGAACTCGATGATGTCCTTTCAGAGATAATGAACAGGATAAAATCCGAGGTAGGGGCAAGGGGCTGGGTAATACTGTTGAGGGACGTCCAGAGGGACGAGTTATTCGTTATGCAGGCCTCTGCTAAAAAGACCAAACGGTCGGGAAATTGCAGACTGAAGGTCGGTGAGGGTATTGCAGGATGGGTTGTTGAAAAGGGAAAGCCCGTGATTGTTAATGATGT
>UOGI01000359.1_pt1 | contig 11906 bp, 9 predicted proteins | sample 1989621 | NCBI WGS metagenome assembly UOGI01 (sample SAMEA4712198, study PRJEB27164) | hydrothermal vent metagenome | biome: marine basaltic hydrothermal vent biome; feature: marine hydrothermal vent; material: mineral | place: Pacific Ocean | collected 2011-06-14/2011-07-23 | depth 1691 m
GGCTCCTGTATGGTAATTCGCCAAACATGTAATCAAAGTAGTAATCAATGGGACCTGTGTAAATAAGCTTGTTATAATCAACCGAGTCAATGATTTCCCTATAGTCTGTCTTTAGTAACAGATGAATATTTTTATTATCTATCATCCTCTCAAACATTCTTGTGAAACCATGTTTTGGTATACCCTGATATCTATCTGTAAAATATCTGGTATCCCGGTTAAACCTTACAGGAAGCCGTTTCGTTACTTCCGGATCGAGCTCATCAGGATAAATGCCCCATTGCTTTTTTGTATAGTTTTTAAAAAACAGGTCATATAGCTCTTCCCCGACTTGCGAGACAACCACATCCCTTGAATTTTTGATCCTGTCGAGTTTCACCCTATGTTGTTCAAAATATTTCTCAAGTTCTTCAGATGTAAACTTGCGCTCATAAAGACGCTCCATGGTATCAAGATTAATGGGCAAAGAAACTTCCTTTCCCCTTACCACAGCGATTACTCTGTGAACATATCCATTCCACTCGGTAAACCGGCAAAGATAGTCCCAGACGTCTTTTAGATTGCTATGAAAGATATGTGGACCGTACTTCTGAATAAGAAGGCCGTCTTCATTATAATAATCATAGGTATTGCCGCCGATATGATTCCGTGTGTCTACCAGCAATACTTTTTTATCAAATTGTGTGGCGATTCTTTCAGCTAATGTACAACCAGCAAAGCCTGCACCGGCAATAAGAAAATCAACTTTCATTTAGCAACTCCTGTATTCTCCCTCTTATAAAAAAACTTTGTCCCTATAGTGGTAAGGATTCCATTTTCCTGCTTTAATCTTACAATCATAATAAAGAGGTTGACCCGGATTATATGTTCTTAATAATCTTAACCCTGTAACGAAGGCTGACTATCAAGACAAGCGGAAATACAATTAATGAAGTCATATTACCAAGAATGGTCAATAAAAAAAGTTTCCATGGCTGGATACGCGATTCAAAAAAAAGCTTCTTGTCTTCATCAAATGCATAGACGTTTTTTACTGCATAGCTTACATTACCAAAAGTTCCCGTTCCTCCCCCTGGAGCAGTAACCGCAAAGTCAAACTTCTCCCTCATAAGGGTAATCAACGTCCTGAAATATCCGAACTTTTTACTTGCATCCAAAACCTTAATCTCATCCACATCAACGTCTGAAAACAGATGCATCCGCTCCCTTGCAATCAGCAAACAGATATAGGGATTCTCCACCTCATGTCGAATCTTTTGAATTATCTTTTCAGTTAATGCTCTGTTGCCGGGGGGGATTATTATAAAGCGTTTATAGTTTGAGACATTCTGAATATAATGTCTGATATCCTGTGGCAGATCAATTTGATAATCATATCGTCCCCACTTGTTCCGGAAAAAATCAATAACTGGTAATGTATACACTTTTGCTATTTCGGGATTTCCGGTAATCCAGAAAAAACATGCTTTCTTTATGGGTCTCCGCATACAGTGAAACAGTGATAAAATCCGGCTGGTTTTCTGCGCATGCTTGCTGAACATGAGCAACAAATTCCTGAACTTATAATATGCACTGGCAGGAGACCATCCCTCTTTTTCGCTGTATGCCGGGTGAAAAGTAATTGATCGATTCACGGCCACAACCCGATATCCATGGCGTTTAAATGTAATTCCCCAGTCCATATCGTCACATATAATAAAGTACCTGCTATCCATAAGCCCTATGTTTCTTACCGCCTGAACTCTCACCAGGGCTGAACAGACAGAAACATAACCAACATCATAATAATCCTTCAAGTCTTTCCTGTCAGGAATATTTTTCATCAACGGCCTGTAAATCCCTCGCTTCCAGTCTATATTTGCACCAAGCTCTACAATAAAGCCGGGCCTCTCCGGATTCATTATTTTGGAGCCGGCAATTCCGATCCTGGAATCTGACTCTGCAACGTTAAGAAGTTCTCTCAATGTTGAGGGCTCAACCCGGGTATCGTTATCAAGTAGCCAGATATAATCAAATTCTCCCATATCCCCTTGCAGGATATATCGAAGCCCGGTATTAAAGCCGCCTGTACCACCAAGGTTTTCCTTGTTTTGCACTACTGTTACTTCCGGATACTCCTCTCTTACAGCTACTACTGAACCATCTGTAGAAGCATTATCCACAACAAGTGTTTTGCATTGGTCGTACTCAAAGCGCCGCAATGAACTGAGCAGATTAAGAACATCTGTCTTTTTATTCCAGTTGACAACAAGAATTGCGACTTTAGGAAGTAATTGGTTCAGCATAATCTATCCTTCACTTGCCGGATTTTATCGATAAAGCTTTCTTTAACCTTTCAAGCTTGACTCTATGTACAGGGTCTTTTGAAACTTTCTCTATATACTCCAGGAGAAACGTCAGAAAAATGGAGAACAGGAACCCTGCCAAAGCAGCAAGAATAACCATGCGCCTTCTTTTAGGTTCAACCCGTTTCTCCGGAGGAATTGCCTTCTCCAATACCTGGATCATCACAGCATCCCTTCCTTCATCAAGTCTTGCTGCTTCATACTGCTTCAGAAAGAGGTTATATAACTCCTCGGCAAAGTTAAGATTCCGGAGCTTTCGTATATACTCAATACTCACTTCCGGCATTCCTTCCGTAGACATCAGGTGGTCGTATCCATTTCCCTTTCCTGTCTCAAGTTTCTTTAATTCTGCTTTCAAAGCCTGCAACGCTGCTTCAAGCCTCTGAAGATCGGGGTTGTCAGGAGCAGAGTAAGTTCTCATAACACTGAGTTGCACCTCTTTTTCCGCAATCTTTGCCCTCATGCCTGAAATAGCAGCTATAACTGCCTTTGCCTGGGCATCAAGCTTCAAGGCTCCTGTCTTTGCCTTAAAATTTGCCATATCCTGTTCAGCGTTTACCAACATTTCCTTCGTCTCCCTAAGACGCTCTCCAAAGAAAACCCGGCGTCGTGCTGCCTCGGTAATTGCAAGCCTCTTTGTCAGGTTCTTAAGTTCTTCAACAAGGGCGTTTGCTATGTCGGCAGCCAATTGAGGAACTCCATCGTAGACCGATATGGTTATGATCCCACTCCAACTACTGGATCTGACCTTGACATTTGCAGATAGTTGTTCACTTGCAGCCACGACTGTTTCAGTTCCATATAGCCGTGTCAGATCAAATCGCTCTACAACAGCCTCCATAACAGGCCTGCTCGTGAGTAATGCAATATAAAGTGCATTTGGACTGTTAAGTCCGAATAATCCGGCTGCCGTTCCCGCAGCACTCCCAAACTGGCTCAGAACCTTGGATACCACGGCAGAACTCTCTTGCTGAGGCCGTAATATCTTCGTTTTAGCCACATATCTCTCTGGCATACCCAAGCTTATTGCAGCAGTAATTGCGGCAACGGCAAGCGTAACAGCAAGGATTATCCTTTTCCGTTTTAGGGGAACAAGAAGAAGGTCAAGAAGGCTGATACTATCATCTTTTGGTTCGATTTGCTGTTTCTCCAACCCTTCTCTCCTTTATTATGGAAACTACAACTATTTTGGAAACTGCAACGGAATCCGCTTATGCTGATTGATAGTTGTTGTGGTAACTGAATTCGGGGAATTTCGGTACAACCTGAAACTCCTGTGCAGAAAGATAAAGTGCACTTACAGGTCTGCAAAATAAACAAAAAGCCATTAAAATGTATTTACTTGTCATAAAAAATAATAATAGTTTTTACGCGGAAAAGTCAAACTTTCACACCGGAAAGCAACGATCCACGCTGGAAACCGGTTCAGATCTGAATTGCCGCTGACGATCTTCCTGATGACATTACAAGAACTCTATTTAGCACCCCGCATAAGAGACCTCACCTTTTTTTGCAGACGCTGCAAGACAGGCTGCGTGGACCAGAAACTTGCAATATAAACCTCCTGTATTTTTTCATTTACAACCTGCCTCTTGTTCTTAATCCTGGTCAGGAGTTTTAGAAATAGCAGGGATCCATTTACCGCATACCCGATGTTTGCAAACCCATCCTTTCTGAATGTTCTCATATTCCAGTAAAAGGTCCGAAACAACAATGACGGTAATTTTTTCCAGGGAAAATACAAGTAGACTATAGCCAACTCATTCCTCGTTGTAAAAGTTCTTAATCTCTTAAAGCTCCTGTGCATTGTTGAAGCACGGTGATTGACAACACATTTTTCAAAGTATTTGATCCCAAAACCAGCATCCAGAGCTCTGAGACCATATTCCCACTCATGGGAGTAAAGGAACATCCAGTCTGCATAACCACCTATCCTGTCTATCACATCTTTTCTGATTATTGCCCCGGCTCCTATAAACCCTATCCAGTCCTGCAAATGCGTGCGTCCACCCGTTGTAAACGCACCCCCTGTTATCTGACACGCCAATATGCCAATATCCTTGTTCTCCTCCAGAAAAACAACGGCATCCTTCACCCCTTCAACAGGGTGCGAATCATCATCCAGGACGAGAAAATATTTTCCCGTCCCATTGACAAAACCATAATTCCATCCTGCAATACCTATGTTCTCAGGTATCTTTATAAGCTTAACCCCGGGGAACTCCTCCCTGACCATCTCTGAGGTTCCATCACCCGAGGCATTATCATTGACTATAATCTCTATCTTCTCTTTTGGATAATCAATGTTACCTGAAAGCTCTTGCAATGTTGTCCTTAGATCATCTTTCCTGTTATATGCAAGAATATTGACCGTTAATAATGGTAACTCCGTTTCATTCATAAAAAGACTCCTCAAATGTCTTCAAGGCTCTTGAAATAATCTGGTCCATGTTATAATATTTATATTCTGCCAGCCGTCCAATGAAGGTCACATCTTTTAGTTTTTCCGCTTCTTCCTTGTATTTCATGTAAATACTGCTATTTTCATCATTTGGAACAGGATAGTACGGGTCATTGTCACCGGTCTTGTATTCCTGCGGATACTCATATGCAACTGTTGTCTTTTTGCTTTCTGTATCCAGGAAATGTTTATACTCGGTAATTCTCGTATAATCATAATTTTCGGGATAATTTATTTGTGCTACAGACTGAAAGAACTCCTTATCATACGATTTAAAGTTAAAATCCAGACTCCTGTATGAAAGAGCTCCAAACCTGAAGTCGAAAAACTCATCAATGCAGCCGGTGTATACAAGCTTTTCAAACTTTACAGAGCCTTTAACGTCCCTGAAATCCGTATTCAGTTCCACTCTTATACGGGGATTGTCCAGCATCTTTTCTATCACGCCTGTATACCCGTCTTCCGGTATTCCCTGATACTTGTCCTGAAAATATCTGTCATCCCTGCTGATATAAACCGGAACTCTCGCAGTAACAGAGGGATAAAGATTCTCCGGAGTTAATCCCCACTGCTTTAAAGTATATCCGAGAAAAACCTTCTCATAAATATAATTCGACAGAAACTGCAAATCCCTGTCATCGAATTCCTTTAATTTAAGAATCGGAATTTTTACATTGTAACCAAAGGTGTCAATCAGTTTATTCTCCAATTTGGAAGCAAGGCCTGGCGGAAAGGCTTTATACAGGGCATTGAGGTTAAAAGGCAACGGTATTTCAATTCCGTCAACTATTGCCCTGACTTTGTGAAAATACGGATACCACGACGTGAACTGACACAGATAGATCCAGACTTTTTTATCGTTGGTATGAAAAGCATGAGGACCGTATTTATGGATATATATCCCTTCGCCGTCCTTAAAATCATAGATATTACCGGCAATATGGTCTCTTCTTTCCACTATCAGGACCTCTTTTTTTAAAACATTAGCGATCCTTTCAGCCAATACGCAACCTGCCAGACCCGATCCCACTATCAGATACATTTTATCTATTTATCCTTTCCTTCATGAAATCCTCTATTGAGTTTTTGGTGCCAATCCCAGGCAGTCTCTACTATTTTTCGTAATTCAGAGTATTTTGGTTGCCATCCTAAAATCTCATTGGCTTTTCGGGCGCTTCCTACAAGCACTGCAGGGTCCCCGGCCCTTCTCGGTGAAGCAATATCCACAATCTCTCTTCCAGTTACCTCTCTTGCAGTCTCTATTACATCCTTTACTGAAAACCCGCTACCGTTTCCAAGGTTAAAAACATCGCTCTTTCCTCCGTTTAACAGGTACTCAAGGGCCAATATATGTGCATCTGCCAGGTCGGTTACATGTATGTAATCCCTTATACATGTTTTATCGGGCGTATCATAATCCGTTCCAAAGACTTTTATGTTTTCCCTTCGGCCAATAGCTGCATCAAGAACCAGCGGGATAAGATGGGTTTCAGGGTTATGCCACTCGCCAATCTCCTGCTCAGGGTCAGCTCCGGCGGCATTAAAGTATCTCAGGGCAACACTTTTCAATCCGTAGGCATTACTGTAATCAGACAGTATCTTTTCAACCATCAATTTACTCTGTCCATACGGATTTATGGGATTTTGTGGGTGGTCTTCAGTTATGGGCACCTCCACAGGATTGCCATAGGTTGCACAGGTTGATGAAAAAATAAAGCTGTCTACATTAAACTCCTTCATCACCTTTAAAATATTCAAAGTATTGGCAACATTATTTATGTAATATTTCTGCGGATCTTCTACTGATTCTCCAACGTACGCAAATGCTGCAAAATACATAACAGCACTGACAGGATATTCCTTAAAGGCCAGCCTGATCTGTTCGATATCAGACAGGTCTCCCAGGACAAACTCTCCCCACTTGACAAACTCCCTGTGACCATAGACCAAACTATCAAATACCACAGTTTGGTAGCCCCTCTCATTGAGAAGCTTGTTGATATGAGACCCGATATACCCGGCACCACCCGCTATGAGTATCACTCTGTATCACCTGCGATGAGATCCTTAAAATATTTAATGGTCCTCTTTAACCCCTCTTCCATTTGAACAGTGGGTTCCCATTTCAGCTTCTCTTTTGCCAGAGTTATATCAGGTTGCCTCTGTTTCGGGTCATCAGCAGGCAACGATTTAAAACAGATCCTTGATTTTGATCCGGTTAGTTTAATTATTTTTTCTGCAAGCTCAAGTATGGAAAACTCGGCAGGATTGCCCAGGTTTACAGGTCCGGTAAAATCATCCGGACTGTTCATCAGCTTTATCAGTCCACCTACAAGGTCATCCACATAGCAGAAGCTCCTTGTCTGACTTCCGTCACCATAAACTGTCAGGTCCTCTCCCCGTAAAGCCTGCATTATGAAATTACTCACAACGCGGCCATCATTAGGATGCATCCTCGGCCCGCTGGTATTAAATATTCTCGCTACTTTTACTCTGAGGTTATGCTGGCGGTGATAGTCGAAAAAGAGAGTCTCGGCACATCTTTTTCCCTCATCGTAACATGCCCTGTACCCGATTGGATTTACATTTCCCCAATAGGTTTCAGGCTGCGGATGTATTTCAGGGTCTCCATATACTTCACTGGTTGAGGCCTGGAGTATCTTTATCCTGAGCCTCTTTGCAAGGCCAAGCATATTAATAGCGCCAATCACAGATGTTTTTGTTGTCTGAACAGGATCAAACTGGTAGTGTATCGGCGATGCAGGACAGGCAAGGTTGTAAATCTGATCCACTTCGATATAGAGAGGAAAACATATATCATGACGCAATGTTTCAAAATATGGGTTATCCATAAGATGAGTAATGTTTGCCTTACGGCCAGTATAAAAGTTGTCAAGACAGATGACTTCATGACCTTCACTCAGGAGTCTTTCACAAAGATGGGATCCAAGGAACCCGGCACCTCCTGTAACAAGAATACGTTTGACCGAATTATAATGTCTCATTATTTAAGCCTCCAAATATAAAGTCCGGGGGAATACCGGCAGGCACTTAAAAGGTTGCAATCAGCACTCCAGAGGTTACTGCAATCTGGTATAGAATCTGGGTAATATCCTTAATATTGCGCATCCATGCGATTCTCTGTAGCTTCTCAGGTACAACTATTGTGTCTCCTGACTCCACCTGACCTGCTCCAACATCCCATCTTGAGTATTCACTGTTCCATGAAAGACCCGAAAAACCTCTGCTCGCCTTCATTGCAGAGCCATTGGCCTTGAGTATATATACATTACCCTTATCGGCGTTTTCAGTATAACCACCTGCAAGGGATATATAATATTTGGAATTCCTTCCCCTTTCGTAAACAAAAGCGGTCTGATTGTATACTGAACCTATTACCTGAACTGTCTGTGGATCAGTAGGTATATATATTGAATCTTTCTCTTCAAGCTCTATATCATAAAGTGTTCCCCTGAGTTTATCCGGCGACTCCAACTGTATTGCCACCCTTCCTTTTGCCTTTATCGTTCTGAGCTTTGCAACAAATTGTCTCTTCTGCTCAGTCTCTAATTGCATCAACCTCGCCTCCCGTGAATTACTTGCTGTTGCTACCCGTGCTGTCCCGGTACTCAGAAGTTCTCTTTCAAGCCTGTCTATCATCTCCTCTATCTGTTTCTGTTGCAATGCCTCTACCCGCTTTCTTGTAAATACAGCTCCTTTCAGAAATGCCTTGTCAGTAAATCCTCCGGCCCTCTCTATGAGAGATGAAAGTCTCTCACCTTTTTTGATGGTATATGTGCCCGGAAATCTGACTTCACCCTGGATCTCCACAGTCTGATAAAGCCTCCACTCGGGTATGGCACGGACAAAAAGGTAGTCGTTCTCCTGCAAGGCAATATTGCTGGCAGGCTCTCCTGCCAAGGCTTTCTGGAGGTTGATTATAATCTTCTCGGTTATCGGTCCTTCACTTGTAATATGTATCCTTGTCAGCTCGGCTTCCCTGTCGTATGCATAATATTTAAGTCCACCCGCCATTGAGATTAAATCTCTGACGGTCATGACTGGGCTGAACCCATAATCGCCTTCTCTCTGCACTGCACCGGCAAGCCTCACAATCCTCTCGTCTTTAACGACCTGAAATATCTTTACCAAATCTCCTGCCTGCACGGCAATATCCTTATCACGGATATCCTGAAGGTCGGATTCAAACACAGTCTGCCGGCTGTTATCAATAATCCGCTCTATTTGTACCCTGCCCTTGAAGGCAACGTCATTTAATCCCCCTGCCATATCTATCAACTGCATGATTGTAGTCTTACCTTTCAGCTCATATATGGCTGGATTATTCACACTACCTGCAATGGCAACAAGAGGCCCAACCGGTTGTATGAATATCACATCCTCCGGCATTAATCTTATATCTCTTGTTTTATCACCTTTCAACAGGAAATCATACATATCGAAACGGACTATGGTCTTGCCGTTTCGCTTTACCTCTATAGCCCTCATTGTACCTGTTTTGCTGGGTCCTCCAGCCTCAAACAGTGCATTTATGAGAGTGGAAAGAGAAGATAGTGTATACGCACCCGGACGCCGGGCATTGCCAACCACATACACTCTGATGCTTCTCAGTGAACCCATGCTTACATTCATCTGAAACCCTGTATAATACCTGGAAAACTGCTTATGCAGAAGGGTTCTTAATTCACTGAACTTCAAACCCGAAACGCCAAGTGTTCCAACTTTGGGAATGCTTACATTACCATCTCTGTCTACCACAACATCCCATTGTCCTTCCACCTTCCCCCAGATAGAGACCTTCACCTCATCTCCGGGACCAATAACATAGCCAGGCCCAACAGGCACGTTCCTGACAGGAGCAAATGTTGAAGGGGGCCTCATAAAAAGATCATAACCGAATTGCTTGAGACTGGTTGAAACCGTTAAAGAAACATTTCCCGCAATATACTCCTCAAACTCTGACGGTTCTTCTACAGGAAGCAATGGTGTCTTCAAACCTTGACGCTCCTGTTCGGACAACTGCAGGGGGGGTTCTTTTTTCTCAATTGCAGATGACTGTTGTGACGATCGGGGTGCAGGGGATATTGATATGGATTGAAACTCCTGAGCAAACAGGGGACCTGCACATATAACAATGTACAGTAAGATTACGGTTATGAAAATATTTTTATATTTCATAAGGTTATTTAATATGTTACTTAAATTATATTTAAAAAGTCAAACAACGGGTGTTGGAAAACAAAAGGGAATGCGGGTAAAAATAACGTGTAATCATGTTAAAATAATAATTTAAACAGATAATAAATACTATATCAAAAGAGAATGGAGGAACACAAGAATGGAGGCTTACAGATATCAGGAGCTGGCATATCTTATAGTACCGGTGTTTCTGGGAATGGAGTTTTTTATAAGTGCAAAAAACGAAAGAAGAGAAAGACATGAGGCGCCTCTTGGCTCCTATGTTCTTGATTTCTGCGGATTTCTTTTTACGGCGCTTGTCCCTGCTATATTTTTCTTTACGATATGGGCAATTGAAGCCAGGGCCTTCCCCCTCAGGGAAACAACGCTTGCCCGCCTTGATCGTTACGGTGTAATGTTTATGTTTATGGGAGCCTGGTGGCAGGTTTACATGATAGGGGCACTCAGGGCGGGAAGACTGACGGACAGGAGCAGCCCCTTTTATCTCTGGGGACCCTTTATCGGCCTGGGAACATTTATATCACTACTTGTACTCTGGGTCTCACCGTGGAACCTGAAGTGGATATCCACGGGATGGTTCATACTTATATCAATCGTATTGCAAGTCATGAAGGTAAAACCAAAAAACATTGCGAGGGTTCTCTGGATACTGACAGGAGTGACCTTTTTTCTTGAAAACATATTCTTTCTGTGGATTGAAACTCTTGTTTAGAGTAATAAATGTTTAGTACAATGAAGGTTGATTTCAGTCTCTACCTTATAACGGACAGAAGGCAGATGAAGGCGCCTTTTTATGAGGGAATTGAAGATGCACTTAAAGGGGGAGTGAAGGCCCTTCAGTTAAGGGAAAAGGACCTTCCTGTGCGACAACTCTATGAAATGGCCTGTAAACTGCGGGAGATTACTTCCCGTTATGGAGCACGGCTATTTGTCAATGACAGGCTGGATGTAGCACTGTCGGTTGAGGCAGATGGGATCCATCTTGCCGGGACGAGCTTCCCCCCACGGGCCGTCCGGAAGATCACAGGGGGGAAAATGCTTATTGGCGTATCCACTCACACAGTCAAGGAGGCCATTGAGGCCGAAAGGGATGGGGCTGATTTTATAACATTTGGCCCTGTATATGAAACGCCTTCAAAGAAAAAATATGGCCCACCGGCAGGAACTGGAAAGCTGAAGGAAGTGGCTGAAAGAATATCAATTCCTGTTTTTGGACTCGGGGGAATAAAGATTGAGCGGGTATCGGATGTGCTTAAATCAGGTGCACAGGGAGTGGCGCTCATCTCCTCCATCCTGTTATCTGACAATATAGAGAGAGAAACCTCAAAGTTTATCACATCGGTTGAAGGGGTTTTGGGGAAGAACTCATCCTCCTGCTCACTGCCCTGAAAAGTGAGGGGTAGATTACGCTCGAAATAATAGCTGTGAGAATAAGAGAGCCATTCATTTCAGGGGTCAGCAGCCCCATCTTCTCACCGAGTGTGCCAGCCACAATAATCATTGAAAGCGGGGAGGAAAGAATTAAAGACATACCCAGGGCCTCAAGACTGCCGAGTCCCATAAAACGTGAAAGAAACAAAGGAAAGACATTGCTTACAAAGACCATCAATGTCAGAAGCAGCGAAAAAGATATACCCTGAAGGGATTTCAGCAGTCCAGGATCAAAGTCAGCGCCCACGCCGATAAAGAAAAACGGAGTAAAAAAACCGAAACCCACGGCATTTATCTTGTCCTCGAACCGTCCTTTGCTCTTAAAGACATAGCTGAATATCAGTCCTGCCATAAAGGAGCCGAGGATCGGCTCAACACCTGAACCATAAGCGATAAGTGCACCGGCAAAGGCTATGGAGATAACAGCCCTTATGCCTTCTTCAACAGGG
>UOGI01000223.1_pt1 | contig 11891 bp, 10 predicted proteins | sample 1989621 | NCBI WGS metagenome assembly UOGI01 (sample SAMEA4712198, study PRJEB27164) | hydrothermal vent metagenome | biome: marine basaltic hydrothermal vent biome; feature: marine hydrothermal vent; material: mineral | place: Pacific Ocean | collected 2011-06-14/2011-07-23 | depth 1691 m
AGAGGTTGAGATTGCTCGATGAATTTGACTCCTTTGATGAGGATATCGACGTCCTCCTGATTGACACAAGTGGAGGCATATCCTCAAATGTCACCTTCTTCTGTATGGCTGCACAGGATATCGTGGTTGTTATAACCCCTGAGCCGACCTCCCTTACAGACGCCTATGCATTGATTAAACTCCTTTACAGCAGATATCAGGAAAGGGAATTCAAAATACTCGTTAACTGTGCCGGAAGTTCTTCCGAGGCGCTTGAGGTCTTTAAGAGACTGCACATTGTGACAGAAAGGTTTCTGAACATAGCGCTCGATTATCTTGGATTTATTCCTCACGATAGCGCCATACCGAGGGCCGTCAGGTCCCAGCAAACAGTTGTGACCTCAGAGCCTGAAAGCCTCTCTGCACAAGGCTTTAATGAGCTCGCATTTAAACTTGGCAACGATACTAAAACCAGGCTTAAAGGAAGCATCCAGTTCTTTTTAGGAAATCTTTTCGGGGTCGGAAATGATACCGGGGTATAAGACCATCGCTACAGAGGAAGAAAAAGAAGCCGTCCTGAAGGATATGCTTCCGTACATAAAATATACTGCTTACAGACTTGCCTGGAGACTGTCACCACAACTTACAATAGATGATCTTCTAAGTGTCGGAGTGATAGGACTGCTTGATGCAATTGAAAGGTACGACCCTTCGAGACAGACAAATATAAAGACCTATGCTGAATACAGGATTAAAGGGGCAATGCTTGATGAACTGAGGTCTGCTGAATGGGCGCCGAAACTGCTTCAGAAAAAGATAAACAACCTTAAAGCAGCATACCGCCGTCTGGAACAGAAGCTTGAGCGTCCTCCTTCCGAAGAAGAGGTTGCAGAGGAACTCGGAATAGACCCCGAAGAACTCTTCAAGCTGCTTCAGGATGCAAACGGATCGGTGACAATAAGTCTTGAAGATATCGAATACAGGGTCGGGCAAAACGGGGACGCTGACTACAATATATATGAACATATCCAGGACAAAAACACAGATGATCCTCTCACACTCATCGAGAAGTCCGACTTTAAAGGCCATCTGCTGAAGGCCATGGACAGGTTACCGGAACGCGAAAAGATCATCCTCTCACTCTATTACTGGGAGGAGATTACCTTTAAGGAGATCGGAAAGGTCCTGGGCATCTCTGAATCAAGAGTGTCTCAACTCCACAGTCAGGCCCTCATACGGATGAGGGCCTATATTGAAGAAACAACCGATGATTAAACTTTTCGTGTATCCGTCCGATAAGTTTAATTAAAGTTTGCGACACTGCCAACGGCTCCTCCGCGTTTCTCCTCCTCCCGGGCTGGCTCATCCCTTCCTAATGAGCCAGCCCCTCCCTGTTTTCTAAAGTTTTCACTAAATATGGCCGATAAGATGAATAAAGCCAAGTTTGACCCTGAATATCCAGGCTTATGAATGACCTTATCCCGAACCTGGCCTGCTTCAAACAATAAACCCCAAAACCGGAGCTGGAGGTATGTGCGGATGTGTGATATAATGTTAGATATGATTAAAGTCTTTATTATAGAGGATCATGCCATTGTCAGGAATGGACTGAAAGAGCTCTTCAACTCTGTTGAAGGTTACAGTGTTATCGGTGAGGCGGAAAACGGAGTAGATGCAATAAAGGTAATAAAAGAAAAATCCCCGCATGTCATCATCCTTGATATGAATTTGCCTTTAATGCACGGAGCAGATGTTATCAAGGAACTCAGACCTTTGGTTCCCGGCTCCAAGATAATCATACTTACAGGGATTATGGACGTTAACAGAATAGCCGATGCCATAAGGAGGGGGGCATCCGGTGTTATTATGAAACCGTCTCCCTTTTCAGAACTCAGAAAAGCCATCGTTGCTATATTAAAGGGTGGGCTCTACTTCTCACCCTCGATCTCAAAACAGGTAATCAAAAAACTCTCCTCAAAAGAAACATAAAATTCCAGGGCTATGCTGCCTTACAGTAACTAAAGTTTTTTCTATTGAACGATAAGGTATTACCTAACAGGATTCAAATGGTCAAGTTTTTATTTCCCTTGAATCCTGAAACCATGTTCAGCAACCAACAATAATGACAAGTATGAATATTGCCAGTCTAACAGACCTGCCGACCCTTCCCGTAATCCTCAGGCGTCTTTTTGAGGTGCTTCAGGATGAGAAGTCTACCTTTGTTGATATTGCAAATGTCATAAAACATGACCAGACCCTGACGGAAAAGATTCTAAGGGTGGCAAACTCTCCCTATTTCGGTCATGCCGGCAAGGTCAATACCCTTGAACAGGCGATTATGTTCCTGGGGTACGATCTTGTAAGAGGAATCTGTCTGGGAACGTCTGTCTTCAGGTTTTTAGGCAGACCCGAACGTGAAAGTCTTGGAAAACTCTGGCAACACTCTTACGAGGTTGGGATAATAGCTGCAAATATCTCCGAACATGCATGCAACATTGAAAGGGGAACCTGTTTTGTCTCAGGGCTCCTGCACGATATAGGCAGGGTTATTTTTCTGACTCTGCACAGAGAAAAATATATATCAATGCTGTCCACAGATAGTATCTTCCTGAAGGAAACAGAGGTCTTCGGGATTGACCATCCGGCAGCAGGAGGAAATTTTCTCGAAAAGGCCCTGTTACCTGATGAGATTGTATGCTCGGTCAGATATCACCACAAGCCCTCAATGTGTACCCGTTACAGGGAGACCTCATCTGTAATATCTCTTGCAGAGGCACTGTCAAGGACTTTCTTTCCTAAAATCGAAGACGACGGCATATGGACTGAAGAACACGACGCCATCCTGCTGGAGCTTTCACTTGATGAAGGCAAGCTAAAAAAAATCAGGGAAAAGGCTGAAGAAGAAGCCGTCACAATGCAGGGACTCTTTACTCTATGATACCAACCCATTTGGGTTATTTCCCTTATTGTTATATACTCGGCATGGATAAATCATGTTAAAATGACCGGAGAGTCATACTTTTACAGTCACAACCACAAAACCTTGACCCATGATACCACAAATCATTCATAAGCTTAAGAGAGCAAGCCTGTGGCATCTTGTCTGGATATCAATACTTCTGACGGAAATACTGACAGCGCTGACAAATGTCATTACGGGTCTGCTAATATACGGAGAACTTCGTCTCAATCTACTCATGACAGGCGCTGTTGATGCTTTCGTGCTTTCCCTGATCGTTGCTTCCATTGTTGTCATTCTTGTCAAACACCTTCGGGAGACTGAAAGGGCGCTGACAGAGAAAACAGTCTATCTTGACAGCATAATGCGCTCATTTACAGACATGGCCCTGGCTGCTACAGATATCGACTTTCGTATCGTATACTATAATCCCGTTGCTGAAAAATTCTTCGGTTACAAGGCGGGGGAGGTCATTGGGCGGACTGTCATGGAGATGCATGCAAGAGAAAAGGTAGACTCATCCCGTTTTGGGCATGCCATGGAAACAGTCAGGAAAGAAGGCGAATACAGATATACAATAAAACAGGAGACGGAAGACGGGACCAGGATACTTGAATCAAGAGTCTCCGGCATACTGGACGAAAAAGGAAAACTATCCGGATTTGTATTAACATCAAATGATGTCACTGAACGTGAACGGACAAGGGAAAAACTCAAAGTCCGTGCGAACCAGCAGGCAGTCGTGGCTGAACTGGGGCAGCGCGCACTTTCCGGCATCGGGCCTTTCACACTGATGGAAGAATCTGTTTCCCTTGTTGCCGGTACCCTCAAGGTAGAATATTGCAAGGTCCTGGAGCTCCTTCCGGATGGCAACGAATTCCTGTTACGGGCGGGTGTGGGCTGGAAAGACGGGCTTACAGGCCATACAACAGTAGAAACAGAGAGAGACTCACAGGCTGGATATACCCTTGTCTCCAGCAAGCCGGTCGTTGTCGAAGACCTCCGGACTGAAAGCCGGTTCAGAGGTCCGCAGTTACTCACCGACCACGGAGTAGTAAGTGGTGTAAGCGTTATCATTCATGGAGAGGAGCGGCCTTTTGGTGTCCTCGGTGCACACACAACCAGTCTTCGTAAGTTTACCAAAGATGATATTCACTTCCTCCAGGCCGTATCCAATGTCCTTGCTGCCGCAGTTGAGCGCTCCCGGGCAGAAGAAACAATTGCTGCTGAAAAAGAACGTCTTGCCGTAACCCTGCAGTCAATCGGCGATGGCGTTATAACTACCGACACAGATGGAAATATTGTTCTGATAAACAAGATAGCAGAAGAGCTTACAGGCTGGAGACAGACAGATGCCGTTAAAAAACCTCTGACCGAGATATTCCACATAATCAATGAAAAGACCGGAGAACCCGTAGAGAACCCCGCAGTAAAGGTGCTGAAAACCCATGGTATCGTTGGTTTTGCAAACAATACGGTACTTAAGGCCAGGGACGGCACAGAGAGGATTATAGCCGACAGCGCAGCGCCCATCTGTGACAGGAAGGGCAAAGTTATCGGCGTGGTTCTTGTACTCCGCGACATTACGGAGAAACTGAAGCTGGAAGGAGAGATGTTAAAGACACAGAAACTTGAATCATTAGGTGTGCTTGCCGGAGGTATTGCCCATGATTTCAACAACTTGTTGACTGCAATTCTGGGCAACATTTCCATTGCAAAAACCTGGATAAAGCCTGAAGATAAAATCTTTGAAAGATTGACGGATGCGGAAAAGGCGTCTTTACGGGCCAGGGGCCTGACCAGACAACTGCTGACCTTTGCAAAAGGTGGAGAGGTTGTGAAAAAAACAGCCTCGGTAGCAGAGATAATAAAGGATTCATCATGTTTTGCATTAAGGGGGTCTAACGTCTTGTGCAAGGTCTCCATTGCAGAAGATCTCCGGCCGGTAGAGATAGATAAGGCACAGTTCAGCCAGGTCATCGATAATCTCATAATTAATGCCCAGCAAGCCATGCCGGGCGGCGGAACGGTTGAGGTAAGTGCAGAAAATATATCAGTCGGGTCTGAAAAAATGCTGCCTTTGAAAGAGGGGGATTTTATTAAATTATCTATAAAAGACCAGGGCATCGGAATCCCGAAAAAACACCTTCAAAAGATATTTGATCCATACTTTACCACCAAAGAGAAGGGAAACGGGCTCGGACTTGCAATCACCTATTCCATTATCAGGAAACACGATGGATACATTACCGTGGAATCCGAGCCAGGCATCGGAACAACCTTCCATATCTATCTTCCTGCATCATTGAGACAAAGCCCGGCAGAAGCGCATTCCGACGAAAAAATCTATACCGGCTGTGGAAAAATTCTCATAATGGATGATGAAGGAATCGTCAGAGATGTTGCCGGACAGATGCTTAGACTTATCGGATACGAAGTCGAGTTTGCAGCAGACGGCTCTGAAATGCTTGAAGTTTATAAAAAAGCCCGGGAATCCGGAGAGCCCTATGATGCAGTTATCATGGACCTGACTGTTCCGGGTGGCATGGGAGGAAAGGATGCTATCGGTAAACTGATTGAGATATGTCCGGGAGTCAAGGCAATTGTTTCAAGCGGTTATTCCAATGACCCGATAATGGCTGACTACAGGAAATACGGCTTTTGCGGCGTTGTGACAAAACCCTACAAACTGCAACAACTCAGCCGGGCATTGTATGAAGTACTTTTTGGAGAGAATTGAGCTGATAATATTAAACCGGCAAATAAATACAGCGTTTTTTAGCTGGTTAAAAGTTTGTTGCGCAAACAGAAAAAAACGATATATGTCATTCTGAATTTATTTCAGAATCTCTAAGAATCAATGACTTATGAGACGCAGTCTGTTCGCCTTGCCAAGCCTGAAACAAGTTCAGGGTGACAAAACAAGAGTTTACACAACACGTTCTTAATTGGTTGATTTTGACAAATATGTCTCTCTGAATAGTTGCCGGGTTAATAAAGAGGAGGAAACGATGGAATACAGGGTTGGAAGTATCGGCAGGGTAATAGTTATACGTTTTACTGACGGAGAGGACCTTCTTAACGGCCTGACGGAAGTCGCCCAAAAAGAGAATATCAGATCGGCAGTTTTCCAGATTGTAGGAGGGCTTAAGAAAGGCGGCTTTGTTGTTGGTCCTGAAGAGGAGCAGATGCCGCCAAAACCTGTATGGAGAGAACTTACGGAAAGCCACGAGGCCTTTGGATTTGGAACTATCTTTTGGGATGAAGAAAAACCGGGAATACACTTCCATGGGGCATATAGCAAAAAAGACACGGTCAAATCGGGTTGTCTCAGGAGAGACACGGAGGTATTTCTGATCCTTGAGGTCGTTATATTTGAGCTGAAGGGAATCGATGCCGGGAGAATCCCGGATGCGAAAACAGGGCTTTCATTGCTCGGTTTTGTCAGTTAATCCAAAAAACCATAATTGAAATGCAGATTTATGCAGAAACAACATGGAGAATACAACCACAGAGACACAGAGACCCTGAGAAGCCGATATTTTATAATGAAGAAATAACAAGATAAAGGTTCGTTTCATAAACTCTGTGTTTTCCCGAAAGCTTTCGGGATGGTTTATCTATCCCCGCGCATTTTTTTTAAGGTATCAACCGGTACCTCTGAAGTCTTTTCGGCACATACCATTTTGGAAGGTTATAGGTTATGCCTATGGGTGAGGGTTTTATCCCTTTAAACCTCTTATGTACTATCGGAAGTGCATCAGGCACGTAGAGAAATATATAGGGGACCTCATCTGCAAGTATCTCCTGGATCCTGTAGTAGGCCCTCTTCCTTTTTTCAATATCAAAAGTCCTCCTCCCCTCCTCCAACAGCCTGTCCACTTCCTTGTTTTTATAAGATACAAAATTAAACTCCTTCTCGCCCGTCTTGCTTGAATGCCAGATATCATACTGGTCGGGGTCAAGGCCTATCGACCAGCCGAGGATAACCGCCTCAAAACTCCTCTTGTCAATAAACTCATTAATAAATGTGCTCCACTCAAGTATCCTTATGTTCACCTTGATCCCGATCTGTTTAAGCCTCCACTGTATAATGGTCGCAGTCCGCTCCCTGAGGCTGTTGCCCATATTGGTCAGGATCGTAAATTCAAAAGGAATGCCGTTCTTATCAAGGATGCCGTCACCATCCGTGTCCTCCCAGCCGGCCTTCCTGAGGATTGCTTTTGCCTTCGCAGGGTTATATTCATACCTCCTGACGTTCGGATTATAGGGCCAGGTCCCGGGAACGTAAGGGCCTGTTGCCACAGAACCCAGACCGAAAAGCACCACATCGATAATCTCTTCCTTATCTATGGCATAGGCTATTGCCCTCCTGACGTTGATGTCCCTGAAAAGGGGGGATTTGAGGTTAAATCCAAGGTATGTATAGGCAAAGACGGGATAACGGAATTTCTGAAAGTTTTTTTTGTAAAAAGGGGTATTCGTCTGTTTACTGTATTGTATGGGTGTAAGGTCCATCAGGTCGACTCCGCCGGCCCTGAGCTCCAGAAACATCGTTGCCTGATCGGGGATCACCCTGTATATGTAATAATCGAGGTAGGGTCTTCCCTCAAAGTAGTCCTTATTCGCCGCAAGCACGAGCTTCTGTCCCGAATCCCAGCGTTGCAGTTTAAAGGGTCCCAGACCAACGGGGTTTCTCCCAAAAGCTGTCTTTGTTATATCTTTTCCTTCAAGTAGATGGCGTGGCAGCACGGGAAGGTTTCCCCACGTACTGAGCGCAGGGGCAAAGGGCTTTTCGTAAGTGACCCTGAATGTATACCTGTCCAGGACCTCGGCCTTCCTGACCTGAAGGAAGTCTTCCTTGTAGGCCGTCGGCGTCTTTTCATCAATTATGGTCTTGTAACCGAACATCACGTCATCGGCAGTAAACTCCACTCCGTCAGCCCATTTTACACCCTTCCTGAGGTAAAACGTGATGGTCAGGCCATCATCGGATATCTTCCAGGACATTGCGAGGTCACCTATTATTGTAAGGTCTGTGTCATACTTTACCAGCCCGTTAAATATAAGGCCGGCAACCTCATGGGAGGCGCTGTCGCCGGCAAGCATGGGGATAAGTATGCTCGGCTCTCCAATGGAACCGACAACAAGGGCATCTCCATAGGACGGCCCTCCCCCGGATGTCTCAGCGGCAGATGCCACAGTCAACCACAGGAGACCGGCAGCAATACTTATCAATACAGTTTTAAGTAATCTTGTTCTATGCATATTCAATATTATATAACTAAAAACTCCAGCACAGCCACTATCATCACCGCACCGGCTGCCGGCAGGGTCTTTTTATAGATACCCCACATATCAGCCTTAAAATACTCCTTTGTAAGAATAAGACATACATGCACAGGTGAAAGCAGGACACCGATAAAACCGGATGCAAAGGCAAGGGTGAAGGCGTGGGGATCACTGCCTGTCAGGCTCATAATCAAGGGGAACGTGCTGCCTACAAACCCGACTGTAACACCTGTCAGTACACCTGTCAGAAACGGCAGGAGAAAGAGTATGGGCATCATGGGGATATGATTCTCATGGAAAAAACTGCTGATATTGCCCACGGCGCCGGAGATCTCAAGCGCTTCCTTAAAAAACATCACCCCGATAATAAGTAGCACGACATCCCTTGAAAAACCATACCTGAATGCCTTGGCCGCTTTTGCGGGTGAATACCTGAAATAAATCATTAACATCAGGACCAGGATTACGAGGGCTACGTGGAGCTCCATGTGCCATATTATCACGAGCCCGAGGAGGATTATAATCGGCAGAAAGCTCCAGAGTCCTTTACGGGAGACCTTTTTCAGCGCTTCATAACTCCCGGTTATCCCCTTGAGACCCCAGAGGCCGACGAGGAACATCGTTATTGCATAGGAGAGGTTAAGCATTATAAAGGTCCTCACCTCAATGGAGGTCAGAACAGAAGCAAGTATGATGCCCGGATACAGCGGCAGTATAAACTCCCAGGGGTGTCTGAACCAGTAGTTGGCAAATGCCTTCTCCTCCGGTGTAATGGAGAGGTCCCTCGTTGCCTCATCCACCATGGGCGCGGAAAAATATGCCCCGCCAATAGATGGGAGCATCCCGATCAAAAGCGGCATGGATATGACCACTGCCTTTTTATTACGGAAAAGCCCCTTCATTGACTCCATCATCTTTGCAAGAATGGCCTTATCCCTGAGGATAAATTCAAAAATCCTGATAAAAGTGAGGGCAATAAGGAGCTTTATTGTAATGCCGGCAGTCAGTGCATTTTTAACGACCAGTAACAGGTTTGACGGCTTCATGAGATAGAGCACGGCAAGCGCACCTGAACCTGTCAGCAACACATATCCAACGTTCCACTTCCGCCTGAGCAGAAAGAGGATGAGTGCAAATACTATAGCCAAACGGACCAGGTCGAACATGGAAGTTAATTATACCAGAAAGCATTGCATCCATTTTCAGCGTATCCATTCCCAGTAAAAAGAGCTTCATTTAACCACAGAGACACAGAGTCACAGAGAAGTCAATATTTTATTATTTATTGACAGACTCGTAAAAAACAGACTCGTAAAAAGTCCATCACTGTCATTGCGAGGAACAAAGTGACGAAGCAATCTCTTTTAAAGTCAAACGGTTAGAGATTGCTTCGCTTCCCTCGCAATGACAAAAAACGGCATTTTCAAACTTTTTACGACTTCATCATTTATTGAAGAAGTAACAAGATAAAGGTTCGTTTTATAAACTCCGTGCCTCTGTGTCTCTGTGGTTGCATTATCCCCAAAAATCCGGAAAGCCTCTTTAATAACTTCCTATAGCTGAACAAATCCTGTAGAATAGTATTTAAGGAAGGGGGTCTAAATTTAGGCATAAATCAAGGAGGAGCAGATGGGTTACTATGTGATTCTGAGTACCCTGACAGACGAGGGAAGGAAAACCCTCAAGGAAAAGCCTGAAAGAATCCTGGAAGTAAACAAGGAACTGGAAGCCATGGGAGTAAAGGTTAAGGAACAGTTTGCCGTGCTTGGACCTTACGACTTTGTAAATATCGTTGAAGCGCCGGATAATGAAACCATTATGAAGATGTCTGCAGAGATAGGCGCAAGGGGTACAGTTCAACTTCACAGTATGGCGGCCATTGCTGTAGAAGAACTGATAAGGAAAATAAAGTAATTAACTGCCCCCTTCCCTTACCCTTGTGCCTCACCGAATGCTTTAGGCGTATTTATTTCTCTACAGAAACAAGTGTAGATATATTATTAAAGAAATCCCTCCTGACCTCCCTTTGCCAAAGGGAGGAGATTATCCCCCTCTTTGGCAAAGAGGGGCGAGGGGAGATTTTTAGATTGATGTCGGTTCAATTATGAGACGATTATTAAACCGGCAAATAAAAACAGAGTTTTTAAAAGGAACTCACCCCTTAATCCCCTCTTGATAGAGGGGAAAGCAGAGGGAATAGAGAAAAGGTACGGAACGGGAAGAGGGAACGGCGTGCAAGCTGGTAAACAGCCAGGAGAAAACAGGAAGCATGAACTCTCCCCTCTAAAAAGAGGGGGCAGGGGGTGTGTAAAGAGCAGGTATTTACTGGTTAACCGGTTGATATTGCAAATGAGCATGTCTCTCTGAATAGTTGCCGGGTTAATAATTTGACATTTCAGGGGCAAATATAGTTAAATAGTTTAGAACATACTTGACGAGCTGAGCTTTTTGCTTCAGCTATCAATTCGGTAAAGGAGGTTTCCCATGCCTGAGATAAAAGCTGATCAGGTACTTGACACAAAGGGATTAAACTGTCCCATGCCTGTACTCAAGACAAAAAAGGCACTCGACGGCATCCAGGCCGGACAGGTTCTCGAAGTTGTGGCCACTGATCCGGGATCAAAGTCGGATATCCCGGCCCTGCTCAAGAGACTTGGACATGAACTCGTGGATACCAGGGAAGAAGGTGGCGCAATATCCTTTTTTATAAGGAAAAAATAACTGTACCTCTTCACCGCAGAGACCTCGGTTCTCTGCGGTGAAAAAGAGCTCCAACCTTCCCAACCCCCTGCAAAAACGACAAAAAAGTGGCTGAATGGTTGACTTAACTCCCTGTAAATGTTATATTTTTATATGCTTGGATTTTCGATTTATCTAACCGTAATTATCATATGCTTTCCTCAACCAGCATTTTCGGAAATTTATAAATATGTTGATAGTAAGGGAATTGAGAATTTTACGGACAGGCCGACACAAAACAATGCAGAGTTAATAATTAAAGAGAAAAAAACCCCCGTTACCCCTTCAGTTAATAATACCACTACTTACAGCAGTAATAATTCCCTTGAAAAGTACAAGGTGCTTGCAGAAAAAACTGCAAAGAGATACGCCCTTGATCCCGATCTCGTGAAAGCGGTGATAGAGATTGAGTCAGGATGGAATCCACGTGCCGTATCAAGTAGCGGCGCAATAGGCCTGATGCAGCTAATGCCGGATACCGCTATGGATATGGGTGTCGGAAACCCTTATGACCCTGAGGAAAACATAGAGGGCGGGGTAAAGTATCTTAAACGTCTTGTCGACAAATTCGGTGATATCAGGCTCGCCCTCGCCGCATACAATGCAGGCCCCTCAGTAGTAAAACGATACGGTTCCGTCCCTCCCTACACTGAAACCCTGCTTTATGTACAGGATATCCTCTTTAAATATAACAATAATAATGGAAAACCGTTAAAAAGGATCAGACAGAATCACAGGAAAGGGAAGGAACACATTTATAAGGTTGTCTTTAAAGATGGACATATCCTTTATACAAATACACCGGTATATCTGAAAAGACTCTCGTCATTTTAGATCTCATTGTTTTATAATTCCCCTACATTATGGAAGACGAACAGAAGAAGATTACAGAAGAGATTTTAAGGCTTAAAGATGAGCGACG
>UOGI01000169.1_pt1 | contig 11709 bp, 7 predicted proteins | sample 1989621 | NCBI WGS metagenome assembly UOGI01 (sample SAMEA4712198, study PRJEB27164) | hydrothermal vent metagenome | biome: marine basaltic hydrothermal vent biome; feature: marine hydrothermal vent; material: mineral | place: Pacific Ocean | collected 2011-06-14/2011-07-23 | depth 1691 m
AGAGGAACCATGCGCCGACAGGACCATAGCCGTCCTTGAATCGTGCAGGGACAAACCTGTTTTCCATCATTGTCAGCTCAGCGCCTACCTGCATACCAAGGGCATAACCTGAACCGGCATTCCATACCGGATACCATGCCCTGCCCTTACCTTCTTCAGATGACCTTGGCTTGAATACGTTAACTGCTCCACCGGCGCCAAGGCATATTGCTTTAGCCTTAAAGAGATATATCTTGTTTTCTCTCACGCTGAAACCGGCTGCTGCTGCAACCCTGTTCTCAACATTGGCATCCTTAAACAGCTTGACTATAAATACCCTTTCATAATGGTTCTGCTCCATCCCGGTTGCTTTCCTGTTAATCTCAAGGGCCTTCTTGGCAGCCTCGGCAACGATAACCTTGTAGGACTCACCGTTGATCATGATCTGCCATCTGCCGGACCTGACAGGTGTTCCACCGTCCTTCAGCATCGGCTTGCCGGCATCCTTTGCCTGAAAACCGTCAAGAGAGAAACCGTCATCACCCTTCTTCCAGATAGGAAGTCCCCACTCCTCGAAAAGCTTGACTGAATCATCAACATGCCTTCCAAGGTCATAAACCAGGTCTTCCCTGATTATACCCATAAGGTCGCCCCTGACATACCTGACATAGTCTGCAGGGTCGTTCTCGCCCATGTAGGTGTTGATAGCTGAGAGACCCATGGCAACAGCGCCGCTTCTGTCGGTTGCCGCCTTGTCAATCATGGTTATCCTGATCCCCTGGGGAGTTGCCCAGCGTGTAGCTTCATAAACAGCGCCGCAAGCGGACATACCACCACCGATAACGAGGAGATCGGTCTCAACCTCAATAACCTCAGGCTTCTCGCAATATGAAAATGTACATGTTTCTTTTTCCATGTTTAAGCCTCCTTAAATTACTTTATTGTGGGCAATGTTACGCCCGCACCCTGCTGGGTAAAATGTCCGGGCTCCTTGATTTTTGAAACATCAGCCTCGGGCTTCCCTGCATAAGGATCAACAGAACCTTCCGCAGTTGTCCTGATCGGGAATTTGAACCTCTTCAGTGTACCGTTTCTGAACTTGACCGTCCACATAATAGCGTCGGTACCCCTGAGAGGAATAACATTTCCACCAAGGGGATTGAAATCCTGATACCCCCTGACCTCAATAGCCTGCTGAGGACAGATCTTGACACAGTTGTAACACTCCCAGCACTGATCAGCCTCCTGATTCCATGCCTTCATCCTGTCGCGATCGAGCTTCATCAGGTCATTCGGACAGATGTACATACACGCTGTCCTTTCCTGCCCTTTGCAGCCGTCGCACTTTTCAGTAATCACATAACTTGGCATACTGAATACCTCCTCACATTAGATTTAGGTTTTACAACAAATAACGAAAAAATCGTGGACCTCTCCACCTCCCTTCACTTAATCCTGGAGATTGACGAATATAATTTTTCAATTGTCAATCGAAAATCATCAATCCTTTTATGCTCCTTCTGCGTACTTGTGCATCTTTATCTCAACCTTCTCTGAAAGCCCCTGATAGTACTCGCTCAGTATCTTCAGGACCTCCGGACGGCTAAACTTGTCTGAAACCTCCTCACCCTCCGACAGCATCTTCCTCAGCTTTGTACCGCTCAGTATCAGTCTGTCTTCCTTGCTGTGCGGACATGTCTTCATTGATGCCATACCGTCACACTTGTAGCAGTAGAATGTCCAGTCGATCTTGAGGGGCTTTGTCTCAAGGGCATCCTCGGGGATATCATCAAATATCTTCTGTGCATCAAAAGGCCCGTAGTAGTCACCCACACCGGCATGGTCACGGCCGACTATCAGATGGCTGCAACCGAAGTTCTGCCTGAAGAGTGCATGCAGAAGGGCCTCTCTCGGACCTGCATATCTCATATCCAGAGGATAACCGCCAACTGTTATCGTGTCCTTAACATAGTAACTTTCAATAAGGGTATCTATGGAGCTCTGCCTGACATCTGCCGGAATATCCCCGGCCTTGAGCTTTCCGAGAAGCATATGGATATAGACACCGTCACATATCTCTATGGCGATCTTTGTCAGGTACTCATGGGAGCGGTGCATCGGGTTGCGGGTCTGAAAAGCTGCAACAGTCGTCCAGCCTTTATCCTCAAAATTCTTCCTTGACTCCTCGGGCCTCATGTAAACACCCTTGTATTCTTCAGGGAACCTTCCTTCACTCAGCACCTTGACCGGTCCGGCAAGGTTTACCTCTCCCTGAGCCATTACCTTGGCAACCCCGGGATGCTCTATATCGTCGGTTCCAAATATCTTTTTGCATTCATACACCTTGTCTATGGTGTATTTCTCCTTTACCGTCATTGTGGCCATTATCTCGCCGCTCTCTTCGTCTATCAGGGCAACATCCTCTCCAATCCTGATGCTGTCTGCATTGCCCTTTGTGGTGGAAAGCGTGATAGGGATCGGCCAGAAGGTTCCATCCGTCATCTTGTATTCATCACATACGCCCTTCCAGTCTTCATATCCCATAAAGCCTTCAATGGGGGTAAAACCGCCTATGCCCATCATTATCAGATCGCCGGTCTCCCTTGAGGTCATCATCACATCGGTAAGGGTCCTCGCTCTTTCTTTTTCTTCTTTCAGCTCATCGCCCTCAAGCAGCAGGGGCTTAAGCTTCTTCTCTTTACCATGTGGATTTACCAGTGCCATAAAATCCTCCTTAGTTATTTAGTCCTTGTCATACAAACACGAAAACTTACCAAACAGTCTCCGCACCTGCACTTCTTCTCCCCTATCCACCAAGGATAGAGCAGATACTGGCAAATATCTCGTCAATACCTCCGGTACCCTCAACGGTCTTTAAAATACCCTTATTTTTATAGTATTCGATAAGGGGGGCTGTCTGGGCCTCATAGACTTCAAGTCTCCTGCGGATGGTCTCCTCCTTATCATCATCCCTCTGATAGAGTTCTCCGCCACATTTATCGCAGACTCCTTCTTTCTGAGGGGATGAGAAATAGATATTGTACATCTGACCGCACTGCCTGCAGGTTCTCCTTCCGGTGAGCCTCTTCATCAGGATATCCATATCAACATCTACACAAAGGGCAACCTGAAGGGGAATATTCGTCTCGTCAAGCACCTTGTCAAGCACTTCCGCCTGGGCGGTATTGCGGGGGAACCCGTCAAGGATAAAACCCTTTTTGCAGTCATCCCGGGTAAGTCTCTCCTTGACAAGACCGATTACTACCGAATCAGGGACAAGCTCTCCCTTGTCCATATAGGATTTTGCTTCTTTTCCGAGGGGTGTACCGTCTGCAACGGCCTTTCTGAGGATATCTCCTGTGGATATCTGGGGGATGCCGTACTTTTCTACAAGCTTCTTGGCCTGCGTCCCCTTCCCTGCTCCAGGTGCACCAAGTAGTACTATTCTCATTAAAATACCTCCATTGTATAGATTTTTGGTTTACGTACCAGTTCAGGAAACGCACTATACTACATAAAGAAAAAGTTTTATTTCAAGAAAAAAATTACAATCACAACATAAGATTTTCTTATATTTTTGATGGGTTTTTTCCAATTAAGACCAAATCATGCCGTGGGGAGGAGGTTATCGGCAAGTGCAGGGTAATGCCGGAATTGACGGAAATAACAGCCACAGGAAAGAGTCAGCCCCGCTACTGACCCAACAGAAACCTACCTGCTGGAAGCGCTGGCTTCAAATCCTCTTGTCCTCCTGCTTTTCTCTCTTTTACGCCAAAAAACAAACACAATAAAAATACCACTACCCACTAACACGTACAGGGGATGGTTTATGACACAAAGCACGAAGACGAGGCCCCGCCTGATGACCGCCCTGAGAGTTTCATGATTCCTGATCTGTGTGGCAATGGCGGGAGAGACCTTGTAATAAAACCTGGTCAATACTCTTCCGGGAGGATTTGTGAGGAGATAATCGTCCCTGAAGTCTCTCAGCACCTTAAGCCCGGAATAAAGGGGACTGTCATAGGCGGCAGCGGTTATCAAGCAGCCGCCTTTACCTTTACTGTCCCTGCCGCCACTTTCAACGGGCGTCACTCCTGTCCTGCGGCCCCAGTAAGGATTGTATCCCTCTTCAGCGAATATGTACCAGGCCGTAGCTCCGACATGCAACCTGCTGAGATATTTCCACTCAAACCCTGTTGTGACCCCGTCATGACAGGCTGCAACAATCCCTTTGCCGTTGTTATTGGTGGCAGATGTCATGGCTTTGCGGAGTTCAGAAACATAAACATTTGATTTGCCGGTCTCGCCGGTTATCTGATACGCAACCGCCATCTGGGCCGTTCCTTCAAACCAGACACCGTCCCTGTCGTTATTGAAGTCGAAACCTTTAAAACCGTGATCTTCAGTATAGGCATTGCCTTCTGCCCAGTTGAGGGCAGGATAGTAACTGTCCATTGCCATTACAGCCCATGCCTGTATATCAACGGGAATATTGGGACTGCCGAGTTTGTTCGGATTTTTATTTATGGTGCAACCGTCATCCAGGGTCCCTGTCCAGAAGTGTTCACCTTTGTCATTCCACATGGAGTCAACAAACCCCCTGGCACGAACGGCCCTCTCCTCCCACCTGCCATCTCCGGTCTCCTCATACAGGAGCATTAAAGCGGCATATATATCGATGTTATGTTCCGTAGCCTTGTAGAGGAGTTTCTCCTGTCCCCCGGGGTTGGAGGCTGACTTCTCCCAGCCGGCATAGCCGCCTGTATACCCACCGGCACACCTGTCATCCCTTGTCTCATTCTCAGTCCACTCACCCAGGGTCAATGCCGCCTCAAGGTATTGATTGCCTCCCGTCTTCCTGTAATAATTAAGCAGGGCGATCATCGGCCAGACAACATTCCCCGTATGAGTGCTCACCATAAACTCATCTTCATACCAGGTGTAACCTTCCACATCCCACCATCCCGGCATCCGGACCGTGGCAGCCTTGCCCCGTGGGTTCCATCCGGGAAAGAGCGCCAGGTCACCTCCCTGATATCCGTTCCTGAGGCGGCCGTCGGTAAAGTAACGGTCGTTATTAACAGCGTACACAAAGGCATCCGCCAGAAGACCGGCCCTTTCGAAATCTTCCGGTCTCCCCCTTGAAAGAAAGGCAATCAGGGCAAGCGCATTGTCATATCCAAAGGCTACGTTCTTCGTTAAGGTATCGAAATCTGACGATGAAGGAATCGTTTCATAGCTGACAAGGAAACGTGGCTCATCAAGCCTGCTCTTGTCGTAACTGATATCATCGAGGTAGAAGGTTATGTCCCGACCCTCATTCTCATCCGAATTTGTCACCCATGCAAAACCCCCGATAACGTAACCCAGGTCCGCACCCCCAAGGTCTATCGAATACTCCTGCCATCTGTCTGAAAGGGTTATATATCCGGAAGAGACTTTTGGGGAAGAATCAGGATACGTAGTAATGGGAAGCCCTGTTCCCGAATCCCTGCCGATTCCAAGGGCAAAGAACTCCACCCTTTCTCCGCCCTGCGCACCTCTTGCATGGAAGGTGAGCTTCGTGGCCCCTGATAAATCAAACCCTGCGTCAGGGTAGTCACCCCAGTTCTGCTGCGGCACGGTCTCCTCTCCCTCAAGAACACCGTTCATAAAGTACCACCCGCCCCAGTTATCTCCACCTGAATAAAACCTGTTCCTGATACAGGTGGCCCCCGAGAGACAATCACCTCTGAACCCGGGTTCAATCTCAACCTTGTCAGCATCCCCTGCACTTGCAATCCTGCCGAGGGTGACAAAATGGTTGCCTGCAGCGGAAAGGTCCGTGTATACGTAGAAGGCCCTGTGGTATCTATCCATCACCTCATAAAGGTGCTGAAAGGCAAGGTTCAGGCCCGCCTTTTCAGCATCAGCCACTGCTCCGGCAGACAAGAGGATTGAGGAGAGCAGAAACAAGATGCCGCCCCATCTCTTCAAGACAACCTTCAATATCCATCCTCCCTGTTGCAGATCATTCTCACCACGTCCCGTGCTGAATTATTACCTCAGACCTCGCTCAATCCTCCCGAATCCCTCAACGCATATGCTCCAGGGTCAACATCACCGTTGAACTTGCGATTGATCTTGTCGAGGATGAACGACCTCAAGGCCTTGTGGCTATCGACTGAAAGGAATTTCAGCACGTCACTCTCTGAGGCATGCCCCTTTTTCTCCCTGATAATCCTGTAGGCAATCGTTATCCCGTTATCGATATTAATGTAAAAGGTACCGTCATTTTTTATGTCAAGCCTTTTCTTGACCTCTTGCCTTTCGCGCTCTCCCACCTTGAGGGAGTCAAACTCCCGGAGGACCTCCTTAAGGTGTTCAATGCAGGCAACGGCCTTGGCCCACTGTTCAACATCCTTGATGCTAAAACCCTTGTGGAAAATCGCCCCGTAAGAATCCTTCTCCGGTTCAGATAAGCTTATGAAAGGTATCTCATCCAGGAGATCATCCACTCCTATAACCTCCTTGTTCACGGGGATGGAGGCTATGACCTTTTCTATAAAATTCCTGAGCCCCCGGACATTACCCTCGGACCAGGACTGCTCCTGAGCAACTTCAAGGGCCTCCTCCTCGATGCCTATAACCCCTTTCCCGTACTTGTCGGAGAAGTCGGAGATAAAGTAATAGACAAGTCTTGGAATGTCCGACTTCCTGTCCCTCAGGGACGGTAACCGGACGGAAAAGACATTCAGTCTCTGGTAAAGGTCATTCCTGAAACAGCCCTCCCCGACAAGGGCTGAGAGGTCTCTGTTGGTGGCTGTAATAACCTTCACATCCACGGCAATCTCTTCACTGCCGCCTATCCTCCTGATACTCCTCGTCTCCAGCACCCTGAGAAGCTTGGTCTGCAACTGAAGCGGCAGTTCGGCTATCTCGTCAAGAAACAGGGTCCCCCTGTCAGCCACTTCAAAGAGCCCCTTCTTCGAAATAACCGCAGAAGTGAATGCGCCTCTTTCATGGCCAAAGAGTTCACTCTCGATCAGGTTTTCCGGGATGGCGGCACAGTTGACAGCCACAAACTCTCCCTTTCTGCCCGAATGGCCGTGAATCCCCCTGGCGATCAACTCCTTTCCAGTACCGCTCTCACCGATGACCATCACCGGGGAATCGCCCTCTGCTGCTATCTCTGCCACCCCGATGGCCCTCATCAGGGCAGGATGGTTTCCGATAAGCTCTGAAAACTTCCCGAGTTTCCCCCGCCTCAACTCCATAGCCCGCTTAAGCGCCTCCTCAATATAGTCGTCATTGTCAAGCAGCCTTGCACCCGACACCGCCCCTTCCTTCATGGCTTCCTTCAACGCCTCAAAACCGTCGACATCCGCCATTCTTGTAATAGCTACAAGGGGGATGTCTTTCCTGTGTTTGAGGAATCTCCTTATAAAGGTATATCCCACCCTGTCATCAACACCCACAACTCCGGCACAGACAGGGCTCCTCTCACAAGCATCAATCGCATCCTCAAGGGACAGGGGCATTACAAAGTCGTAACTGAATTTATCCCTGAAATACTCCGTCACTCCCTCGTCAAGATTGAATAACACGATACGGTCTGAAATCTCCCTTACCAGGAACTTTTCAGCCTTTATAAAGAGGTCTGCGAGGTAAAGTATCTTCTCAGTCAGTGTTCTTATCCACGGCGTCCTGCTCTCTTTAAGGACGAAGTCGTTCACCCCCTTAAGAAAGTCCTCGTTCAGGTACTTGTCCTGAACACACCGGTCCGTCTCCCCTGTAATCATGATGATCTTCGTCCTCGTCGAGGCTCCTCTTATAACCTCTATCAACTCCCTTCCGAGCCCGTCTATGACTATTCCGCCCTCAGTCTGAGGCAGGTTCAGGTCTATAACCGCTATCTCCGGCAGACTGCCTTCAATAAACTTTTCTGCATCCCTGAAGGTGAGACAGTGGTGAACCTCCAGCACCCCCTCACTTACAGCACCACTCAAACTTTTCCTGAGACTCTGCACAACGCCAATCTCGTCATCCACAACCAATAACCTCGGCCTCATCAGTCCTCCCCTCCCCTAAAATTTCCTGACCTTCAACGTCATAATCGTCCCCTTACCGTCGTCCCCCCCGGCAATTCCGAGCTCACCGCCCCACCTGCCCAGGCTCCGCTCCACATCGCCAAGCCCGTGACCCCGCCCCCGAAAACCCGACCGGAACCCCCTTCCATTGTCCCTGACCGAGATACATATGAACTCCTCCGAAACGGAAAGACTCACCCTGATCTGTGGGTCCTCTGTTTCCCTGACCGCTTCCTGGGCGTTCTGAAGGAGATTGGCGAGACAGCTCTTCAGGTCGCCGGGGCTTATCACCATGGTGTCGCTCTTTCTGATACCCGCCGGAAAGTCAGATTCGAAGTCCTGGCTTCTCCTCAACTCCCCGATTATACTCTCCAGCCTTTCACAGTTAACATAATAGTTATCCTTCAGCACGCTCGACATCCTGTCAATAAGGGGACGTATCCTTTCCTCGAAATACTCGATAAGGGCCGCCTCGTAATCCTTCGGGAGAAGAGAAACCTTCTCGGCCTGGGCCTGATATCCCGTTATTACGTCCCTGCTTGAATCGAGAACACTCGCCATTTCGTCAGGTCCGTACCCGGTCAACCACTCCAATTCCTCCAAGGCGTTTTCAAGGTGACTCGATAGGGTGTCTCTGGCACTCAGGATATCATTGTTATTACTGATATCCTCCCTGCCGACCTTTGCCCTGTGCAGCACATCCTTTATCCTGTGGAACTTCCTTACAGCATCAACCACTTCCATACTGGAAGGTCTCCTCTTCAGGAAGAACCACGCAAGGAAAAACAGGGCGCCACCGATAAACACGACTATTGCAATAACAGCCCATTGAGGCAGCCTCTCACTTCCCATGCTCCGTGCAATCTCTTGCCGTGCCACTCCGAACTCAGCTGTTATCACATCTCTGCGGCCTTCACCTTCTCCAACCCTCTTAAAAACATTTGCAACGTGCCTGACCATTATCCCCTCAACCTCTCCCCACTCCGGAATGCTCGGATAGGAGCGGAACTCCTGCCTGATCAGGGTAAGGGGATAGGTGCAAAGTTTCGGGTCCTTGAGCAGGGCTTCAAAATTCCCTATTCTCGGAGAAAGGCCAGCGCCGGAATTACCCCTGAAAGAAAGGAATTTCAGGAGTTCCTTTGACGCCTCTTCCTCCATGGGACTGCGGGGGGAGTTTATCAAGGCAAGTTGACTGCCACCGGTAAAGATGTTTCCAGAAGATACGGCAGGCCCCGACATGGAACCCGCGTTTACAAACCGGTCAGGTCTTTCAGCCCCTGCCACTGCATCCAGAATCCAGGGACCTATGAATATCATTGCGTATTTACCCCTCAGGAAATCAGTCTCAATGTCAACGAGACGAAGGGCCTTACCGTCTTTGCCTTTCAGTGGGGCACAACCCTTCACTGCAAGTCCAACATACCTGCTCATCCCCTCTATCGCACGCTTATCTCCTATCCCCGGAAGACCTTTGCCGTTGACAATGTTTCCACCCCACCCCCATATCCAGGTCATGGCACTATGCAGGGTGCTGTAATCATCCCCGGAAGTCGGTATTCCGATAAACCAGACACCCTTCTCTTTTACGTTTGCCTTAAATTTTCCACAGGCCCTTTCCAGATCATCCAGGGTCTTGAGGGATTCGGACTTTATCCCTGCCTCCTCGAAAAGCTCCCTGTTGTAAAACCATGTCCTGATGTCAAGAACCCAGGGGATTGCATAATAGCCGTCCTCGCCCAATATCCTGGAGCCCTGGAGTGCAGAGTTCATGTATTCTCCCTCAATCGGCTTTACAACATCGGAAATGTCTTTCAGCACTCCCCTCTGTGCAAGAGCTGCAGTCCAGGTAGAGCCTATCTGTACAACATCAACCCCCTCCTTCACGGCATTATCAAGGATCCTGCTGAGGGGATTCTTGTGCCAACCGATAAACAGCACCCTGATTATCAGGTCTCCACCCCCGGAATCGAGCCCCCTCTCCCTCAGGAATCCCTGTCTGAACTTCTCGATACTTTGCAGAATCTCCCTGTTCTCTATCAGAACAAGCATAGACCTCTCTTGATCCTGTCCTATATCTATGCTTGCATACGGATACCTTGCCGCAAAATCCGCAAAATCTTCCGCTGAATAGGCCCTCTCGGGCAGACATTCACCCGCCATGAGCCAGAGGGTTATTTCAGCGCTAAGGGCAAGGGAAGGGGTCAACAGCAACAAAAAAACAGATAAAGCTGTAAGAATCCGCATGAATCTCATGCCTCTTTCCTGCCCCCCTGAAGTATCTCCCTAAGTAGAGTCTGTGTATAAACTACAGTTATTTGTCATTCCCGCAAGTGAAGCGAGTCGGGAATCCTTCTTGAAAAACGATTCCCCGAACGCTTTCGGGAAATGACAGAAAAACGGCACCTATTCGACTTTATACACAGACTCTAAGTAGAAATCAGCCATCACTTTACATGAAAGCCTTTTATGGTCTCATCCCTGCGATTTCCGGTGATATTCAGCACTCCCCTACATATTACTACAAGGTGGATACCTTATGTTTCTGTTTTTTTATTCCTTGGGCTGAATTTCCTGCAAGAATCCCTGCCAAGGTAAGCTATATTCAGAAAAACCCCTCCGTTACATCTATGGTATAGGTCTCACCGTCCGCAACAGAAAAGTTTCTTGTTTTAGTTGTACCGAAGTTCGAGCTGCACGCTGAATTATCAGAGATGTAACACTGCGTCAATTCCACGGTATGAGTGCCTGCAGATACACCGAATATGGTGCACTCACCGGGTTTCATGTCCGCACCAAAGGCATACTCCTGGATGACCCATGACAATCCCGTTTCCAGATGATTGATAACCTTCAAATAAGCTGGCCCTCCTGCATTCGCCACCACGTCGCAGTGAGTCTCTCCGTCACCACCGCTGCTTCCGCAGGCAGTTATGAATCCTGCAAGAAGGATTATCAAAAACACCGACGTCAAGGACTTGATTACAATCCTCATAAATTCCTCCTCTTTTTGTGCTCTCCACGGCAGCCAGGTTCTTCACCTGACCATCCTACAAACCATAACATCCTTACTCGTTACATAGTTGTATTGACCATCAACAGCAGTATGAACACAGACGAAAACCGACTTTTCCCTGCGGTTAGGAGATAGCCGGCCATGATGGCCGGCTATCTGTCAGTAACTGTAACCTTGGGGTTACTATATTGATGTCTTTTTACGGCGTATAAAAAGTTATCGATACGTCATCAAAAAACCAGCCCGCTCCTACATAGGTTCTGTAATAAATAGGACCACTATTACCCTGTTTAAGAGCAAAGCCTATACGGACCTTTTTCCCGGTATAGCCTGACAGATCTACAAGCGGATAAGACCAGACATTACCGGAATTCCCGCTATAAGTTGCAAGTGTAGTCCAACCGCTCCATACACCGGGGGCCGTCTCCTCTGAAACCATAATGCTTGCGTTATCATAGCCTCCGATAGAGAACCACTGCCAGAAACGCAAATGAATCTCCTCGCTGGTTGCGATGGCGGGAAGCACCATGGAAGGGCTTACAAGAATGCTGTTTACATTATCCGGATAATTCCCGTCCAGTACTGTACCGGTAAGGTTACTACCCGAATAGGCTTCACTTGGTCCGGCAGTGGGTGACCCTGCCTGCC
>UOGI01000019.1_pt1 | contig 11694 bp, 16 predicted proteins | sample 1989621 | NCBI WGS metagenome assembly UOGI01 (sample SAMEA4712198, study PRJEB27164) | hydrothermal vent metagenome | biome: marine basaltic hydrothermal vent biome; feature: marine hydrothermal vent; material: mineral | place: Pacific Ocean | collected 2011-06-14/2011-07-23 | depth 1691 m
CGTCTATTCCCGTATCAATCGCAATCCCCCCGTTTGGACACTCATCCCCGGGGGCCACTGCCGAGGTCGCTACTGCCACAGACCGGTCAGTAACGTTTGTGTCATCACCCGGCTTCCCGCATCCGGCAAAAATAAAGACCAACAATACAACAATGCCATATAAAAGACTCCTCTTCATCCCCTTACCTCCTCTTTTTTGTGTGTTCCTGTGTATTTTCCGGGGTGTCAGGTTCTCTCCCTGCATGCACAAATTGAGTCCGTATGCTCCGGCCCCAATGAACAGTAGATGCAAGCCTTTACCCCTCCTCCCAAAGGAAGATATATCAAGTTCCGTACCAGACACAGAAAAATAGTAACACTCTATTTTCAAAGGCTTTGTTCCTTTAAGTGCACCTGTACTCTCCGGCCTTTTTTTGGAAAAATCGAAAAACAGTTACGATAAAATGAAATAACGATAGAGTGAAGGCAAGGAATGGTTGACTCACTTTTTATCGGTAATCCCGGGTCAAGAGACGTGACTGAGGAGAAGAAGGGCTTTATGTTAATATATAGACCGGCTTGAACCGGATTGTCAGACCTGCCAGACCTTACATGCTACCTAAGAAGGGGCTGTCACGATATAGAAGATGAGCCGTAGTTTTTCCGGCAGATTCAATCGCAAACAGATATCCCGCAAGTATTGAAAAACCCGGGGGTATATTACATCAAGGCAGAGCCAAGCATGGATATGGATAATCAGGAGAGGCGTTAAGGCAATGAGATACATCACTTTGACCTCTGTACTCACACTCATTACCGCAACAGCGTGGTTTCTGACCGGCAAGGCCGGCGCCGGTGCAAACCCTTCGTATATATTAATAATAACCGGGCTTGTTGTGGGAATAATGATCATACTCGGCGGATGTGAGCTCTTTGCAAACGGCGTGGAGTGTTTTGGAGACAGGTTTGATATGTCCCATGCGACTGTGGGAGGCCTCCTTGCCGCAGTGGGAACCGCCCTGCCTGAAACCATAGTGCCTGTCCTTGCACTGATTTTTGGAAAAGGAGGCCATGGAGAGGGGATTGCCGTGGGGGCCATACTCGGCGCACCTTTTATGCTCAGCACCCTGGCAATGTTCCTGCTCGGTGTAACGGTGATAATTCTATGGATAAGCAAGAGACGCCCCAGGCCAACCATGAAGGTCAACGTAAAGGCCCTCAAGTTTGAGCTGAAGTATTTTATCTCCGTTATGTTGGTAGTCCTCCTTGTGTCACTCGTAAAAAACGAGACTCTCAATCACGCCTCGGCTGCTGTCCTGCTGCTCGCCTATGCGGTCTTTTTCTATTACTCCCTGAAACACGAGGCCGAGAAAGGAGAAAAATACACCGACAACTTCCACCTCGGAATCTTTCTCGGCTGTCCGAGGACGCTCAGGTGGGTCCTGATACAGATAGCCGTTGGCCTCCTCTTCATAATCATAGGGGCCTACCTCTTTGTGGACTATCTGACCGTAGCTTCCGTTAAATCCGGTATCTCTCCACTTGTATTGTCCCTGTTAATAACGCCGATAGCAACAGAGCTGCCTGAAAAATTCAATTCCATCAGCTGGACCCTGAAGAACAAGGACACCATAGGCATTGCCAACATAACGGGAGCAATGGTCTTTCAGTCAACCATCCCCATTTCAATCGGATTGCTCTTTACTGACTGGTCTCTCGGAAGCATGGAGATGCTGAATATCATCTTTGCCGTCATGATGGCCGGAATAATCCTGGCTTTTGTCTCAATTAAGAAGGAACTATCCGGCTGGCTGCTCCTTACGGGAGGGGTATTTTATCTGTTGTATATTGCAAGGATTTTTATTTATTAGCAGGCTGCTGAAGATTATTTATGAGGAGAGATCAGAACTGTCTTAAAAACCTGAGGTCATTTTCATAGAAGAGCCGTATATCATCTATTCCGTACTTCAGCATGGTCAACCTCTCAACACCCATGCCGAATGCAAAACCTGTATACTTTTCCGTATCATAGCCCACGCCTTCAAAGACTTTCGGATGAACCATTCCGGCTCCAAGCACTTCAATCCAGCCCGTCCCCTTACAGACCCTGCATCCAGCTCCCTTGCACAGAATACACCCGATATCAATCTCTGCAGAGGGTTCGGTAAAGGGGAAATAACTCGGTCTGAACCTCACGGGAGTATCAACACTGAAAAGGCTGTGAATAAAGAGTTTAAGGACACTTTTAACATGGGAAAAGTTAATATCCTCTCCAACCATCAGCCCCTCAACCTGATGAAACATCGGGGTATGAGAGACGTCTGAATCACACCTGTATACCTTGCCGGGGGCGATGAACCTCAACGGGGGTTTCTGTTTTTCCATAACTCTTATCTGAACAGGCGAGGTGTGAGTTCTCAGTACCACATCGCTTTCCGCTCCCCTCCTGTCCCCTGCATCTTTAAGGGAGGAGGAACTCTGCCTTTCGCCGTCCGTCTCCACATAGAATGTATCCTGCATATCCCTGGCAGGGTGGTCCCTGGGAATATTGAGGGCCTCAAAATTATAGTAATCCAGCTCCACCTCAGGCCCCTCTTCCACGGTAAAGCCCATGAAAAGAAAGATATCAACAATCTCATCAAGAACCCTGTTTACGGGATGCCTGCTTCCTGCAGGGATATATTTACCGGGAATGGTTATATCAATAAACCCGGTTGCAACCTTTTTTCTTGAATCAAGGGCTGATAACTCTCCTTCCAGCCTCTTTATCTCAGCCTCTACATATCTCTTCAGGATATTTATCTCCTTACCCGCAACAGGCCTTTCAGCAGGCGGCAACGCAGAAAGGGCCTTTAACCTCCGGGTTAAAAGCCCTTTTTTACCAAGATATCTTATCCTTAAATCATTAACTTGTTTCAGGGAAGAAATCCCTTTACACTCCCTGACAAACTCTTCCCTGAGCTTATTAATGTCCTCCATTTTTATTGTTTACGCTGCCAATGCCTGCCTTGCCTTATCGGCAAGTGCACCAAATGCGCTGGGATCATGATAGGCAATATCGGCCAGGACCTTACGGTCGAGCCCTACTCCAGCCTTTTTAAGGCCATTGATAAACTGACCGTATGTCAGGCCTGTGCCCCTGGCAGCGGCATTTATCCTGATAATCCAGAGACTCCTGAATTCACGCTTCTTAACCCTCCTGTCCCTGTAAGCGTAACTGAGGGCATGCTCCACAGCCTGCTTTGCTACTTTATAACACCTGCTTCTTGCCCCATAATAGCCCTTGGCCCTGTCAAGGACCTTTTTTCTCCTTCTCGTTGTCTTATAACCACCTTTTGCCCTTGGCATATCTCTAAACCTCCGATTATTTGATTTTCATACTAAATGCTTATCTGTGAATAACGAAATCAGCTATATGGCAATAATGACTTTATCGTCTTCTCCTGAGTCTTGTCCACAAGTGTGCCCGTCCTCAAATTCCTCATCCTCTTTCCGGGTTTACCGGTCAGGAGGTGGCTTTTATTGGCCTTCCATCTTTTGACTTTACCCGTACCTGTAACCTTAAACCTCTTGGCCGCACCTCTGTGAGTCTTTATCTTCGGCATCCACTTCCTCCTGTCTTAAATTTTAAGCTGCATGTTCAAGTCATATAACGTTTAAAAAGAAAACAGTCTACTTCGGCGCCACTATCATTGTAATGCTCTTACCCTCGAGCCTCGGCCTGTTCTCTATATTATACTTATCATCAAGCTGCTCTATAATCCTGCGAAAAACCTTCATACCAAGCTCCGGCCTGACGATCTCCCTTCCCCTGAAAAACATTGTCACCTTGGCCTTGTTCCCGGCTTCAACGAACCGGACGATATGCTTTATCTTTAACTCCAGGTCATTCTTATCTATCTGAGGCCTTACCTTTACCTCTTTGACTTCTATGGTCTTGCGATGGGTATGTTTTTTACTCTGCTGATACTTAAACTTCCCGTAGTCCATTATCCTGCAGACAGGGGGTTTTGCATTAGACGCTACTTCTACAAGATCCAAGCCCCTCTCCTCTGCAATCTTCAGGGCTTCCCGCAGTGGAACAATGCCAAGCTGTGCGCCATCGGCATCTATCAGCCTTACCTCTCTTGCCCGGATCCTCTTGTTTACTCTGTATTCCTGTGCTATAACTACACCTCCTGGTTTTAAGGCTGCAAGTTGCAAGTCCTGGATTTTTGGGTTATAGTTTTCAGGTTATGTGATTTAAACCCTGTCACCTGCAACCTGATTCATTGATTCTACAATTTCGAGGTCAGACTCCTTGACTCTATCTCCTCTCTTATCCAGATAATCAGCTCCGCGAGTCCATAAGGACCGACATTCTCACCACCACGTTTTCTGACGGTCAGTTTGTCGGATTCGGCTTCTCTGTCACCTATTATAACCAAATAAGGCACTTTTCTGACAGTGGCATGACGTACCTTATACCCGACTTTCTCATTCTCAAAAAGGGCTTCACACCGCAGTCCTGCATTTTTCAGACCCTTTAGAACGTCTTCGGCATAACCGATATGCCTTTCCGCTACAGTTATTATACCAATCTGCACGGGAGAAAGCCAGAGGGGAAAGGCCCCGGCATAATGCTCAATCAGGATACCGAAAAACCTCTCAAGTGAGCCCATCAATGCCCTGTGAATCATTATCGGCTGATGTTCTCTGCCGTCGCCCCCCCTGTAGGTGATATCAAACCTTTCGGGAATATTAAAATCAACCTGTATGGTACTGCACTGCCAGGGTCTGCCAAGTGAATCCTTCACCTTTATATCGATTTTCGGACCATAAAAAACACCTTCGCCGGGGTCTATTTCATAATTGAGTCCCTTTTGTTCAAGGGCAAACTTCAGTGCATTGGTGGAACGTTCCCAGTTATCCGGCGTGCCAACAAACTTTTCAGGCCTTGTAGACAGGTAGATATCATAGGTCTCAAACCCAAAGGTCTTCAGTATAAAGAGGGTGAAATCGAGCACCCTCTGAATCTCCTCTTCCATCTGATCTTCCATACAGAAGATATGCGCATCATCCTGAGTAAAACCCCTGACCCTGAAAAGTCCGTGAAGGACGCCGGAGCGCTCATACCTGTAGACCGTGCCAAGCTCTGCATATCTGAGGGGAAGATCTCTGTAGCTCCTGAGAGCGCTCTTGTATATATAGATATGGAAGGGACAATTCATGGGTTTTATCTCATAATCAGCCCCTTCCACCTCCATCGGAGAATACATGTTCTCGCGGTAGAAATCCCAGTGTCCGCTCTTCTCCCACAGATTCAGCTTTGCCATGTGGGGGGTATAAAGGAGTTTGTAATCATCCCTCAGGTGCTCATCCCGCCAGAAATCCTCGATAGTCTTCCTTATAATTGCACCATTGGGATGCCAGAGGATAAGGCCGGGCCCTATCTCTTCATTTATACTGAAGAGGTCCAGCTCCCTGCCAAGCCTGCGGTGGTCACGCTTTTTAACCTCTTCGAGAAAATTCAGGTATTCCTTCAGTTTCTTCCGGTCTTCAAAGGCAGTCCCGTAAATCCGCTGAAGCATTTTCCTTTTTTCGTCACCCCTCCAGTAGGCGCCTGCAATGCTCAGGAGTTTAAAGGCCCTGATATATCCTGTTGACGGAAGATGCGGCCCTCTGCAAAGGTCTGTAAACCCTCCTTCCTCATAAATGGAGACCTCATTGTCCTCTATCTCCCGAAGGATTTCAACCTTGTAGGGCTCCCCCATCTTCTCAAAGAGTTCAATAGCCTCATCCCTTGGCAGCACCTTTCTGACAAAAGGGCTGTTCCTGTCGATAATCTCCTTCATCTTCTCCTCAATTCTCGGCAGGTCTTCAGGAACAAATGGTCTCTCGATATCAAAATCATAATAAAAACCCTCTTCCGTAGACGGACCAATGGATACCTTTGCCTCGGGGAAAAGTTCCTTCACAGCATGGGCCATTACATGGGATGTGCTGTGCCTTAGTATAGCGACACCATCCCTGGAACCAGGGGTCACAGGCTCAATTGTAACATCGTCCGGCAAGGATTCAGCCTCTCCGACATCCAGAACAGAGGAGTCATATCTAATGGCAATGGCTCCAAGTTCCTTTAACACACCCGGCGCCTTATCCCTTGAAACCTCTTTGATTTCCTTATTAGTCCGTATCCTGATAACAACCTCCGAAATGTTGAATCCTCCAACAGTCCCCCCGTTTCTGCCGGAAACTGCGTGATTAGCTTACTCCGTCTTCTATCGATAGAAATTATACAGGATTTCCCGCCATGTTTGCAATTTATCCTCTTGATTTCTCCAAATCGCCGACAGAATAACTGTCAAATTCTGGAAAGGGACGAGGGGATGGAGTTTTCACGCATTTAATTTGAGTCTGTAAATAAGTTACAGTCATTTGTCATTCCGGCTTGTCCGGAATCCTTGTCCCTGATAGACCCCTCCATCTTAAAGAGCGATTCCGGACAAGCCGGAATGACAGAAAACGGAGTGGTGGAGTAATCAATCCTCCAATCCTCCAGCATCTTCAACTTTCCACTTGACAACAACAATTCTTATCTGATACCATCTCTTTAGTAAGAATGATTCTAACGAGGAGGATCGCTGATAGACAGGCACAGGGAGATAGGGTTTAAGCTGACGCCTCAGAGGCTGGCCATACTGGAATACCTCGATGGCAACACAAGCCATCCCGCTGCAGAGGACATATACAGGGAGGTAAAAAAGAGGTTTCCCACTATGTCCCTTGCAACTGTTTACAATACCCTTGAGGCACTGAAGAGGCGTGGAGGGGTTCTTGAACTCACAATTGACTCTGAAAGAAAACATTATGACCCAAACACCGCGCCACATCACCATCTTATCTGTCTGAAGTGCAAAAAGATCGTTGATGTGCATAAAGATTTCAGGATAAATATCCCTGTGGATCAAAAACAGGGATTTAAAGTAACAGGAAACCATATAGAGTTTTACGGCATTTGTCCTGAATGCATAAAGAAAGGAGGTATCAATATGGCAGTCTTTAAGTGTGAAAGCTGCGGCGCCACAAAAGAAGGCAGGTGCAAACCAAAGAAATGCCCCAAGTGCGGTGACACAGGCACAATGAAAAAGGAAGAATAAATTAATATTTGCAGGGGGCGGGGTCTCCCCGCCCCTCTCTCTTTAAAAACCAAAAAAGAGGAGAAGGGGGATTAAGAAATGAAGCGCAAAAGTTTGGGAGCATTCATCTTTTTTCTGATGTTTTTTGTGGTTTCACAGGCATATGCCGATGACCTCCGGGAGAGGGCTAACAAGACATTCAAACCGATTCCTGAGACAGCCCCTGACATTAAGGGAAACACGGCAACCGTGGTTAAGGTAAAGCTTGGCAAGATGCTCTATTTTGACCCGAGACTTTCATCCAGCGCCCTGATAAGTTGTAATACCTGCCACAATATCGGCATGGGAGGCATGGACTATCAGGAGACATCCGTAGGACATGGCTGGCAGAAGGGGCCACGGAACGCACCTACAGTACTGAACTCCGTGTTTAACATTGCCCAGTTCTGGGATGGCCGGGCAAAAGACCTCAGGGAACAGGCCAAAGGCCCTGTGCAGGCATCTGTTGAGATGAACAGCACACCTGAGAGGGTTATAAAAACCCTCAAAAGTATGCCTGAATATATCCGGATATTTAAAAAGGCTTTTCCTGCTGATAAAGAGCCTGTATCATTTGACAACATGGCAAAGGCCATTGAGGTATTTGAGGCTACACTCCTTACCCCTGACTCACGTTTTGACAAATACCTTAAAGGTGACAAAAACGCACTCAATAAAACAGAGAAAGAAGGTCTGGGACTCTTTATGGGGAAAGGCTGTTCTATCTGTCACGGTGGTGTCAACATGGGTGGACAGGGATACTATCCCTTCGGCGTGGTTGAAAGACCTGAGGCGGAGATTCTCCAGGGCGACAAGGGCCGGTTCAAGGTAACCCACCTAAAATCGGATGAATATGTATTCAAGGCGCCCTCTTTACGGAATATAGAGATAACGCCGCCATATTTTCACTCAGGACAAGTCTGGGATTTGAAGGAAGCCATAATCATCATGGGCTCTGCCCAGTTAGGCATACAACTCACGAATTCAGAAGCAAACAAAATTGTTTCTTTTTTAAAGACAACGACCGGGGTTCAACCAAAAATTGAATACCCCATACTGCCTGCTCCTACGGCAGATACGCCGAGACCAAAACTGGATTAACCCGAAAACAGGATCTGAACAAAAAATGATAGTAAAAAAACGATAACCAATAGAGTGTGGACATATTATTAAGAAAATCCCTCCTAACCTCCCTTTGCCAAAGGGAGGAATTATCCCCCTCTTTGGCAAAGAGGGGCGAGGGGAGATTTTTAGATTGATCTCGGTTCAATTATGAGACGATTAATAGTTGAAGCTTAAAAACTTCTATGCTACAATGGGCTTATTAAAAATCTGAAACGGAGGAGTTTACCAATGAAGGCTGTTGAGATTAAACCGGACATCTACTGGGTCGGAGCTATCGATTGGGCAGTAAGGGACTTTCATGGCTATGTAACGCCAAACGGGACAACTTACAACAACTATCTGATACTCGACTCTGAAGTTACCCTGATCGACACCGTAAAGCACGACTTTGCCGATATTGGGTTAGGGAATATCAGTGGGCTGACAGAACCGTCAAAAATCAGGAACATTGTAATCAATCACATAGAGAACGACCACTTAACTGCGCTTGGCAGGGTGATGGAGCTGGCCCCTGAAGCCACCATCTATATTACAGAGCGCGGCAAAAAGGGGATGGACAGGTTCTTTGACACCTCAAAATGGAATATTAGGATTGTAAAGACAGGCGATGAGCTCAAGACCGGAAAGTACACACTTCAGTTCATTGAAACGCCGATGCTGCACTGGCCGGACTCCATGATGACCTATGTAAAAGAGGCAAAGCTCCTTATCTCGCAGGATGCCTTTGGTCAACACCTCGCATCAACTGCAAGGTTTGATGATGATTTTGTAGATTGCTCATCTCATACAGAGCTTGAGACCTCTGTAATCGATTACTATGCAAACATCCTGATGCCATTTGGCACACTTATAAAGTCAAAGATTGCACAGATTCAGAAGCTTGGGCTGGATATTGATATGATAGCCCCTGACCATGGGATTATCTGGAGAAAGGACCCGCTGAAAGTAATCCGAATGTATCTTGAGATGGCAGAAGGCAAGGCAGACCTCAGGGTGGCGATAATTTACGACACCATGTGGCACAGCACGGAGCAGATGACACTGCCCATCACGCAGGGAATTATGGACGAGGGAGTTGATTGCAAGGTTATCAAGTTGAGGGCCACACCGATGAGTGTTGCCATAAAGGAATTCTGGATGTCGAGAGGTTGTCTTGTTGGTTCGCCCACTTTAAACAATGAGGCGTTCCCGTCTGTTGCGGAATTTATCTATCATCTCAGGGGATTGAGGCCCAAAAACAGGATTGCCGGGGCCTTCGGAAGTTATGGATGGGGCGGTGGGGCGGTAAAGTGGATTTACAACGAATTTCAGAACATGAAACTTGAAACCATGGGGCCGGGGGAAGAGGTACTTTACAGACCGTCAAAAGAAGATGAAGAAAAATGCTATAACTTTGGCCGTGACTTTGCCCGAAGGGTAAAAGAATACCACAAAAACTACGAATAAGAGGAGGGAAATCCATATGTACAAATGCAGTGTGTGCGGTTACATTTACGACGATGCAAAAGAGGAAATGCCATTTTCAGAGCTGCCCGATGACTGGGCATGCCCTGTATGCAATGCACCCAAGGAGGCATTTGAGCCGGTCTAAAAACAGTATTTATACAAGGAGGTACAGCAATGTCGGAAAAAAGTTTTTTTTGCGGAATAAACAGGCCTCAGGATCCTGCAAACATGACGGATATGGAAAAGAAACATACACCGGTGATCGATTGTACTGATACGGTAAAATCCGGGGAGCCCTTCCGCGTGAGTATTAATGTTGGCGAGATGCCCCATGTAATGGATGAAGGACATCACATACAGTGGATCGATGTATATTCCGGTGAGAATTTTAATGCACGGATCGACCTGACCCCTGTATTCACAAGGCCGGAGATAACCGTTACACTCCTGAAGGGCGGCAAACACAGAACATCCACGTTAAGGGTTATTGAAAGGTGCAATCTTCATGGACAGTGGGAGGCAACAAAGGAGATAACCATCACTGAATAAGGAAACAGGAGGGTCAAACCATGGAAGAGGTGTGCTGTTGTTTAAAGGTCGGACAGGATGTGCCGGACTTCAGTATCGAAACCTATGAGCCCTCAAAAGGGGATTTCGGAGAAATCAGCTTCGAGACACAAAAGGCAAACCGGAAATGGACAATCCTCTTCTTTTATCCGGCAGACTTTACCTTTGTCTGAGCAACGGAGTTTGCTGCTCTGGCAGAGCAGTACGAAAGATTCAGCAAGATGGGCGCTGAGGTAATTACCGTCAGCGCCGACACAAAGTTTGTGCATCTTGCATGGCAAAGAGAAGAGAAGATGCTGGAGAACGTCAGGTACCCAATGGGCTCGGACCCAACAGGAAACCTGTCAACGCTGTTTGGTGTGTATGATGAAGAGACCGGACTTGCATTAAGGGGGACTTTTATAATCAGTCCCGAGGGAAAACTCCTTAATTCAGAGGTCAACTTCTATAACCTGGGCAGAAATATCGACGAGTTGATGCGGAAGTTCAAGGCAAATCTACACCTTGCAAAAAATACAAACAAAGTTTGTCCATCGAAATGGAAGGACGAAGGGGACAAGACACTTACACCATCAGCGAAGTTAGTGGGTAAGGTCTATGAGGCTTTGAAATAACACACGCTTCTTAAGAAAATAAGGAGGGAACTAAAATGGCGGTTAGAAACACAGGAGAAAAGTACAAGTGCAATGTCTGTGGCAATGAGGTTGTGGTTACAAAGGTCGGGGGCGGAGAACTGGTCTGCTGTGGCCAGCCCATGGAATTGACTGAAGAAGGATAGTGAGAGGAAAATTGAGAGTTATTACAATTCCTGGAAGTCCGAGAACAGAAGGAAATACCGAACTCCTGCTGAGAGAGAGTATAAGGGCAATTGAAGAAGAGGGTCACTCGGTGACCCTCTTCAGGCCCTCACAAATGGAGCTTTCACCCTGTCTTGACTGTGGCGCCTGTGAAGAAACCGGGGAGTGCGTAATAAGTGACGATATGGACGAGGTCTACAGGGCAATCCGTGAAGGAGACCGTTTTATCCTTGCCTCACCTATCTTCTTTTTTGGACTGACAGCACAGGTCAAGGCCCTTATTGACAGATGCCAGTCCTTCTGGTGCGAAAAATACCTGCTGAAAAGACCAATCCCTGAAAAACCATTCGGCAGAAAAGGATTGCTTCTGATGGTTGGAGGCATGAAAAAAGAGACCGGGTTCAAGTGCGGTGACGCCACGGCAACCGCCTTTTTCAGGAGTATCAGTGTCCCTGAACACGAAACCCTCTTTTATCCGGGCATCGACGCCAAAGGGGCCATCAGGGAACACCCCACGGCCCTGAACGAGGCTTATGAGGCAGCAAAGAGGTTGGTTCACTGATGGGATCCGTGGTGTGCAATAGCATTAATGTCAAGGTCAGGATGAAAGCTTTGCTCCCTAT
>UOGI01000217.1_pt1 | contig 11628 bp, 10 predicted proteins | sample 1989621 | NCBI WGS metagenome assembly UOGI01 (sample SAMEA4712198, study PRJEB27164) | hydrothermal vent metagenome | biome: marine basaltic hydrothermal vent biome; feature: marine hydrothermal vent; material: mineral | place: Pacific Ocean | collected 2011-06-14/2011-07-23 | depth 1691 m
GATCCTTCACGGCAGGGAGACCTGCGGGGCAAAAAAGCCAAGATGTGGTGAGTGTATACTTTTTGATGAGTGTGAGTGGGAAGAAAAGGGGAATTATAAATAGGATTGGAGGATTGGAGGATTGGAGTGATGGAGTGATGGAGTGATGGAGTGATGGAGTGATGGAGTGATGAGGGGATTATTGCCTGAAGACCTGCAATCCCTTGCAGCCTTTCAGGAAGAGACGGACTTCTACAGGTTCAGTTTTTACGACAGGGTCAGTTCTACAAATGATTTAGCCCTGAAGCTTGCCAGAGAGGGCAGTCCTCATGGCACAGTGGTGATTGCCGACTCTCAGGAAAGGGGCCGGGGGAGACACGGAAGGGCCTGGTATTCACCGCCGGGAGTAAACATATATATGAGCATTATCCTGAATCCCGGCGCCATTACGTTCCATCCTGCCCTTGTAACACTGTCGGCATCTCTTGCGGCTGTAAATGCTGTAAATTCCTGCCTGTTGTCTCAATCCGGGGCCGGCGGTATTGCCGGGGTGCCTTCTGTTGAGGTATGGCCGAAATGGCCAAATGATATTTACTGTAATCACGGGAAGCTTGGCGGGATACTTACAGAGGCGTCAACTGCAAGGGAGACGATAAGATTCATGGTGGCAGGCATGGGCATAAATGTAAATATGCGGGCGGACAGGATACCTCCGGATTTCAGGGATAATACAACATCTCTGTATTCAGAGACAGGTGAGGTCTTTGATCGGGGCAGGATTATAGTGAAGATACTGGAGTCTTTCAGCCACTATTACACCCTCCTCTTTAATGATCCTGCCTCTGTAATAGCCCGATGGTGTAAAATAAGTCATACCATTAACAGTTATGTAAAGGCCATTACCCCGCAAGGAAATATATACGGAACGGCCCTGGGCCTTGATGACAGGGGTTTTCTGAGGCTCGGGAAAGACAGTGGTGAGGAGGTATACCTGAGCACAGCCGAGATTGTCCATCTGAGAGACCATGACAGATAAGATTCTGACCATAGATATAGGAAACAGTAATATAAATATCGGTCTTTTTAAGGAAGACACGATCAGGACATTAAGCCTCGGGACCCGCCCACTTAAAGACAGGGCCTTTTATGAAGGTGTTTTGAGCGAATTTCTGGGAAATGACCAGCCTGCCGGGGCAGTGCTGTCATCTGTTGTCCCGTCTCATGACGGATTGTTTTACGGACTCCTGAAGGCCTTTAGCGGCGAGGAGCCGGTTGTGGTAACTCATTCCATTAATACCGGGCTTATATTTGATGTAGCAGAGCCCGAAAGTATCGGTGCGGACAGGATAGCAAATGCAGTTGCCGCGTGCAGCAGGATAAATGGAAGCCTTGTAGTTGTTGATCTCGGTACGGCAACCACGATTACGGTTGTAGACAGGGAGAAGAGATTGACTGGAGGGGTGATCATGCCCGGGGTGGAGATGATGTGTGTTGCGCTTAACAGGCAGACAGGCAAGCTTCCCCTTGTAATGCCTGCTTTCTTGCCGGGACCTTTAGGTAAGGACACAAAAAGTAGTATAATCTCAGGAGTAGTGTATGGAACTGCGGGTGCAGTTGATAGATTGCTTGACGAAATGTCTGTTATGCTGGGGGAGATTAGAACCGTTCTTACCGGAGGCAATGCCCCCTTGATTAAGGGGTTATTAAAAAGGGAGTATATTCACATCCCGGAGCTTACATTAACGGGGCTGAGAATAATCTTCGAAAGAAACAGGGGATAACAGGAATATGAACGAGATCAGAAGAGAGCCGTTGCTTGGAAGATGGGTGGCAGTATTGAGTGAGTCAATGAAGCCGGAGGATTATCTCTCATCAATGGAACCTTCAACTGCAGGACATTGCGACCTATGCGAAGAAGGGTCAGGGGGTTCCGGGGAGATATACAGTATAAGGGACGAATCCGGTAAATGGCTTGTCAGGGTTTTGCCCGCAATGGTGCCGGTCTTTTCCCCCGAGGGCGACCTTGGCAGAAAGGGTATCGGTATTTATGACAGGATGAATGCAATAGGTGTCAACGAGATGCTGATAGAGTCACCACAGCACAATGTGCAGCCTGAAGATATGGGTTCGGAACAGATGCTCAGGGTTGTGGAGACCTTTTCAGCAAGGATGATCGAGCTTGAGACGGATGTAAGGATCAGACATATAATGATACACAAGAATTGCGGAGTCCCTTCCGGTGATGCGTGTGGTCATCCCCACTCGCTTATTACTGCAATACCCGTAATCCCCAAGCGGGTAAAAGAAGAGCTGGATGGTGCAAAACAGTACTATGAATACAAGGAAAGATGTATCTTTTGTGATTTCATGAGGGAGGAGGAAAGACTGAAAGAGCGTGTTGTGATGGAGACCCCTTATTTTCTGGTCTTCTGCCCTTATGCTGCAAGATTTCCCTTTGAGTTCTGGATACTGCCCAGGATACATAACTGTTCTTTCAGGGATGTAACAGAGGATGAAAAGAGAGACCTTTCAGAGACCCTCTCCATTATGTTCAGGAAACTCAGAAGGCTCCTGAAGAACCCGCCATACAATTATGTTCTTCACACAGCGCCAAGCAGGATACCGAGGAGAAACCACTGGCACACCCTTGGCGAGGATTTTCACTGGCATATAGAGGTTATGCCGAGGCTAAAGAGCATAGGCAGTTTTGAGCTTGGCTCCGGCATGTATACTTTAACTACATCCCCTGAGGATGCAGCAAAATATCTTAAGGAGGTTTCTCATGGAGATTAAGAAGATTTTATTCCCGACGGACTTTATGGAAGGTACGGCACATGCTGTTCCCTATGCTGTGGATCTTGCAAAAAAATATGGAGCGAGGCTTTATATAATTCACGTTATCCATGAGATAACCCTTGCAACAGGCCTTTATGTGCCGCATATTACGATTGATGAACTCTACAAAACTATGGAGGTTGAGGCGGAGAAGGAGATTACCCGTGTCTATCTTGAGGAATTAAGAGGCTTTGAAGACGTTGAATACAAGGTTTTAAAGGGTATTCCCTATGAAGATATAATCAACTTTGCTCAAGACAATGCAATGGATATGATAGTGATGAGCACACATGGGAGAAAGGGACTTGACAGACTCTTTTTCGGCAGTACGGCTGAAAAGGTTGTCAAGGGTGCAACCTGCCCTGTTCTGACAGTCAGGGCAAAGGAGTTTTCCGAGTAGGAAGTCTTTTAAGTTTTATATGAAAATCAGGAAAAAATAATTTACCGCAGAGAACGCAGAGGTCGCAGAGATGAGAAAAATTGAAAGATTAGGAAGGCAATAGAAAAATTCTCTGCGGTGAAATATATCGTGAAAGGTTTTTGGGCTGAAGAAAGATGGTTATGCGTACACAGGTACTTGTAGTTGGAGGCGGCCCTGCCGGTGCAACTGCTGCCAGGAGGCTTTCAGCGGCAGGTATTGAGGTCATACTTGTCGAGAAAGACCTCAATCATAAAAAACCCTGTGGTGGCGGGATAGCTTCCACTGCTCTTGAAGAACTTGAAATTCCCCGTAAAATACCTCACAGGACTGTTAATACGATAAGATTTGTTTCTCCTTCAGGCAGGAAGCTCGATATTCCACTTAAGGGCGGCGAGATTCTGGTTGTGGACAGGAGGGCATTTGATTCTCTGCTTAGAAGTCTTGCAGATGCATCAGGTGCCCAGGTTTTAGAGGGAGAATTCTCGGGGTTTCAATCAAGAGACACCAAAATAAAGTCCCGTGTCTTGATAAATGGAGAACCCGGGATAATTGAATCAGATTATCTGATTGCTTCCGACGGTGTTAATTCGAGGGTGAGAACCTCCCTTGGTCTCAAATCATCAGACTATGTGTTTACACTTTCGTGTCCGGTGGAGGGACTTGAGAGCGATGCCTGCGAGTTCTGGTTCGGCTCTGAACACGCCCCTTCCTCATATTCCTGGGTTTTTCCAAGGGTTGACGGAGGGTCTCATGTTCCGGAGGCATTGAGCCCTTCTGCCGGCGGGTGCTCTGTGGGTACGGGAATTAGCTACGGCAGTGATGCGAGATTGTTTTTTGAGAGGTTTTTGAAGAAGCTGAATATTAAGGATTCTCAGAGGGCGGCTGTGAGGGGGTATAAGGTGCCACTGTGGAAAAATGGGCTTTATAATATGGGGAACATACTATTTGTGGGGGATTCAGCCACTCAGGTGATGCCGTTTACATACGAGGGTATCTATTACGCCATGAAATCAGGCGAATTTGCTGCCGAAGCAATAATCAATAACAGGCTGTCCTTGTACAGGAAACTATGGCGCAAGAGGTTCCTCTCAAGGTTCATGCTTATGAGAACCCTCGAAAGTGTCTTTTTGCGCAATGATGCAGGGGCGGAGAGACTGTTCGATATGTTTAGCAGGACTGATGTTCAGGAGGCGTCAATGAGGCTGTGGTTGAGGAAGGATGCCGGCCGGGGAAGCCTTTTAAGTTATGTTAATCTCTTCAGGAAATTCCTGCATTGAGACTTAAAAGTGCCGTTGTTTTATCTTTTCTGCTCCACCTGTTGATAATCTTTCTTATTTTAAGGATAACGCTCCCTCCCCCTAAAGAAAGACAGACTGAAGAAAGACGGAAGAGACCCTTGATAGCAGAGCTTGTCTCTCCCCCTGTAGTCAGTAGAAAACCTGAGGTCCTGCGAGGTAAAAAGAAGGGTCTGCCTCTGAAGAGACTTGAAGAGCCTGTTCCAAAAGCCATGCCCCCTGCAGAAAAACCATTCAAAAGACAGGAGGAGGCTTCAACCCCGGGGGAGACTCCCGGATCACCTGCTGAGTTGAATAAGGGAGCTTTCCCGGAGAAGAGGATAAAGCCTTCGGAGGAAGGTGCAGGGATACAGAGACTGCTGGGGGCCAGGGAACTCTTTGACGCCAGGATAATAGGAGATATCGCTAAACTGCAGCCATCCGTGAAACGGAAACAAGAATCGGGAGTTACCTTCAGCACAAAGGAGCTCAAGTATTACAGCTACATGATGAAGCTTAAAGGCAGGATTGAGAGGATATGGAGATACCCGCCGGAGGCTGTAAGGCGAGGTCTTTACGGTGACCCCTATATAAGGTTTACAATAAAAAAAGACGGCTATTTAGGGTCTGTAGAGTTGGTACGCACATCCGGTTACAGGGAGCTTGATGAGGCTGCAATACAGGCGCTCAGGGATGGTGAGCCATACTGGCCCCTGCCTGAGAAATGGGGTATGGATGGACTCACAATTACCGGACATTTTGTCTATACACTTTATGGCGCTTATTTAAGGTAGTCTGATATTTTCACTTTGCAGATATACAGGACATTCTCATTTTACAACGGTACCGGTGGTGAGAACTTCTTGACAACCTCTGGAGCATCTGCTATAAATGACAGAGGAGGGTATTGCCTGTTTTTGTCATTATAAGTGAAATAATCATTTCCCGACAAAAGTCGGGGCACAGAGGGAGGACTTTATATTTTTTCCTTTTAGTGAATGGGGGAGAGGGGGGTTTTTAAATGAAGGACGAAGATAAGCCAAAAGAGCAACTTGTAGATGAGTTGCAGGAAATGCGCTGGCGTATTGATGAACTGGAGGACTCCGAATGCCGATGCCGGCGGGCTGAGGAGAAATTGCATAGAGTCAACAGGGCGCTCAAGGTGCTTAGTGAATGCAACCAGATAATTGTGCGGGTGAGAGATGAGCCGGCCTTACTGAGTGAGATATGCAAGGTCTTTGTGGACGTTGGGGGATACTGTCTTGCATGGGTCGGTTTTACCGACCGGGACGAAGAGAAGACTGTGCGGCTGATGGCACAGGCCGGTTACGAGGAAGGGTATATCGAGACGTTGAACATCACCTGGGCTGATACGGACAGGGGGCGCGGTCCCACCGGTACGGCTATCCGAACGGGAAAGGTAAGCATTAACAGGGATGTTCTGTCAAACCCTGATTATGCACTATGGCGGCTTGAGGCGATTAAGCGTGGTTATCAATCATCGATTGCCCTTCCCCTGATTGATGACAACCGGACGCTGGGTGCCATAAACATATATGCCCCGGAGCCGGATGCCTTTGACAGTGAAGAGGTGAGACTGCTGACGGAGATGGCGAATGATCTGGCCTATGGCATTACAGTGCTACGTATGCGTGCCGAGCACAGACGGTCCGAAGAAGAACAAGTCCGCTTACGGCGACGCCTCGAGATACTCTGGAATATCGCGCGCATGGCTGATGCGGACTACCAGACCTTATGCGACCACGTGCTGGTCGAAATTACAGCTATGACACAGAGTCCGTACGCTTTCTATGCTTTCCTCAATGAGGCGGAAACAGTGATGAAAATTTATGCGTTCTCCGAGGGGGTGATAAAGGATTGCCGGATAGAGGACAGGCCAATTGAATATCCTTTAGTCGATGCAGGGCTCATAGGTGATGCAGTCCGCTTCAGGAGGACGCTTATCATCAATGACTATCGATCCTGCCCCGGCAAAAAAGGAGTTCCCTGGGGTCACGTCCCGCTTACCAGGGCTCTGATAGTTCCTGTTTTCAGTCACGGTCGTGTTGTTGCCCTGGCAGGTGTTGCCGATAAACCCACGGATTATACGGAAGATGACGCCAGACAGGTCGAGTCTTTTGCCACAAACGTACAGGTGATTATGGATCGCCGACATGCAGAGGAGGAGAAAGGGAAAATACAGGCCCAGCTCCTTCAGGCACAGAAGATGGAAGCTGTAGGAACACTGGCAGGAGGGGTTGCCCACGACTTTAACAACCTGCTGACGGCTATCAGGGGATATGTCGATCTGGTGATGATGAAAGTTGACGAGTCAGAGACTTTTTACAGGTATTTGAAGCAGATACGTAATGCCTCCGTGCGCGCGGCTGACCTCACCCGCCAACTGCTTCTTTTCAGCCGCAAGCAGCCAATGGAATTTATCCATCTCAACATCAACAGGACGATTGATGATTTGCTGCTGATGCTTAACCGTCTTATCGGTGAAGATATAGTTATCAGGACAAACCTTGAGCCGGACATCTGGATGGTCCGGGCAGATACAGGAAGTATTGAGCAGGTGATTATGAATCTTGCCGGCAATGCCAGAGACGCCATGCCCAACGGCGGGAGTCTCACTATAAGGACCGAAAACGTGTTGCTGGATGAAGAACAGAGCAATGTTATCCTTGAAGCACGGCCCGGCAAATTTGTTTGTCTGTCGGTTGAGGACACGGGAGCCGGCATGAATAAAAAGACCATTCAGCACATTTTTGAACCCTTTTTTACCACCAAGGAGGCAGGAAAGGGTACCGGGCTCGGCCTGTCCGTTGTTTATGGCATTGTCAAACAGCACGAAGGGTGGATAAATGTTTCCAGTAAGCAGGACCGGGGTTCGATGTTCAGGATATACCTGTCTGCCTCTTCTGTAAAGCCGGAAGACGAGAAGGGGAAGCCCATTCCCGTACATAAGCTGCAGGGCAGTGGAGAGCGGATTCTTCTGGTAGAGGATGCGGAGGGGGTCCGGGGGTTTGCCTCGGAAGTACTTCGGGGAAGCGGATACAGCGTGACTGAAGCCTCAAATGTTCAGGAGGCACTGGAGATTTTTGAAAGGGAAAAGGGAGATTTTCACCTGCTCCTCAGCGATGTTGTCCTGCCCGATAAAAGCGGTCTCTATCTGGTTGACCGGCTCCTCTCTTACAAACCTGAGCTGCGGGTCCTGCTGAGCAGTGGCTACACGGATCAGAAATCCCAGTGGCGACTTATACAGGAAAGAGAATTCCGGTTTCTGCAGAAACCTTATGCCCTGGCCGATCTGCTTCAGGCCGTTAAAGAGGTTATTGAGAAAAACTGAAGCCATAAGTGGCCCCCGGTAAAGCCTGAAAGATTGCCTTGTTGACGTGTCAATGACTAAAATATACGGATGGGTTTCCGGAACAATATAAAGAGAGATTTTCAGGCGGTCTTTGAGAGGGACCCTGCAGCAAGCAACAGGCTGGATGTTATGTTCAGCTATTCCGGGTTTCATGCCATCCTCTGTCATAGAATAAACCATATACTGTGGAAGAAAAAGATTCCCGTCCTGCCCCGGCTTGTATCCAATATTGTCAGGCTGATGACCGGGATCGAGATACACCCGGGGGCAAGGATAGGTGCGGGTTTTTTTATAGACCACGGGATGGGGGTTGTGATAGGGGAGACGGCAGAGATCGGTGAGGACTGCCTCCTGTATCAGGGCGTTACCCTTGGGGGGACGGGAAAGGAGAAAGGCAAGCGGCATCCCACACTCGGAAAACGGGTGGTGGTGGGCGCCGGGGCAAAGGTTCTTGGTGCCATCAGGGTAGGCGATTATGCTAAGATAGGGGCCAACGCCGTTGTCTTAAAATCGGTTTCTGACCATTCCATCGTTGTCGGAGTTCCCGGCAAGGTTATAAAGAAGAAAGTAATGAGGGTTACCGACCACGGGGTGGAAGAGGTGCTTGATCACGTACACATGCCGGACCCTGTGGAAGACAGGTTTAAGGAGCTTGAGAGCTACATCGGTCACATTGAGAAGAGGATAGAGCAACTTGAAGGCAAGGGAGGAAGGATGAGAGTTTATAATACCCTCTCGGGGAAGAAGGAGGAGTTTGTTCCCCTCGAACCCGGTAAGGTTAAAATATACGTCTGTGGCGTGACGGTCTACGATTACTGCCATATAGGACATGCAAGAAGCGCCATAGTATTTGATGTTATGAGACGCTACTTCAGGTATAAGGACTTTCAGGTCAGGTATGTCAGGAACTTTACTGATATTGATGACAAGATTATCCGGCGTGCACAGGAAGAGGGAATACCCTGGGATGAGGTGGCAAGGAAATATACAGAGGAGTATTACCGGGATATGGATGCCCTTGGTGTGGAGAGGGCGGATGTTGAGCCCAGGGCAACCGGGCATATTCCGGAGATAATAGAGATGGTCAGGACCCTTATAGACAAGGGATATGCCTATGAGGTTGATGGTGATGTATACTTTGAGGTTAACAGGTTTTCCGGATACGGCAAACTTTCCAAAAGGTCAATGGATGAGCTGGTTGCCGGGGCGAGGGTTGAGGTGGATGAAAGGAAGAAAAACCCGCTCGATTTTGCACTGTGGAAAACTGCCAGGGAGGGTGAGCCTGCATGGGACAGCCCCTGGGGGCCGGGAAGACCGGGCTGGCATATAGAGTGCTCGGCAATGAGCATAAAACACCTTGGAGAGACCTTTGACATCCATGGTGGCGGGGCTGACCTGATATTCCCTCACCACGAAAACGAGATTGCCCAGTCCGAGGCCTGCACCGAAAAGCCCTTTGTCAGATACTGGCTTCATAACGGCTTTATAACGATATCCAAAGAGAAGATGTCCAAATCCCTTGGTAACTTCTTTACCATAAGGGAGATTCTGGAGAGATTCGATCCGGAGGTTATAAGGGCCTTTATCCTCTCAACCCATTACAGGAGCCCGATAGAGTTTTCAGAGGAGCAGCTTCTTGATGCAGAGGTCTCAATCAACAGGTTCTATTCTACGATTATGAGGGTGGAGACATATCTTGACAGGATGCCGGAGAAGGGAAAGGCAACTCCGGAGGAGGGATATCTGCAGGAGATGCTCCGGAAGTTCAGTGCAAGATTTGAGGAGGCGATGGATGACGACTTCAATACAGCCCTTGCCCTCGGATATATGTATGAGCTTGTCAGAGAGATTAACCGGTATATTGACTCAAAACCATCCGGAGAGCCTGCAAGGGATTTGCTGCTGGAAGGCATCAGTACCCTGAGAGAGACGGGAAAGGTTCTGAATATTTTTCAGAGGTCGCCTGAACAGTGGCACTCTTCCCTGCTTAAAACAAAGAAACTGCCTGTAACAGAGGATGATATAAACAAAAAGCTTTCCGAGCGGCAGGAGGCAAGAAAGGCTAAAGACTGGCAGAGGGCGGATTCGATAAGGGATGAACTGCTGAAGGCAGGTATCATTCTCGAGGACACCCGGGAGGGAACCATCTGGAGGGTTAAGGTCGGAGAGTGAATGATACGCGGGGTAAGGGAACGGGGCAGTGGCTTTACGGGGTGAATTCAGTAAGAGAGGCGCTTCGCGCTGAAAGGACTGTCCATGAAGTGTATGTTTACAGAGAGAGGACGGACAGGATAAAGAATGAGATTGTCGCACTTGCAACAAGGAGTAGTATCAGGGTAAAATTTGTTGACAAGGCATTTTTTTCAGGATTTCCAAAGGGGCATCAGGGAGTAGCAGTCAGGGTGAGTCCTGAAAAGGTAGTGGGCCTTGAAGACCTCTTCAGTATATCCCGCCGTAAAGGAGAGCCGCCGTTTTATCTGATCGTTGACGGGGTGGTCGATCCCGGAAACCTTGGCGCAATTATAAGGACGGCAGAGGTCGGGGGTGTACACGGTATCATTCTTCAGAAGAGAAGGATTGCCTCGGGAGAGACTGTTGCAAAGGCTTCTGCCGGTGCCATAGAGTATTTGCCCACTGTAAGAGTCTCCAATATTAAACATGCAATGAGAGAGTTGAGAGAGAAAGGGGTGACAATCTACAGTGCCGAGGCCGAGGCCGAGGAATTATACTGGGCTGCAGACCTGACCATTCCGATTGCCCTTGTTGTGGGCTCGGAAGGTAAGGGCATCAGGCCAACGGTAAAACGGTATTGTGACCTTATGGTGAAGATACCCGTTTTTGGGAAAATTAACTCACTTAATGTATCTGTAGCAACAGGAATTCTTGTTTATGAGGCGGTGCGCCAGAGGATGTCAGCCTGATAATACCACTCCCTTCCCAAAATAACACTTGAATTTTTCGGTTTGACATTTCTATAATTAATGTCTTATTCTATTAAGTTCCGAAAGGTTTCTTATAAATTAAATAAAAAATCGAAGGTTTTTACCCTGCTGAAGCCACCGTAGCTCAGCTGGTAGAGCAGCTGATTTGTAATCAGCGGGTCGGGGGTTCGAATCCCTTCGGTGGCTCCATATCTGACATAGCAGGGAGTAAGCAGCAAATAGTATCTGTTGCTTGCCGGGAAAGGAGAGGTACCCGAGTGGCCAAAGGGGACGGGCTGTAAACCCGTTGGCTCAGCCTACGGAGGTTCGAATCCTCCCCTCTCCACCAGCTTGGGACTTTTTAGGTTTTAAATTTAACATAGATTGACAATGAGCGGACTGGTTTGAGGTTACCAAAAACCTGAAATGTTTATAGATGCGGGAGTAGCTCAGTGGTAGAGCGTCAGCCTTCCAAGCTGAGGGTCGCGGGTTCGAATCCCGTTTCCCGCTCCAGCAGTCGTTTAAACCGGATAAGGGGTATAAGTTTTTATGCCCATGTAGCTCAGTCGGCAGAGCACGTCCTTGGTAAGGACGAGGTCACCGGTTCGATTCCGGTCATGGGCTCCAGACGTAGACATTAGTCGCTGGTCACTGGTAATTTGGTAAAGTAGACGACTTTAATGCCCAATGACTGAATGAAGGAGGAAAAATGGCGAAGGCAAAATTTGAAAGGACGAAGCCGCATGTAAACGTAGGGACGATAGGGCATGTGGATCACGGAAAGACGACATTGACGGCAGCGATAACGAAGGTACTGTCAATGAA
>UOGI01000018.1_pt1 | contig 11623 bp, 10 predicted proteins | sample 1989621 | NCBI WGS metagenome assembly UOGI01 (sample SAMEA4712198, study PRJEB27164) | hydrothermal vent metagenome | biome: marine basaltic hydrothermal vent biome; feature: marine hydrothermal vent; material: mineral | place: Pacific Ocean | collected 2011-06-14/2011-07-23 | depth 1691 m
CCGTCTCATATCAAGTTCCAATCCCTTAACTCCTACTTTCAAAGAGGCTAATACATCTTCAGGCACATTGAAGGTTATTTTTTCAGTTTTCATAACACCTCCACTGGTATAATGTTTATTATGCTTGGTTGCACCGATTTCTAAATAGTAAGTCTTCCCCCCACATTTAAGGACCTGAAACATGAAGGCAACCAGCGTCATCCATTAAATACTCAACGTTGCCTTTAAAAAATACAAACACCAACAGATAGTCAATCGTCAATCGTCAATCTCCTGAGTGCCTCATTGGCTGCCTTCATCTGCGCCTCTTTCTTGCTCTTCCCCTTGCCACTGCCCATGTATTCTCCCCCTATCAGGACCTCCACGGTAAAGGTCTTGTTGTGTTCTTCTCCCTCCTCTTTCACTACCCTGTACTCAGGTAAGGAGCCATAAATATCCTGGGTGAGTTCCTGAAGCTCTGTCTTGTAATCATGCGACTTCCGTGTTTTTATCGTATTCTCTATCTTCTTCCCGATTATATGGAGTATTACCTTCCTGGCAACATAATAATCACTGTCAATAAAGACAGCTCCCACAACTGCCTCCAGGGCATCGGCAAGAATATTCTCTTTATCCCGTCCACCTGAGGTTTCCTCACCCTTTCCAAGCCTCAGCACCATGCCGAGCTCTAATCCTCGTGCTGCCTCGGACAGGACAGGTCTTGAGACAAGAAAAGACTTGAGCTTTGCCATATCGGATTCCGAAAGTATGGCCTCTACCCTGAAGAGTTCTTCGACTACCGAGAGTCCCAGTACTGCATCTCCAAGAAACTCAAGCCTTTCATTATATCCGGGTGCTTCATCAGGGTGCTCATTTGAGAAGGAACTGTGCGTTACAGCCTCAATGAGCAAAGAGGGGTCTCGAAAAGTATAATCAAGGGCAGACTCAAGCTTCTTCAAACTTCTTGAAAAGGAGACAGGCATTTGTTCCACCGAATCCAAAAGAATTTGAAAGTGCATAATTAACGGTTCTTTCACGATAAGCCTGAGTAACGTAATCAAGGTCACACTGCGGGTCCGGGTTTTCGAGGTTTATTGTCGGAGGAACTATGTTTTTTAAAACGCTGAGCGCACTTACAGCCGCCTCCACACCTCCGGCCGCACCCAGTAGATGGCCTGTCATGGACTTGGTGGAACTTACAGCCAGCTCGTATGCGTGTTCACCAAAGACCGTTTTTATGGCATCTGTCTCAACTTCATCATTGGATTTCGTGGAAGTTCCATGGGCATTTATATAGTCCACCGCATCAGGTGAAACCCCGGCATCCTTAAGGGTTATTGTCATGCATCTCACCGCCCCTTCACCTCCCGGGGCAGGGGATGTAATATGATAGGCGTCTCCGGTCATACCGTATCCAACAACCTCAGCGTATATCTTTGCTCCCCGGTCGATTGCACTCTCAAGGCTTTCAAGGATCACAATCCCGGATCCCTCGCCCATGACAAAACCGTCCCTGTCAAGGTCAAAGGGCCTGCTTGCCTTTTCAGGCTCGTCATTTCTCCTTGAGAGCGCCTTCATAACGGCAAAACCAACCATTCCAAGCGGTGCTATCACTGCCTCCGTACCCCCGGCAATCATGGCATCAGCTTCACCGCGCTGGATAATCCTGAAGGCATCACCTATTGCATGGGTGCCTGTTGCACATGCCGTACAAACAGCAGAATTAGGACCCTTGGCGCCAAATCTCATTGAGACCCTGCCGGCAGCAAGGTTTATGATTAACATCGGAATGAAGAAAGGTGTTACCCGCTTGTATCCCTTCTCAAGCAATGCCTGGTGATAATGCTCGATTGCGGGTAATCCTCCAATGCCGGAGCCGACAACAACACCGACCCTCTCGGCATTGGCCCCGGTAATCCTGAGCCCCGAGTCATCCATAGCCATCTGTGCGGCTGCAATTGCAAAATGGATAAAACGGTCCATCTTTTTGATCTCTTTCTTCTCTATATAATCAGCCGGGTCAAAGCCCTTTACCTCTCCTGCAATATGCACCGGGAGAGGAGTAGAGTCAAAAGACGTAATAGTCCCTATACCCGACTTGCCTTTCAGCATGGCAGTCCAGTTTTCTTCCGCCCCGATACCAAGGGGAGTTATGAGACCAAGACCTGTTATAACAACCCTTCGGAGATTCATTTATGCCTGGCTCTTGTTCTTTATATACTCTACGGCATCCTGAACTTTCAGGATTTTCTCTGCGTCCTCATCAGGTATCTCAATCCCGAATGTCTCCTCAAACGCCATTACGAGTTCTACAGTATCAAGAGAGTCAGCCCCCAAGTCTTCCACAAACGATGCCGCCGGTGTTACCTGAGCAAGATCAACACCAAGCTGGTTTGCTATAAGTTCCTTTACTTTCTCCTCTACCATCTCACGACCTCCAGAATATAAGATTAAGAACCGAACTGCATTTCTCTTCGGTTCACGACTTATCCAGGCACAAAGCACCTGATATAAACACAAAAACCGGACATCAGTCGGTTTCAGTCATCACATATACATACCGCCGTTTACATGAACCACCTGTCCCGTGATATAGCCGGCATCAGGAGATGACAGGAAGACCACGGCATTGGCAACATCCTGCACAGTTCCCAACTTTCCTGTTGGTATTGCCTTTTTCATCTCATCCTTTACATTGTCCGGTAGTTTTTCAGTCATTGCAGTCATGATAAACCCCGGGGCCACAGCATTTGACGTTATACCCCTGCCGGCATATTCCCTTGCAATAGTCTTGGTCAACCCGACAATTCCGGCCTTTGAGGCAGAATAATTGGCCTGACCGGGATTGCCCGTGAATGCAACAACCGATGCAATATTGACAATCCTGCCGTAACGCCTCTTTGACATTATCTTTACCGCTTCTTTTGAACACAGAAAAACACTTTTAAGGTTAACGTCTATCACACTGTCCCAGTCTTCTTCCTTCATCCTCAGCAATAAGGCGTCACGGGTAATACCTGCATTGTTGACGACAATATCCATACCCCCGAACTCCTTTACCACGGTGCTGAACATATCCTTGACACTATCAGCATTTGACACATCAGCAGTTACAGGGATTGCCCTTACACCCATACTGACAAGGCCCTCTGCAACGGCCCCGGCATCATCAGCGCCAAGGTCAACAACTGCAATATTAACACCGAGGGTTGCAAGGCTTTCAGCTATAGCCTGACCAATGCCCCTGCCTGCCCCGGTAACTACGGCCACCTGTCCCTTAAAATCCATCATCTCCCCCTTTTATAGCAAGCAGATATCCGGGGCTCCCGGGATTAACCCCTGCCCCGCTTATTTGTCTCCTTCACCCGGCACCCATTTTAACAGACTTCAGCTATCTTTTCCAAGCCCTGCTACAACTCATTGTTAACCAATACATATCCCTGATTTGTTTTTCGTGACGTGTAGTATACTCCAAATCCTTGTAAAATAACAAAAAACCAAACAGGGCCCTTCTTGACATAATATCCGCATTAAATCTTAATATATATAATGACCGGTGATTTTTATGCTCCTTTAAGAACAAGGGCCTCAGAGATAGCAGCCTCCCAGGGAACACCTTCCTTCTACAGGGTTTTTAAAAGAGAGCTTCGGGAATCCCTTCGACGGTTGCAGGAACATGTAATACTGAAACAATGTGTAAGCCATATAGGTGTTGTCCAGGAAGGTATGGGTCACGGTTATAAGCATTCAAGGGCCGTTGCCGTAGATGCCGGGGCACTGGTGATGATAGAGGGAAGAAGGATGGCTATTTCTGAGGATATAATCGAAAAACTCATTATCAGTGCACATATTTCAGGGCTCCTCCACGACATAAAACGGGGCAATGAAAACCATGCCGTAGCCGGCAGCGAGGAGGCCAGGCGGATACTGGTCTGCTCCGGTATCGACAGCAGATTCAAGCGGTACATTGCCGTGGCTATAAGAAACCATGAGGCATTCAAGGCAGTTGTACCTCCGGAGGATGAGTATGGAGAATTGATAAGCAATGTCCTCTACGATGCAGACAAATTCAGGTGGGGACAGGAAAACTTCACGAAGACCGTGTGGGACATGCTTGAGTTCGGCAATATCGCCCCCGAGGTTTTTCTCGAAAATTACAGGAAAGGCATTGAGTATATTAAACGCATAAAGGAGACATTCAGGACAAAGACGGGAAAGAGATACGGCCCCGAGATAATTGATATGGGGCTTGAGATCGGCAAGATAATATATTCCGAGTTAAAGGAAATCCTCGGCAGGTAGGCTATGCCTCTTCCCTCCTTGGGTATATATACTCACCAAACAGGACACCCTTCAGCCATTTATGTGCAAATTTCAGCAGCTCCACCTCGTCTTCCCTTATCATCTGTATCGTTACCTCATCGACCTCATAGAGGTCAAGGAACCTGCTCTCAAAGACAAAGTTTCTGAAGCTGTCCGTATCAAAACTGCCCAGCATGTACAATCTCTGACTCTTTTCATCAGGTTCCACACCACCGGCAAGGAGTTTTTTATTGAGAACAATCTCGAACCAGTCCTTGTTGATAAAATCGTAACGATCTATCTCCTGGGACTCTCTCCACTGACGAACCGTCCATTCCTTATCCTCTTCAAACCCCTTGCAGAAGGGCTCTTTAATCTGGTAATAAAAATCACCGCTCTCTGCTTCAGAGCTTTCTGTAGCTCCGAGACCAAGGGGATAGTATCTGCATATAAGTGGCCTGTCTGCATAAATATTACAGCCATTTTCGCCAACAAACGGACATTTGCCATCCTCCGTCACATTGAGCAGGAAAAAGGGCAGTTTGGTGCTCTTCAGGTCAACAATCCGGGCATATAATGAGAGGAACTCAGCCGAAGTAATGCCAAGTTTGTTTTTGATCCTCAGCACATCGTATGGAGTAAGAGATATTGTTATCTTCCCGCAACATTCCCTGAAACACTCCAGCCCTTTATGACAGGAAAATCTGAACTTGCTGTCCAGGTTCATCCTGACAGGCTCAATAGGGTTTTCCCCCGGCTGCTTGCTTGCTTCTTCCATCATATTAAAACTCCCTTTCAGACTTTGGTTGAGTGATTAAATATCGAGTGGCAATGTAACGTAATGATTATAAAAGTAATAATGAATGTCTATGATAGCTCATTTGTCCTGAAAATTTCCAACCAGCTTCATGATCACCTTACGCCACCCGTCCGGTCCGACACCCTCAGCCCTGACGAGCTTGGGGATGACGATCCTGCTGTCATAAATACCTCCCGGCTTCTGAACTAACACGGGTATATCCACTGCCTCAAGCATCGGGATGTCATTGGGGCTGTCACCCATTGCAATAGTCCTTATATCTCCAAACTCTTTCCTGTATAACTCCGTCAGTATCCGTACTGCCTTGCCCTTATTGCTTTCTCCCATAAGATGGTAGTGTCTTCCCACTGTAAAGTTCAGTTCAAGTGATAGAACGGCATCCCTGAGCCGCTCCTCATCCGCACCGTCTTCCATAATAAACGGTTCATCAAACTCCCTTTCTTTTGATAATTTTGCCTCCTCCGGGCTCAGCCCGGTAATGGATGCAACCTCCTCCACAGTCATATCCCCAAACCCTTTCACCCTGAACCCCATCTCCCTGAGTCTTCCGAGGCCGTCCCTCAGCTCACTGTATCTCTTTCCTAAAGTTATGACACGATATCCGTTGTCCTGCCTGACGCCAACGTCCGGGGACTTTGTGAAATAACCATCAGGGATATAAATCCCGCCACCGTTTTCAGAGACAAAAGGGTCTGTATTTGCAAGACGCTCCCTGTAAAGCTCGATCTCACTCCTGGTCTTGCTTGAGCAGAGAACCAAGGGGATTCTTTTCTGTTTTATAACCTCAAGGGCATCGAGTGCCTCTTCAAAAGAACAGTTGTCGTAACTAAGGAGGGTGCCGTCGAGGTCTGTAAATATAACAATATGCATGTCCATATAAAATCTCCTTATCCCGTTTTACCGCCTGATAGCTATTTGTATGTCCATCACGTTTGTTCCGGTGGGCCCGGTTATAAAAAGCCCTCCAACCTGTTTGAAGAAATTATACGAGTCATTCTCAGCAAGGAACTTTTCAGGAGACAGGCCCATGGCTCGTGCCCTCGCTATTGTCTCTCCGTCCACAATCGCCCCTGCAGCGTCTGTGGGACCATCCGTGCCATCTGTTCCGGCAGACAGAAGGGAAAGTCCTTCAATACCTGCTATCTCCATTGCAAATACAAGGGCAAATTCGAGATTCCTGCCGCCAAGTCCGCTGCCTTTGACGACCACGGTTGTCTCACCACCTGAGACAAAACACGCCTTTTTTCTTTCCCCCCGCTTCATCACTTCCCTGTAAAGCCACTTTGCGGCCTCCCGTGCCTCACCTGAGAGTGAATCCGTGAGAATCTCTGCACTATAGCCCAAGGTTTCGGCCTCCTGCCTGGCGGCCTCAAGGGCAATCCTGTTACTGCCTATGATGATGTTTTCAACCCTGTTGAAGACCTTGCTGTCAGGGGCAGGGGTATCCGGCACACGCCCCTCAACACCGTCCTCAATTATCTTTAAAACACCCTTTGGGGCCTTATCCATAAGGTTACATCTCTTCAGGACATTGAGGGCATCAAGATATGTAGTCTCATCCGGTGACGTGGGACCTGATGCTATTACATCAAGGCGGTCACCGATAACGTCTGAGAGGATAAGGGATATTGTCCTTGACGGATAAAGGGTTTCAGCCAGCCTTCCGCCCTTGACGGCGGATATATGTTTCCTCACTGTATTGAGCTCGAATATATCCGCCCCGGCATTCAGAAGTAGCCCTGTAATCTCCTGCTTCTCCTCAAGGCTGATACCTTCAAACGGGCATACGAGTAATGCCGAGCCCCCTCCTGATATGAGGCATATATTTATATCATCTACAGAAGATGCCCTTGCAACCGCCATGATCTTTTCCGTTCCCTTAATCCCGTTTGTATCAGGTATAGGGTGTCCGGCCTCTATTATCTCTGTCTTTTTGAGGGCAACGGAGTGGCCGTACCTGGTGATGACAACAGACCTGGATATAAGGCCTGCAAGGGTCTCCTCTGCTGCCTGGGCCATACGCGCCGAGGCCTTGCCAAAACCGAGGATATTCAGCCTGCCATCCGGTCGGCCGATTGCGTTCCTGAAATCCGACAGCCTCTTTGCTGTTGCAAGGTACGGGTCTACGGCCCTGAGGGCATCAAAAAAGACTCTTTCCATATCCTTCCTGTAATTTAAAAACATGCTCTATTTTATACAGCCGCCTTCAAAATACTCAAACGTTAACGGAAAAAATCCTGCCTCCCTGATATATGCTCTCAAAATAAATAGTGACCCGATTTCAAATTCCCATGACGTAACTGCTATAATTACAAATTATGATTGAAGCAATAATACTTGGAATCGTACAGGGGCTTACAGAGTTTATTCCGGTAAGCAGCACTGCCCATTTAATATTGATACCCCAGTTTTTTGGCTGGCATGGCGGCCTCGACACCCTGAGCTATGATATCGCACTTCATGGCGGGACCCTGCTTGCCCTGCTGGTATATTTCAGAAAACAATGGCTGAGTCTTCTTACGGTAGAGAGGCCCCTGCTGCTAAAGATTATATTAGCCACAATTCCGGCTGGAGTTGCGGGTATTCTGTTTAAAGATGCTGTTGCAACAACCCTGAGAAACTCCTATGTAATAGCTGCCTCACTTGTAGTGGTTGGTATTGTCATGCTGATGGCTGAAAGGAACAAAGGTCAAAGGAGTTTTTCCTCTATAACGACAAAAGATGCCTTGTCGATAGGTGTTGCCCAGGCACTGGCCCTGATTCCGGGGGTGTCGAGGTCCGGCATAACCATATCCGCCGGACTTTTCGGAGGGATTGAGAGAGAGGCATCTGCAAGGTTTTCCTTCCTGCTTTCAATGCCTGTCATTGCCGGAGCTACGGTGCTTGAAGGAATTCATGTGCTGAAAAACCCGGTCAGCTACGACCTGAGCCTCTTTGCCGCGGGCTTTATTGCCTCGGCTGTCACAGGCTTTATCACCATCAAATCCCTGCTCTGGTTCTTCAGACGATTCAGTCTTCGCACCTTTGTTTACTACAGGTTTGCCCTTGCTGCTATAATAGTTATCAGTTATTTGATATAAGCGCATATTAATTTATAGGCGCACTTTGCAAAACTCTTTAAATCACTGATTACTAATCATGATGAATCCCGAATCAGGCTCTGAAAACCTGTATAAATCAACGAGTGAGACCCTGAAACAAGTTCAGGGTGACAATTAGGGACTTTTTACGAGTCCATCAATCATGGCTGAGGGAATAAGAAGAATAAAGGAAGAAGTGGCGGGGGTTGTGGTTACCCTGTTCAGTGTATACATTACACTGAGCCTCTACAGTTACTCAAAGTGGGACCCCTCCTTCCTCACTCACAGCAGGGGTCCTGCAAGGAACTATGGCGGGGTCATAGGTTCTTATATCTCGGACACCCTGCTCAGCCTTTTAGGCTATGTTTCCTACCTGTTTCCATTCTTCCTTATCTTCTATGGTATCAAGAGGTTGCTGGGCAAGGAAAAGAGGAAGGAACTGCTCTTGGGGCTTCCACTTTTTATAATATCCATCCCTGTTCTCCTTTCCCTTATCTCAAGGACCTTCGGCCTAAACAACGTCCTCTACGGAGGGTTATGTGGAGAGGAGGCATCCGTGATACTTAGGATGTTCCTCTCATTACCCGGGGCCTATATTTTCACTCTCTCGGTCTTCTTCTCGTCCATTATCATAATGAGTCCTGTTTCCACCTCTGATGTATTAAGAAAAGTCTTCGAAAACAAAAAGGAGGATATACCTGAGCCGGTCAGGAAGATAAAGGTAGTGGAGGAGCCTGCTCAACCAATGATAAAAGAGATGATAAAACAGGGCAGGGTGAAGGAACAAAAATCCGGGCAATTACCGGATATGATTCCCCGTAAAGCAGGGGCATATGTCATTCCGCCGCTGCAACTCCTGAGCACTTACGAGACCACGGCAAAGCCCGGAAAGGAAGAACTCTTTGAGCGGGCACACCTCCTTGAGGAGAAACTCTCCGACTTTAAGATAACCGGTAAGATCACGCGGGTTCATCCCGGCCCTGTTGTCACCATGTATGAGTTTGAACCCTCAGCCGGAATAAAGATAAGCAAGATAGTCTCCCTGTCGGATGACCTCGGAAGGGCCCTGGGCGGACTCAGCATAAGGATTGCTCCCATACCGGGGAAAACACCGCTCGGCATAGAGGTTCCCAACAAACAGATGGGAATAGTTCCCCTGAAGGAGATAATAGGCTCGGGGAATTTCCTGAAAAGCCAGTCAAGACTGACCATTGCACTGGGAAAGGACATCTATGGAAGGCCCATAGTTGCAGACCTTGCCCGGATGCCCCACCTCCTTGTGGCCGGTACTACGGGTTCAGGCAAGAGTGTCTCCATTAATTCCATGATTATGAGCATCCTTTTCAAGTCCACACCGGAAGAGGTGAAGATGTTGATGATAGACCCAAAGCTGCTTGAGCTCTCCACCTACGACGGAATCCCCCACCTTGTCACCCCGGTGGTCACAAATCCAAAAGAGGCAACACTGGCGCTTAAGAAGATGGTTCTGGAGATGGAACGGAGATACAGGCTCATTGCAGAGCAGGGGGCAAGAAACCTGGACAACTTCAACCGTCAGGTCCCCGAGGAAGATCGGCTTCCCTACATCATTGTTATAATAGATGAGCTTGCCGACCTTATGTTTACCGCCTCCAAGGAGGTGGAGGACTCAATCGTCCGTCTTGCACAGATGGCAAGGGCCTCGGGCATCCATCTCATACTTGCCACACAGAGGCCGTCCGTGGATGTTATTACCGGGATTATCAAGGCAAACTTTCCAACCAGAATAGCCTTTCAGGTAACTACAAGGGTAGACTCAAGGACAATCCTGGATGCCCAGGGGGCTGAACAACTCATCGGCAAGGGTGATATGCTCTTTATGGCCACAGGCGCAAGGCTTACCCGGCTGCATGGCGCATATGTAACTGAAGACGAGGTAAGGTCTGTCACCTCCTTCATAAAGGCACAGGCAGAACCGGACTTTTCAATGTTTGATGCAATCCAGCTTGAGGTGGCTGAGAGGACTGAGGAAGAAGCTGCTGAGGGAGATGAACTCTATCAGCAGGTAATAGATCATGCCGAGACCATGGGCGAGGTCTCAATATCGTCGATTCAGCGGAGGTTCAAGATAGGCTATAACAGGGCGGCAAGGATAATGGAACTGCTTGAAGAAGAAGGCTTTGTCGGTCCCCCGAGGGGAGCAGGAAAACCGAGGGATTTTATAAGAAGGGGTTAACCCCTTTTCCCTGTAACTTCCTTTCCATGTTTAAGGTTTTTTATCACTTGATCTGGATTGTAATTTACCTCGCTATTGTAGTATGATAAGTAATCAAAAATTCCTTTCCATTAATTTCTTACCATTCTCATATATAAAGCTGACATGGCAATAAAAGCGCAAGATAGAAGACTGACGGTGTTGCACGTGGCAACCCTTAACCAGCCTATAAAGCCGGACCTTGGCTATGGTCCCATAGAAACGATTATTTATAATATCGACAAGGGACTCCATGCATTAGGTCACCGGTCGATTGTTGCGTGTTCGGGTGATTCCGGAGTTGCCGGTGAGCATTATGTGACCATTGAGAAAAGCATGGGTAACTATTGGAGCCAAGACAACCCGGAAAAACGCAAAACCCTGAATATTCACCTTTCAAAGGCAGTAGACAGGATAAGAATGGGCGACATTGACGTCATCCACACGCATGATCTGAAAACCCTTGAGTACATTTACGACGCTGTATCGGACATGCATGTGCCAATCGTGATGACCCTTCACGTGGCTGCAAAAAACTACCTGGTGGAAGGAGCTTTCAGGCGCTGGTGTAAGCCCATGTCATCTCCACAGGTGTATTGTATCCCGATAAGCGAATATCAGAAACAGGACTATTACGGGCTGAAGGCCGGTAATGTTGTATACCACGGAATTGAAGTGGAAAGATATCCGGTCAAAAAGAATCCTGACAGGGAAAGCTATTTATTCACTATCGGCAGGGTAACCCGTGACAAGGGACAGGATAAAGCCATAGAGGTTGCCAGGAAAACAGGCTCCAAACTTATCATTGCCGGCTGTGTCCAGGACAAAGCCGCAGACAGGGAGTTTTTTGAGGAATTGAAAGACTCTATCGACCTGTTCGTTGATATCGGCAAACAACCTGTTGATGGTGACTATTTTGAAGATGTGATAAAACCGTTATTGGACTGCGATGAGCAGATTATTTATATCGGAGAGGTTGGCAGCGAGTACAAGAAACAATGGTACCGGCATGCACGGGCCACTTTATTCCCCATACAATGGGGGGAGCCGTTCGGACTTGTCCTGATCGAGTCCATGGCATGCGGCACGCCGGTCATAGCATTCAACAGGGGTGCAGTTCCGGAAATAATGGTAGATGGAAAAACGGGATTTGTTGTGGATTCTCTGAGTGCCATGATCGAGGCAGTTGACCGCATCGATAGCATTGAT
>UOGI01000392.1_pt1 | contig 11174 bp, 6 predicted proteins | sample 1989621 | NCBI WGS metagenome assembly UOGI01 (sample SAMEA4712198, study PRJEB27164) | hydrothermal vent metagenome | biome: marine basaltic hydrothermal vent biome; feature: marine hydrothermal vent; material: mineral | place: Pacific Ocean | collected 2011-06-14/2011-07-23 | depth 1691 m
GAGTCAGGCAGCCTTCCTTGTGGTTATTTCCTTAATGATGTCTTTATTCTTTTGCCATGCCTTTTGAAGGTCATAATTTTTCTGTGCATTGAGCCAGAAATCAGCACTCATCCCAAAATATTTGGAAAGCCTCAAGGCCATATCGGGAGAAACAGCCCTTTTGCCATTGACGATCTCATTAACCGTTCTGAAAGATGTCTTTAATTCCCTGGCAAGTTCCTTCTGAGTTATCCCGAGTGGTTTCATTAGATCTTCCAGCAAAATTTTTCCCGGATGGATCGGTTCTCTCTTAAGCATAAACATGATGGTCCTCCTGTTTATGATAGTCTGTTATTTCTACGTCATACGCATTGCCATTAGAAAAGTTGAAAACAATGCGCCATTGATCATTAATTCTTATACTGTACTTTCCTTTCATTTTGCCTTTCAGTTGTTCAAGCCTGTTCCCTGGAAAAATTTTCAAATCTTCAATCTGTGTAGCAGCATTTATTTGTTCCATTTTTCGTAATGCCGTACTCGTTATATTTTGGGGCAATCTCCGGGTTTTTCCTGTCAAGTATAATTTTTCGCTCTCCTTGTCATAAAAATCCTTAATCACATTAACAATATAACGCATATAGTTATATTTGTCAAGCCCAAAAGGTTGTCTAAGGAGTCAGCATTCCTGAGTCCGGCCTGTCCCTCCCTCTTTTGAACTATCTATGTTTAATCTTGAAAATAATGCGTGAACGTGTTTTTGAACGGATGGTTGAGCATGGATTAGAAAATTTACGTAAAGGCAGTACTACAGTTGTCTGTGCGGGTGACAGGGTTTATGTTTTGAAGCAGTGATGGATTGCCTTATTGAAGGAAAAGCCTTAATATAGACCGTCCGATGTTTTACCCCGGTATTCCTGACGGGTATGGAGAAAAACAGAGAGGGCAGACAGAAAAAAACAGAGAGGGCAGACACAGGGGTCTGCCCCTACCGGGAAGGGAATATAAACATCCATGGATATATACACAAAACTGTCACGTCTCAATCCCAGGCAAAAGGAAGCGGTCATGCATACCGATGGCCCGCTCCTCATCCTTGCCGGAGCAGGCTCTGGAAAGACAAGGGTAATAACCATGAGGACCTCTTACCTGATACACACGGGTGTGAAGGCCGGGTCCGTCCTGGCGGTCACCTTTACCAACAAGGCGGCAAGAGAGATGAAGCAAAGGGTGAAGTCCATGGTGAGCGGCAGGAATGCAACACCCGTTATCTCAACATTTCATTCCCTCTGCCTCAGGATCCTGAGGCGGGAGATTGAACACATAGGATACAGAAAAGACTTTACCATCTACAACACCTCGGAGCAGGTTTCACTGTTGAGAAGCATACTGTCGGATATTAAATTCTACGACAAGAGTTTTAAGGCCGAATCCTTTCTGGAGAGGATCAGCAGGACAAAAAACGATTTCGACCCGCCGGATGCCGCTGTGTCCGGAGACCCCACAGAAGAGGCCCTGGCAATGATTTATCCCCGGTATGTTGAGGCGCTGAAGTCGATGAACGTCCTTGACTTTGATGACCTGCTCCTGCTCACACTTAGGCTCTTCAGAGAGCATCCCGGTGTCCTCGAAAGGTACAGGGAGCGGTTCAGGTATCTGATGGTTGACGAGTATCAGGATACGAACCGCGTTCAGTATGACTTCATCAAACTCCTTGCAGGACAGAGAAGAAACCTCTGCGTAGTCGGGGACGACGACCAGTCCATATACGGCTGGAGGGGTGCTGACATCGGCAACATCCTCAATTTCGAGAAGGACTTTCCGGGCACTGTAACGGTAAGGCTCGAACAGAATTACCGCTCCGTCGGCCATATCCTCAAGGCGGCAAACGGGGTGATAGGGAACAACAGCAGAAGGATGGAAAAATCCCTCTGGACAGACAGGGGCGACGGCCCAAAGGTCAATATATTCAAAGCAGTTGATACGGAAGACGAGGCGGACTGGATAGTCGACAAAATCTCGATGACAATGTGTGAAAAGAATATGCCGGCAGAGAATATCGCCGTCATTTACAGGGCGAATATCTTCTCAAGGCCTTTTGAAGAGGCCCTGAGGAGGCAGAGGATAGCCTACTCTGTAGTAGGCGGGACGAGTTATTTCGAACGTAAGGAGATCAAGGACCTTACGGCCTGGCTCAAGGTAATAGCAAACCCCACAGACAACCAGAGTCTCCTTAGGGCGGTCAGCGCACCAAAGAGGGGAATCGGGCATGCAGCCCTCGTCCTGCTTCTGGATTACGCGCAGGCTAATTCAATGGGTCTTCTTGATGCCTTTGGGAAGGCAACCGGGGTTGAGGGCCTGAGCAAAAACGCAGCCAACTCGGCTGAAGTCCTGTTTGAACTTATCAGCCGTTACCGGGATATGTTCAGGGAGGGCAGGGAGATGGGCAAGACCCTTAAGGCCCTGATCGATGAGATCGATTACAGGGATTATATCATCAAGCTATATAAAACCCCTGAGACGGCATTCAGGAAGATAGAAAACCTCAATGGATTAGTCGATTCCATAACCCATTATGAATCGGGGGAGGATTCGCCTTCCCTTCACGGGTTCCTTGAGACAATGGCCCTCACAGACCTGATTAAAGAAAAAGAGGAAAAAGGGGGGCGGGGCATAACCCTGATATCTTTCCATTCTTCAAAAGGACTGGAGTTTCCTCTGGTATTCATCGCCGGCACGGAGGAGGAGATACTGCCGCACAGAAAATCAGCAGACAGTGATGAAGGGATAGAGGAAGAGAGAAGGCTCTTCTATGTGGGAATAACCAGGGCAATGGACGAGCTGTACATTACATATACAGAGCAGAGGTTGAAGTATGGAAAGAAGACGCGTTCCGAGCCCTCCAGGTTTTTAGAGGAGATACCCGAGGAGGTAATCAGCCGAACCGACAGGTTCGAGGAACTTGATCCCGAAGAGGAGAAGGCCTACGTGAAAAAACTATACGCCAACTTAATGGCTAAACTCGAAGACTGAGAATGACAACTGCACGAAAGCGCCATAATTAAAAAATTCGAAAAATATCGGCAGATTACACTTCCAATGGTATATAATATTCTACGCATAAAGTCGAATAACTGTAATTTATATACAGACTCTATAAAGGATAAGCGCTTTAAAGGGGATTGAAACAGGTGAGTTACCGGGAGTACACTATAGTACCGGGAGCCAGAGGAGACTTGTCAATAATGAGTAGCGGGGGGATTCCCGATAAAAAGATTTGCCATACAATCCAGCAACGGTTAATATATGCCTGACATCAAGGAAACTATAACTGACAAGATTAAAAGGCCGGAGTGGAGATTCGGCATCGCCCTTTTGCTCATTGTCCTTTTTTTATTTTTCTGGGGACAGTTTTATAATGTACAAGCCCCTGAAAACTATGAGATTAGTTACAGCCGCTTTATTGAACAACTCAACACCGGCAACATAAAATCCGTAACTATAAAAAATCTGAAGGTCAGCGGGGAGTTTGTCAAGGAGATAAAAAAAAGCTTGCCGGACAAAAAAGCAACTGCAGATGTAAAATACTTCCACACTTTTCTGCCTTCCTTTCAGGGCGAAGGACTCCTCTCAAAGCTTGAAGACAAGAATGTAGTGATAAATGTTGAATCCTCGGAGGGTATGTCCCCTTTAGCAAAGTTTCTGTTTGGACTCCTGCCTTGGGTTTTGATTATCGGCATCTGGGTATTCATAATGAAGAAGGCACAACAGGGTCAGGGTGGCCCCGGAGGACTCTTCTCTTTCGGTTCAAGCAAGGCCAAACTTTATGATGTCAAAAACCCCACTGTAACCTTTAAGGATGTGGCCGGGATGGAGAATGTAAAACAGGAGCTGAAGGAAACAGTAGAATTCCTGAAGAATCCCTCTGAGTACAAAAAACTTGGGGCAAAAGTCCCCAAGGGTGTGCTTTTAATCGGTCCACCCGGCACGGGCAAGACTCTCCTTGCACGTTCGGTAGCAGGTGAGGCAGGTGTGCCTTTTTACAGCAGCAGTGCATCCGAGTTTATAGAGATGTTTGTCGGCGTAGGGGCCGCCCGTGTCAGGGACATGTTCCGGAAGGCAAAAGCCTCACAGCCAAGCATAATTTTTATTGACGAGATTGATGCCGTCGGGCGCACCCGTGGAACAGGCCTTGGAGGAGGGCATGATGAAAGGGAACAAACGCTGAATCAGCTTTTAAGTGAAATGGATGGATTTGAGACTCACGAAGAAGTAATTGTTATGGCGGCAACAAACAGGCCGGATGTCCTTGACCCTGCTCTTCTCAGGCCGGGCCGTTTTGACAGGCATATCGTTATTGACAGGCCAGGGTGGAGGGATCGTAAGGCCATCCTTGAGATTCACGTCAGGGATAAGGTGCTGGCTGACGATATTGACTTTGAAAGCATTGCAAAAGGGACCCCCGGCATGACAGGCGCAGACCTCGAAAACCTTGTGAATGAGGCTGCCCTTATTGCGGTAAGAAAGAAAAAAGATAAAATAGATGCAAGTGATTTTGAAGAGGCCAGGGATAAAATCCTGATGGGTACTGTAAGAGAAGAACCTATCAGCAAAATAGAAAGACGGATAACCGCATACCATGAGTCGGGACACGCACTTGTTGCCTATGAGCTGCCGAATGCCGACCCCATTTACAAAGTCAGCATCCTGCCTCGCGGGATGGCTATGGGTGTAACTCAACTCCTGCCCGAAGAAGACAGACATTATTATCCCAGGTCATACCTCATGAGCAAACTGAGCGTAGCCCTTGCCGGAAGGGTTGCCGAGAAGACGGCCTTTAATGATGTGAGCACAGGCGCACAGAATGACCTGAAAGAAGCGACTTCCCTTGCAGAGAAGATGGTAGCTCAGTGGGGTATGAGTGATAAAGTTGGTCCCCTGAATCTTGGGAGGGGAGAGGAACATCCATTTTTAGGAATGGAACTTGCTCAGCCCAAACACTACAGTGAAGAGATGGCATGGCTTATGGACCAGGAGATACGGAGGTTCATAACTGATGCGGAATCAAGAGCTGAGGAAATATTGGGCAATAACAGGCATGCCCTTGATAATTTAGCAGAGGCGCTTATAAAAGATGAAGTCCTGGACAGAGAGGATGTGGATCGCATAATAGAGGAGTCAAAAGGACAAGAATGAGGTTTGTCATAACAATTTATTCCAGGGACGGCTTAAGGGCCACAGGGTGCTTACGGTGAATGACCGGAGATCAAAAAAAATGGCCCCCTCAGCGGGGGCCTGCAATGCAAGGAGTTGGAGGGGGGATAACTCCATCCCTGCAGGAAGAAACTATTTCTGCAAGGTAACCCCTATATAAACAGTGTTATATCCGCATCAAGGGCAAAGTCTAAAAACTCGGCAGCCCCGGCGACTTCAACACCCTCAACAAGATCGTCCTTGCTCACCCCTGTCATCTCAAGCGTGGGGGCACAGGCTATCATCCTGACCCCGCCATCCTTGCACGCATCAATAAGTTCAGGAATCTTTGGCCAGTTAATCTTCTTTATCATTCCCTTCATCATGGTTGTTCCAATCGAGGTCATGCCGGGCAATATGCCAAGTATATTAGGCACAGGTATCGGTGAAGGCATTGCAGGGTTTGCTATAGGGGCCACCTGGAGCTTGTGATTTTTCTTCCTGTTCACTATCTCCACACCATAGAGCGTAAAGAATATCGCTGTTTCAACATCCATTGCCGCTGCGGTTGAAGCGAGTATAAGCGGTGGATAGGCCATATCCATTGTTCCTTTACTGGCAATTATTGCCATCCTTTTCTTCTTCTTTTTTTCTTCAGACATTTCTGCCTCCTTAACAATTTTGTTTGATCGGGAAACACCTTGACTATCCTGTAAGAGCATCCTTCGCCACATTAAGGACGGCCCTTCTCTCAGGGTCATGCTTTAATTATACTTCCGGAGAGTTAAAATGTCAATAGAATTATTAATTAAGAAACTATGCAATAACTGGCAGGCCCTGTTACATCTCGAAGAAGTTGTCAATAAACGGGGTTTCTTGTCTGACTATTGATCCAATGGCTTCTATGTCCTCTTTTTTAAGACCGTTCCTGTAAAAAAGACTTTCCTTGTCCTCGTTCCAGACACCGTCAGCCTCATTTCCTGGAGTAAGAACAGATGAGAGCGCCTCGGCAAGATGCACAGTGACGACTATCCCTTTGTGTCGTTCACATCCCTTCAGGTTATGGTGGTATCTCACTGCGAAGATTATTTCCTCAGGAAATAGGGAATACTCCAGAAACCAGCCCCCGGCAGCGCTATGGTCAGCATCAAAGAGCCCTGTTTCTTTTTCGGTCAACGCTTTATCAAACATTACAGCCCTGTATTCAGGGGCATAAAGACTATAAAAAACAACCCTTCCGATATCATGCAAAAGTCCACCGAGGAAGCATACACCACCCGCAGTAACAGGCACCTTATCGCAAAGGAGCCCGGCGATGAGGCCGACTTCATAGCTATGGGCCCAGAGTTTCCTCATCTTCTTTGCCTCGTCCTTGCCAAGGAGATCGAAGACGGATATGCTGATAGCGATACTTCTGACAAGGTCATAACCCAGGAGCAAGGTTGCCTGTTCAAGGTTATTTATCAAACCCGAATGCCAGAAGTACGGGGCATTGGCTATTGCAACCACCCGCTCGGAAAGGCTCTGGTCATGTTGAATTATTTCGGACAGATCAACAAACGATGAATTTTCATCATTGATGCTCTCCAAAAGCCGTTTCATTACAACAGGTATTGTTGAAAGGGTCTTCAGGCTGCTGATGTCTCCTTGAATATCTCTCAACGGTCATCTCCCGGTAAATTGTCAAACAGGGCCTTGAACCTTCCCATGCTTACAGGTTTTTCAAGTATTCTTATATTGCCTTTCTTCTTTAGCAACTCCACTTCAAATGAAAGAGTATCACCGGTCAGCAGCCAAAGTCTGTTCTTGTCAATAAACTCCTCTGCCTTTTGTATAAAGGTTAACCCGTTCATTTCCGGCATCCTGAAATCAACAAGCACAAAATCAAACTTTTCTTTAACCAGCAGATCAAGCGCCTTAAGAGGTGAACGCATAACCGTAGCTTTATGCCCCAGGAGTTCCAGAAACTCTCTGAACACATCAACAACAATTGCATCGTCATCAACAACAAGGATACTCAATGACCCGTTCCCCTTTCCGGGATAACAGGTTTTTAATAACGGGAGTTCGATACAAAAACTTCTGCCCTTGCTTGAGAGCTTTAAATCCATCACTCCACCATGAATTTTGATTATCCTGTGGGCAAGGGGTGTGCCGAGGCCCCTCATCTTTCCGGGAATATCGTGTGATTTAAAAATATCGACCATTTCGTCTGAGGAGTCAAGAATGGAGTCACTGAGCTTTAATACAGCCTTTCCCTCATGTTTGACGGTTGAGACCATAACCTGTTTCTCTCCATCATAGGCCTCAAAGGACTTTATGATACCCAGGAGCATATGGAGCAGTGCCTGCGATAAAAGATGGAAGTCACCTTTTATGAACAGTGGATCCTTGTCCAGGCTTACGGAAACAGGAATATCCCTGGCCCTCATCTGATACTCCAACAGTGAAACGACCTTCCTGACCAGGCCGTTAAGGTCCAGGGTAACAGCCCCCGGGAGTTCCTTTGGAGGGCTGAATATCTTTGAGGGATTGCTATTTTCCATCATCCTTGTCTTTATGCGCAATAGTAATAGTTCACCGGGCATCCAAGATACCCGGTGAAGAAGTCAGTAGCCAGAATCCAGAATTGATTTGGAATATATACCTCTAACAATTTACGTAATTTCTTCTAATTGATGCGCTTTTTGCCATACTATCAAATCTTGAAACTGTTTAGCTTTTTCTTTTTTCATTCTGGCTCCTGACTTCTGAATCCTGAATCCTTGTTTAAAGATTTTCCTGTAACTAAACCATTACGCGCAATACAGTTACCATTTTAGCAGAAAATTGAAAAAATTAAAATTCCCAGGTTCGTAATGGAGAAAAACTTCTGTCTCAGGTGTCACAGGCAGGACCTTCCGGATAAAACAGTCGTCTCATATTGATACCTGTTGTACCCCCGGATAATCTCGGTTGATTTGAACCGCCGCAATATAAATCCCTGAAGAGTTTATGATATTATAGTAAATTGAATCAGGTTCACTATAGCCATACGATCACTTTTTGGGCGGTTAGCTCAGTTGGGAGAGCGCCAGAATCGCACTCTGGAGGTCGGGGGTTCGACCCCCCTACCGTCCACCAGGCAAAAAACACTGCTGTTGCTGTCTCAACAAGCATCCTTATAACTCTCTTGAGTGAGGTGGTATATAACATCCATGGATTCGTTAGAAACTGCATCAGCCCGTGAGTCTTAAAACAGAGTTCCTGAGCTCTCCCAGACGGGGTAAAAATTCTTCCTTGTTCCTGTGACCCATAAATATCCCTGCCAGCTCTGCAATCCCTGAATCCTTCGCAATTACATGCTCTTCGTTTAATCTCAGGAAGGTCTCAAGCCTTCTGTAATACTCATAGGAATTAAAGAGGATTTCTCTCTCTCCGGCACTCAGTATCCCCTTCTTTGCCAGCCTGTTAATCGCCACAGGGGTATTTTGAACCAGTATCTCCGGTTTTTCACGAACATGCTGAAGTTGTAAAAACTGGACATGAAACTCTATCTCCTCAATCCCCCCCGGTCCGAGCTTGATATCCATGCCCGCTGCCTCCTGTGACAGCTCGCTGACTATCCGCTGTCTCATTGCATGGATATCTTCCCTCCTTACCTCTTTTCCCCGCTGCATCAACACTTCCCTTCCCATCTCCATAAATGCCTTTCCAGCCCTCAAGTCCCCTGCAACAGGTCTTGCCCTCAGGAGTGCCTGCAGTTCCCAGGGGTGGGCGCTCCTGAGATAATAGTTCCTGTACCCTGCGATATCCTTGACAAGGGCGCCCTTTGAGCCATCCGGCCGCAATCTCACATCCACATTGTAGAGCATCCCCTTGTCAGTGTATGTTGTAAGGGTCTTTACCACACTCTCGGCAGTCCTTACTCCCTCCGGAATATCCGAGAGGAAGATTATATCGAGGTCAGAGCCAAAGGTTAACTCCCTTCCGCCGAGTTTTCCCAGGCCAATGATTGAAAAACCCTGCTTACTGTTTATTCTCTCAAGGATTATCCCTATTATGGCGTCTGCAAGGTGTGAGAGGTACCTCAGCAGGTCATGTATTGTAAGGACATCCATGAGGAAAAAAAGGCCCAGACGAATCTCTTCAGCCCTCCTGTACTCCCCGATAGCCTGCAAAACCCCTTCGCCAAAACGGACATTCCTCCGTAGTTCTTCCTCCACCTGCCTCTTTGTCTTCCTTATAATTAACCCCTCAACCAGAGTATCAAGGTACCTGTTACTGCTCAAAAAGACCCTTGTAAGGTATGAACTGAGTGAGAAGAGCTTGACCATTGCATCAATCAGCCCCTTATGTTCCGCCACCCCTGTAAGGTATGCCTCTTTTTCACCAAGCACTGCAATGAAACTCTCAAGTCCTTTTAAAACCCTGTCGGGACTTTCTGCATTAAAAGCCTTCTCCAGAAATTGCGGAACAACCCTTCTCAGGACGGACCTTTCCTTTTGTGTTTTAAAAGTGCGCATCTGCTCCCTCACCTTCCGCAGGTGTATAATGCCTGCATGAGGAGCCTTAACCCCCCTGAATAACAGATAGCCCATGAGCTCATCATCAGCAAGGTCACCCTCGAGAAGTGTAAGGGCCTCGGCATGAAGGTCCTCTTCCGTGCCGAGCAGGGAGTTGTACATATTCTTTACCTGCATGCGCCTCAGACGCAGGTCTGTGAGAAATTCAGCGGCTGAGGAAAACCCCATCAGCCTTGCAAGTACCTCCGTCTCCTGCCCGGATGCCGGAAGTGTATGGGTCTGGAGGTCTTCTTTCATCTGGAGATAATGCTCAAGCCTTCTCAGATACAGATAGTTGTCCCGGAGTATGGCAAGGTCCTCCTGGGGCACCAACTTCATCCATCTCAGCGCCTGTATGGCGTTAAAGAGCCGGTGGGTCCTGAGCCCCCTGTTGTCACCTCCATAGATAAGCTGAAAGGTCTGCACAAAAAACTCTATCTCCCTGATACCGCCATAGCCGCGCTTTATGTCATCCCTTGAAAAGGTTAAATCTATCCTTTTCTTAAGCCCGCGTATCTCCTCTATCTCGGAATAGTCAAGGCTTTTCTTCCATACAAAGGGGCTGATTGCCTCCATAAATTTCCGTCCAAGCCCCATGTCACCGGCTACAGGCCTGGCCCTTATAAGTACCATCCGCTCCCACGTACGGCCCCATGATTCATAATATGTCTGATAGGAATCAAGCGGCAGTATCAGCTCCCCCTTCTGCCCCTGTGGCCTGAGCCTGAGGTCAACCCTGTATGTAATACCATCCTCTGTAGGGAGTGAGAGCATCCTGTTGAGGAGCTCCATAACCCTGCAATAGAATTCATGGGTGCTTATCCTGTTTACCCTTACCCCTGAAGGGTTCAGGATGCCCGAAGTCTGACCGTTTCCTTGACTGTAAACGGCAATCAAGTCAACATCAGAGCTGTAATTAAGCTCGGCTCCCCCTAATTTCCCAAGTCCGATAACGGTAATTGCAGCATTTGCAGGCTCACCGAACCTCCGGTAATTAATCCTGAGTGACCACTGAAGGGAGAGGGAGATAAGTGCCTCTGCAAGTAAAGTGAGCTCATCCATTGAGGGGAGTATGCCGGTTTCTCCTGCAATATCCCTCAGCGTAATCCTGAGCAGGTACCGCTTTTTAAATCCCCGCAGGACCTTCATCATGTCCTCAATATCCCTTGGCTCATCAGGCATAATTTCTGCACTTATCCTTTCAGGAAGCAAGTCCTTTGAGACAGGCATTTTTATCTCCTTCAGCGCAGCAAGAAGCTCTTCCGGGTTGGCAATACAATAAATTGCAAGAAACCGGCTTGCAGCAAAGAGCCTGCAGATATCCGCAAGATATGGAAGGAAGGGTCCTGCCGGTGTGAGCTCAAAGAGGGTGAGAACATTCCTCTCCGCCCTTGCCGGGTCAGGCGTATTAAGAGAGAGCTCCTCTATCCTTTTATGTAATCCTTCATCAATAGGCATGGC
>UOGI01000122.1_pt1 | contig 10677 bp, 7 predicted proteins | sample 1989621 | NCBI WGS metagenome assembly UOGI01 (sample SAMEA4712198, study PRJEB27164) | hydrothermal vent metagenome | biome: marine basaltic hydrothermal vent biome; feature: marine hydrothermal vent; material: mineral | place: Pacific Ocean | collected 2011-06-14/2011-07-23 | depth 1691 m
CGTCCGAGGTCAAAAAAGACAACACCCTTAAGCTTGATCTCATCCAGCAAGGGAACGATATACTCGGCATTAAATAACAACTCCTTTGTGCCTCCTATGACATCGCCGTTTTCGTCCCTTGGTCCACCCTCTCCAAAGTCAAGTCCCCTGATGGTGTACATCCCACCCACGTAAAACCGTTCATAAAGGGGAAGTTTTCTATCAAAGAGACCGCTGGCATAACCTATCCTTCCCCTGAGAGAGACCGTTGTCCTCCCAAACGGAAAGAACCACCTTGAATCAAAAAGACCTTTAACAAAGTAGTTATCACCCCCAAGTCCCGAATAAGTCACAAAGAGGGAGTTCCTTGAACCGCTTGCAGGGTCAAGATAGTTGTCCCTTGAATCCCTGACTACAGAAGGAGTTACACTGCTTGTAATGTTGGTGCCGATCTGTTCTTTTATAATATTGGAGGCATCCTCCAACACATCGAATATTGTTACACGCTCATACCTGTACCCAAGGCTTGAGCTCCAGAAATCATTAAATCTCTTGCCAAACCCAACCGACGCTCCGGTTGCTTTCTTGTTATATCCGATATAGTCTCTTTCGGTATTGTAAGCACTCAGGGTTAGAGAGACCGGCTTGTCGAGAAACCACGGGTCCTTGTATGAAACTTCATAAAAGGTTGAGCGCCCGCCAAATTCTCCCTTCAATTTTATATACCTGCCCGTACCGAACAGGTTTCCCTGTGTAAGGTCTATCATGGCCACAAGCCTGTCTACGGTGCTGTACCCCCCGCCAACACTCAAAAAACCGGTTGCCTTCTCTTTTACCTTTATATCAATATCAATTACCTTCTTTTCAACCTCCGGCTGGGGCACGAGGTCTACTGTTTCAAAGAAGTTCAGATTGTTTATCCGTTCATAACTCCGCCTGAGCAGTTTGCTGTTGAAGATATCCCCCTCATCCAGCCTCATCTCTCTCCTTATAACCTTATCCTTTGTCCTGGAATTTCCCGTAATCTCTATCCTGCCGACCCTGAAGATGTCACCTTCATCAATATTCATGATTACGGAGACCTTATGAGTCTTCTCATCAGGCACAATATCCGGCTCCGCAGAGGCAAGGGCATAGCCCTTCTCGGAATAAAAGTCAGTGATTTTTCTGATCCCTTCCCTCAGCTTTTTCCTGCTGAATACCTCTCCTTTCCTGAGCGGCAGCAGTTCGCTCAGGGTTTTGTCGTCATAGGCCTTATTACCCACAAACCTGATGGTTGAAATCCTGTATTGAGGCCCTTCGGAGATAGTAAGATTGACTATCATCCCCGTCCTGTCCGGAGTAAGCCTTGTTTCAGGCCCGGATACAACGACATTAAGATAACCATTGTCATAATAAATATCCCTGATCCTCTCTATATCCGCCTTCATTTCGGATTCCTTATAATACCCTGAAGATGTAATGAATGACAGGAGCCCCCAGCTCTTTGTCTTCATAACCTTTTTAATCTCACGATCAGATAATGCCTGGTTCCCCTCTATCCTGATCTCCTTTATTTTTACCTTTTTGCCCTCTTTGATCAGGAAGGTCAGAGAAACCTCATTTTCTGTAATCTGTCTGACAACAGGCACAATACCGGCAAGCCAATATCCTTCACCTTCATAAAACGCCCTCAGCCTATGAACATTATCCCGGATAAGCGTTGCATCCTCGATTGCACCTGATGTAATGGTTATCTGCTCCCTGAGTTTATCGTCATCATACTCCTTGTTGCCCTGAAACCCCACTCTCACAATAGTTGGCTTTTCCTTAACTATATATATTATCTTCAGTCCGCCCTCAAATGGTTCGGCCTCCACCCTTACATCATCAAAATATCCCATCTTATAGATGCTCTTTATATCCCTTGATATATCTTCTTCTGCAAGGGGTTGTCCTGCTTTCTGGGACAGTCTCTTGCGAATCGCGCCCTCATCTACCCTCTTCAGGCCCTTGATCTCGATTACTTTCACTATCGGGCCTTCCTGGGAGGCAAGGGCCGGGACAGCAGAAGAAAAGATCAGGGACAGGCAAAATACAATACATAAAACCCTGGGGGCACTGAAAGAAGGTAACCACAAGACAAGCCTCACTAATAATCCTCTAAACGCATTTTCCATATCTTCCTTTTAAGAGTCCGTTTATATCCGAATATACCTACAAAAATGAGAATTAGTATACCACCAATCAACACACGAGGTAAACCCGGAGAATCTGCCGGCAGGAAAAAGAACGGGATTATTAACGCCTTCATCTCTATTTTGGAGACAAGCGGAAAACTCATCTTCTTTTGCCGGACTTGCAATATCGGCCGTACAGTTATTACCATAAAAGGTAGAGACCGAGCTTAAGCACCGCCCGGGGCTGACTTTATTTCTGTTATAAAAGGAGCATGTATGGCAACGAATTTGGTGACGCACTGTGACAAATGTGGCAAGGAAATACGGGTAGTAAGGGAGCGGCAGGAGGGAAAGCTCTTTTATATGGTTCACGGACTTTTCTGTATAAACATCCCGGCCTTTTTCTGTGAAAAGAAATGTTTTGAAGAGACTATCAAGGCAGTAAAGGGTTTTGAATATCTTGACAAGGATGACAAGGGGAGGCCGGTTGTTGATGTTGATGTAATGATTAATGAATCCCTGATAATCGACAAGATGTACGATATTGTATACGCTGTCGACAACCCCCTGTTTCCCACACTTGTATTTCAGAGACTGCTTGAAATGGACCAGGAAAACATCAGTTTCCTCTATGCCGTCTCATCCCTCTATGTAGGATTATTGGCAGCAGAAAAAACCCCTGAAGATATGAAGACAAAAGTGACCGAAAGACTCGAAGAAAGCGAAGGCGACCTCAGAAAATTGAGTCCGGAGGGTTATAAGAAGATAAGCGAGTTAAGAAAGCATTATAATGTTTAATGAAAAAAACCCTAATCACTGAAATGTATACTGAATCTGAATACGACATTATAGTTGTAGGCGGTGGCCATGCAGGATGTGAGGCAGCCCTTGCTTGTGCACGAATGGGTCTTTCGACATGCCTTTTTGCCATGAACCTCGACACCATTGCACAGCTGTCCTGCAACCCGGCAATAGGCGGGCTCGCAAAGGGACACATCGTAAGAGAGATAGATGCACTCGGGGGAGAGATGGCCAGGGTCACAGACAGGGCCGGCATACAATTCAGGATGCTGAACAGCAGTAAAGGACCGGCAGTCTGGTCCCTCAGGGCCCAGGCAGACAGGGTACTTTACCGCCTTACAATGCGCGAAGTGCTTGAATCAGAGCCGAAGCTGACAATAAAACAGGCATCTGTTGAAAGGATAAACACAAAGGACGGACACGTCACGGGCGTATCGACCTCACATGGTGCATTTTATGGGGCAGGGGCAGTAATTATTACAACCGGCACATTTCTAAAAGGATTGATACACATAGGGCTTGACAGCCACGCTGCCGGCAGGGCTGGAGAGTTTCCGTCCCTTGGCCTTTCAGACTCCCTGAAAGAACTCGGGTTAAGACTGGGAAGGCTCAAGACCGGGACACCTCCAAGAATAGACTCAAGGAGCATAGATTTCTCAAAAACCACGGAACAATCAGGTGATGACCCGCCAATACCGTTTTCCTACTCTACCGAAGCAATAACCAATCCTCAACTGCCTTGTTTTATAACACACACAAACGAAAGGACACACAGGATCATCCTTGACAGCCTCGACCGCTCCCCCTTATATAGTGGCCGGATAAAGGGGGTTGGACCGAGATACTGTCCATCCATAGAAGACAAGGTCGTGAGATTTTCTGAAAGGCCGGGGCACCAGGTTTTCCTTGAACCCGAAGGGCTCCAGACAAAGGAGTATTATGCAAATGGCATATCCACAAGTCTCCCCTACGATATACAGGTTGAACTCGTCAGGAGTATTGAGGGACTTGAAGATGCCGAGATTATGAGGCCGGGTTATGCCATTGAATATGACTTTGTTTATCCAACACAGCTGAAACACTCCCTTGAGACCAGGTCAACAGAGGGGTTATTTCTTGCAGGTCAGATAAACGGAACTTCCGGCTATGAAGAGGCAGCGGCCCAGGGTCTGATGGCCGGTATAAATGCAGTACTGAAGCTCAGGTCAGAAGGCCCCCTTGTACTTAAAAGGCACGAGGCATACATAGGGGTATTGATTGACGATCTTGTCACAAAGGGAACGTCAGAGCCGTACAGGATGTTTACATCGAGGGCGGAATACAGGCTGCTGCTGAGACACGACAATGCAGACTTCAGGCTCCGGGAAAAGGGATTCAGGACAGGTCTTGTCTGTGAAGGAGATTACAGGAGATTCCTCGGGAGAAAGGAGCTATTGGAGACCGAACTAAAGAGAATTCACTCCCTGAGGGTCAGTGCAGAAGAGGCAAACCCCTTACTTGAATCCCTGAAGACTACTGCTATTACTGAAAAAACTCCGGTTCTCCAGCTACTGAAACGTCCTGAAGTCTCCTATGATTTTCTAAGAACTCTCTGTCCTCCTCCTTACGAAGTTGATAAAGAACTGGAAAAACTTATCGAAACAGAGATAAAATATAAAGGATACATTAAACGTCAGATGGAGATGGTAGAGAGGATGAAGCGTATCGAGGGGCGTACCATCCCGCCCGACTTCAAATTTGACCGGATATCGGGACTCTCACGTGAAGTTCTGAGAAAACTCGAAGAGGTCAGACCCTCAAATGTCGGCGAAGCAAGCCGTATCCCGGGAGTCACACCAGCTGCCATAGCCCTTGTTATGATAGCCCTTGAGAAAAAGAGAAGAGAAAGAAGCAGGCAATAGACAGATTTGCCCGGTTTATTTCCTGAATTATGGTTACTGAATAAAGGAGAGGTAGATGGCCAGAAAAAACCAGCTTGCTGATCTCAGAAGACTTATTGCCCTACCACCAAGGGATATGAGACGGCAGGTATCCAGATATATATACGAAGACCCCAATACAGTCCTGAGGCTTCTTTTCAGATTGATCCGGACTGAAAAATTCACATCCCAAAAGAAGGACAACATATTGACACTCACAAAGTTCATTCTTGACAGGCACAGCCCGCGTCCGCTTCCTGAATGGCTCATAAATGAACTCAAGAAGGTGCTCACTACAGAGAACATATCAGACCTGGACAAGGCCATTATTCTTTCAGCCTTTGAGCCCGAAGACCTCCTGGAAAGCCTGGAGGGGTTTGAGGACTTTGTAGAAGAGTTTACAGACTTCAGGGACTCTTTTGAGGATTTCATAGTAGATCAGATAAGGTCGAATCCCTCAAAACTCTACGACATCCACAAGGTAATTATTGAAAAAAGCAAACCCGAGGGACTTCTCGGTATGATAGAGGACCTGGCAGGTTCGGAAGAACCTGAAGTTCTCTGCTTTCTGGAACATCTCACCTACCACCACGACAGCGAAGTCTCCCTCTCGGCTTTAAGGGCAATAGAGATGGCATCAACACAGGATGCAATAAACATCCTCTACAGTGTCTCCTGCCTTAACCCCCTTATGAAGGATGAAGCGGAAAGGACGTATATATCCCTTATGCAGGAATTACCTTTAACGCCGGAGGTCATGTCATTTATTACAGACCCTCCGGGGGGAAGGAAGAACAAATATGTCGACCTCTGGGTAAGCCTTATTGACGGAAATGGTTCGATGTCCGCTTTTATCGGTAAAAAATTCGGACGAAACTACTACTTTTTTGCCTCCATACTCATGAAACTAAAGGTCGGCATTAAGGATACAATCATCATAACCAATCTGACAAAAGAGGGGTATGATGATATAAAAAGGGAGTATTTTTCAGGACTGAGCTATTATCCAGTAAAGGAAGATTATCTCCTCAAATTGATAAAACACTTTATGAAAAAAGGGTTCAGCAATGGATTTGCCATACCACTTGATACGGTTATCCTGAAAAACATCCTTGGCTGGCAGAATCTCGAACCGGTAGAATATATGCTTGAAACCTCTGATTATAAGCCCCTGAGCTACCATCCAAGGGATATGTTCCAGTTCCCCTTTGAGACATGGTGGATGCATGAGGACAGTATCTACAGGTTGCTGAAGCCTTACAAGGGCAAACAGGCTTGTGATATCCCGGATAGTTTATTTCATAAGATAGCAGAGATATTTCTCGATTATGCCCGTAGAGAGGCTGTCCCGGTGTGTGAACTATGCTCTGATATTATCCGTAACTCAAGCTATAACAGAAGGACGAGACTGAGGCGGCTCTTTTTGACAATCCGCAACGAGATCCTCAACCCGCCTGAAACCATATTCCAGTCAACCTTCCTTAACTTTGGAGTTGTTGCAACTATAGACCACATACTCCATAACCTCGCTCTTGGTGTGGACACCTCGGAAATGATAGAATAATCAGCCTGTGGCAGAGAATTTTCTTGATATATTGACAGCAGGGTTACAGGAGCTGGGCATAGAGCCTGATGAGGAGATACTGAACAAATATGCCCTCTATCACAGGGAGCTAAGAAACTGGTCAAAGGCATACAACATAACAGGATTGAAGGATGACAGGGCAATGGCCATCCGCCTCTTCCTGGATTCCCTGCTCTACCTGAAGGTCTTTCCAGACCCCTCTCAGGTCAGGGCAAGGCATCCCCGGGTACTTGATGTGGGCAGCGGAGGCGGATTTCCAGGGGTTGTACTCAAGATTGCACGACCTGAATTAAGCATCTCCCTGATGGAACCCTCCTGGAAAAAAGCCGGGTTTCTGAGACACATTTGCAATAAGCTCCGGTTAACCGGCATCACGGTAATTCAGGACACCCTTCAGGAGTATGTAAAGAGTGCCGAAGGGAAAGTCTACGATATTATCGTAACAAGGGCACTCTTCAGGACATACGACTTTATCAGAAAGACCGAAAAGATTCTCTCCAGGGGAGGCGTTTTAATCCTTAGCAAGGGACCAGCATATTGCGAAGAAATAAAAGAGGCTCAAACCAGACTTGGAAACAGGATCAAGGATATTAATATGGAAACCATTGCCTTAAAACTACCACTAACAGACATAGAGCGATATTTCATAAAGGTCACCCTGACTTAACCCCTCAAAAAAACCTACACGGGTTATATAAATATCACGGATTACCGTTTTATTTCCCCCTTAATCCTTGCAACATGTTCAACGTCCTTGTCACCTCTTCCGGAAAGATTAACAACTATGACCTTGTTTTCAGGGAGTTCCGGGGCAAGCTTTATCACCTCTGCAAGGGCATGAGCAGACTCAAGGGCCGGGATAATCCCCTCGGTCTTCGAGAGCACTTCAAAGGCATCAAGCGCCTCTATATCTGTAGCATAAGTGTATTCCGCCCTCCCCGCTTCCCTGAGAAAGGCGTGTTCAGGGCCAACAGATGCGTAATCCAGTCCGGCAGAAACAGAATGGGTACCAAGCACATTCCCATCCTCATCCTGAAGGAGGTAGCTCTTGCATCCCTGAAAAACCCCAATTGAACCACCGGCAAACCTTGCAGCATGTAGCCCGCTCTCTATCCCCTCTCCTCCTGCCTCAACCCCGATCATACGCACGTCATCCCTGAGAAATGCATGGAAAAGACCCATGGCATTACTGCCTCCGCCAACACATGCAATCAGACAATCCGGCAACCTGCCTTCGGCCTTCAATATCTGTCTCCTTGCCTCCCTGCCGATAACTGACTGGAACTTTCTGACCATTGTAGGGTATGGGTGCGGACCAAAGACCGTTCCCAGAATATAATGGGTTGACCTTACATTGGTTGTCCAGTCTCTTAATGCCTCATTTATTGCGTCCTTCAGTGTCCTTGAGCCTATGGAAACCTCTGAAACCTCTGCACCGAGAAGTCTCATCCTGAATACATTAAGGGCCTGACGCTCCATATCCTCTGACCCCATATAGATTTCACATTTCAGCCCAACCAGGGCTGCACCTGTTGCAGTGGCCACGCCATGCTGACCGGCACCGGTCTCGGCAATAAGTCTCTCTTTTCCCATCCGCTTGGCAAGAAGTGCCTGTCCCAAGGCATTGTTTATCTTATGGGCGCCTGTGTGGGTAAGGTCTTCCCTTTTCAGGTATATCCTTGCTCCACCAAGATAAGTGGTCAGCCTTGACGCAAAGTACAGGGGTGTGGGCCGGCCCACGTAGTCCCTGAGCAGGCTGCCAAACTCCTCATTGAACCCCATATCCCTCGTTACCTTCCCAAAGGCCCTGTCCAGCTCTTCAAGTGCCGGAATCAGGGTTTCCGGAACAAACCTCCCACCATAACGACCAAAATACCTCTTCATCACAAAAGTCTCCTATACTGCATACTGTAAAATAGAAATTCCAATGGATTTTTATTTAACCATAAAGCTGATGTATTTTACAAAATATGGTATAATTTCATATGAAGCTGCAAATAACGGAGGTATTTTGAGATTGTGAAAGGGTTTCTTACGATAACCGTCTCCTTGATGGCCTTTTCAATATTACTGTTCTCAGGCAAGGAAGTTCTTCGAACACATGGCAGTAATATTAAGATCATCTACAAGGATATGACATCTATAGACGATATACAGACGATGGAATTCGTCTGTAATGCAGTAAAACCTGTAGTCTACAAATCTGTTGTCTCTCTTGAGGGGCTTACTGCAGATAAAAGGAAAGAGGCTTTTATCAAGATAGTTCTTCCCTCTATCCTTATTGCCAGAAACGACATAGAGAAAGAGAGGAAGGAACTTCTACAAATAAGGGAAAAGATTTCCAGAAGCATGGTCTTAAAGAACAGCGAGCTCTCTTTCCTGAGTGACTTATCAGAAAAATACCGGACAGACAACATCAACGAACTCCTCTCCCGGCTCAACACCCATCCCCCAAGCATAATTCTTGCTCAGGCTGCCCTTGAGAGCGGATGGGGAAGCTCCAGGTTCTTTGAGCAGGGAAATAATATTTTCGGTATCTGGACATTTGGTAATAGTGTCGGGATAAAGGCTACAGGATCAGAGGCAAGGCTCTCGAGGTACGACTCTACACTCCAGGCAGTTGAAGACTACCTTTTCAATATCAATGTCGGGTGGGCTTACAAGGACTTCAGGAAAAAGCGAACAGATACATCCCATTCATTACAGCTTATCAAATACCTTGACAACTACTCCATACTTAGAGAGGAGTATGTAAAGCGGCTTAACAACATAATACGGAGCACGAATCTTGAGATTTACGATACCTGTCGTATTGATCCTGCTTTTATTTATTAGTCCCTGCTCTGCTGCTGCAGAAACAGGCTACGCCACTGTGTTCGTTTATCATAAGTTCAATGAACCAAAAAGCCCAAGCACCTCTATTGCCACAGAAGAGTTTGAAGCTCAACTCAGTTACCTGAGAGATAACCACTACAATGTTATAAGCCTTCCCGATCTCGTTGCACTTATCAGGGACAAGACAGATATACCGCCAAAGACTGTAGTTATAACAATTGATGATGGCTACAAGTCCGTATATACGCATGCCTTTCCCATGTTAAAGAAATACGGGTTCCCCTTTACCATCTTTTTATATATGGAAGCCATCGATAGATACCCTGATTTTATGTCATCTGAAGCGGTCCGGGATATAATGAAATACAAAAAGGCAACTTTTGGTAACCATTCCTATTCCCATCAAAGGCTTGCACGGTGGCCTGAGGGAATGTCCCGCAAAGAATACCTGAAACTGCTTGAAGCTGATCTCTTAAGAAGCCAGGAACGTTTTAAAAAAATCCTTGGTATCAGGCCTGAATTCTATGCATTCCCCTATGGAGAGTATAATCAGGAGTTTGTGAAACTGTTAAAAAAACATGGATACACTGCCTCATTTACACAGGACCCGGCAAGCACCGGGGGGTTCTCTGATATTTACCTGCTGCCAAGGTATGCCTCAGTAGGAAGTTGGGCAAAAATGGATAAATTCAGTGAATTTTTATTGACGGAACCACTCAATGTAGACAATATATACCCACCTTACGGGCTCCTTAAAGAAAACCCTCCGGACAGGATAGAAGGGAGGATAATAAATCATGGTATTTATAAAAATCCGGGTATTTATGTCTCCGAGTTTGGATGGATAAGGCCTGAAGTTGACAAGGAAAATGGAACGGTTACAGCTAAAATCACGGAAAAGCTGAACAGAAAGGTCAACCGTATAGGTTTTACAGCCATAAATAGAGAAACAGGCAGGGAATCAACCTATTTTTACATGATTATACTGAAGTAATGCTATTGATGGTATCACAGTACTGTCTGTCATCAACATTTGTACACTACACACAATTAAAAAGGGGATATAGACCTTAATCAGTCCATATCCCCTTTTAATTTTAAATCCGGCGGCGTCCTGCTTTCCCACGACCTCACAGTCGCAGTATCATCGGCCCTGGCGGTCTTAACTTCCGTGTTCGGAATGGGAACGGGTGTTTCCCCGCCGGCATAACCACCGGAAAACTCTTCGTCTATTTATATTATAGAATATAACTTAAAGAACAAAAAAATCAAGTCTTTGACAACAGGAGGGTACTGGGAAAGGAAGGAGAGTAGGACAAGCCGCACGGTCTATTAGTACTGGTAAGCTGAACGGGTTACTCCGCTTACACCTCCAGCCTATCAACCTGGTGGTCTTCCA
>UOGI01000061.1_pt1 | contig 10356 bp, 9 predicted proteins | sample 1989621 | NCBI WGS metagenome assembly UOGI01 (sample SAMEA4712198, study PRJEB27164) | hydrothermal vent metagenome | biome: marine basaltic hydrothermal vent biome; feature: marine hydrothermal vent; material: mineral | place: Pacific Ocean | collected 2011-06-14/2011-07-23 | depth 1691 m
ATCTTCAACATCAAAGGTCTCTGTCCCGTAAAGATTTTTGAGGATATAGTTGAGGTCATTGAGATTGGCCTGCAGCTTGTCTCTGAAGACATCCGGATAATAGAGGTCTGCAACCCTTATGCCGGTTCTTGCCATCTTGTCCATGTAGGCAGGGCCTATGCCCCTGCCTGTAGTGCCTATTTTCCTGTTGCCCTTGAGTGCCTCTTTCTCTCTCTCAATGGCGATATGGTAAGGCATTATAAGGTGTGCACTCTTGCTTATCCTGAGGCTGCCGTTCAACTTCACGCCCCGCTTCTCCAGCCCTTCCATCTCCTCAATCAGTGCCTCGGGGTTTATAACCACTCCGTTTCCTATCAGGCATAGCTTTCCGCTGTGCAGGATCCCTGACGGTATAAGATGGAGAACGAATTTTTCATCATTAATAACCACTGTATGCCCGGCATTATGACCACCCTGAAACCGTGCAACCACATCGGCCTTATCCGTTAATGAATCAACGATCTTTCCTTTTCCTTCGTCACCCCACTGGGCTCCGAGGATAACAACTGCTCTGGACATGTAAAAAACCTCCTGAAACTGAATTATGTAAAAGTGTTACGCTATTTGATGTACCGTCATTTGCTGAATTTTCTCATAATTGTTCTCACCTCATCAAGCAGGCCTGAATCCTCACTATCCTTTCCCGTGCATGTTAATGATAACAGTTTTTCCCCTTTCTCTGCTCCTTCAATCTTTATTACATACTTGATTTCATTGAGTTTTGCGTACTCAAGGGAGCTTTCAAAGGGTCTTTTTATAATATCCCTGATCGCATCAAAACCCTTTTTCCGCAACTCTTTTGTAACCCTCAGTGCCAGGGTCTTGCCGGTGGTAAGATCAACGACAAGTATCGAAGTCCTCTGAGTTGCCACCTTTTTTAAGCCACCAAGCATGCTCCCCAGATCAATGGAAAACCCTGTAGCAGGGGAGTCGTTACCAAAGGAGCCGACGAGGGAGTCATATCTCCCGCCACACCCGATCAAAAGGCCTTTTTCCGGAATAAACGCCTCAAAAAAAACCCCTGTGTGATAATCAAACCCCCTGGCCTCCGAGAGGTCGAATATGACCTTCCTGTGAACACCGTGGGTCTTCATGAATCCGTATACCTCCTGAAGATTTTTCAGGGCAGCTTCTGAAACAGGATTGCTGACAAGGGCTTCCGCCTTCCCGAGAATGCCTTCATCTCCGTATAGATACATTATTTCTTCATACAGTCTTAATTCCTTTTCCGTAAGTATCCCGGCCTTGTGGAGACCATGAAGCCCGGAGGTATCTTTACGGACAAAGATGGATTTCAGTTTCCCGATATGGGGAATGAGTCTTTCCTGCTCCCAAAAACCCCTCAAAAAATCTCTCTGCCCCAGGGATATCCTGTAATCCTTCAGTTGAGCCGACCTGAGTACATCTGTAAAAAGGGAGATTATCTCGGCATCCCCCTCCGGCTCCCTTATGCCTATAAGCTCTGCACCTAACTGAAAACTCTCTCTCTGCCTGCCACCATGCATTTTTTCATACCTGAAGACATTCAGACAATAAGAGAGGCGCAAAGGGCGTATATTGCGAAGCGCTGTACCGGCAATCCTTGCAATCTGAGGTGTAACATCGGGCCGCAGGATCATGACCCTGCCACTCTGACGGTCGGTCAGTTTGTAGCCGCTCTCTACAAGGTCCTCCCCGGCGCCACGGGATATTACATCAAGATACTCAAATATTGGTGTTATTACCTCCCTGTAGCCCCACTTTCTCATGGCATCAAGGCACCGGGACTCAAGTACCCGTTTTCTTTCAGCATAACCGGGCAAAAGGTTTATACATCCTCTGGGGCTCAGGGGGCGGTCTGAAAGCGGGGCAGTCATTGTTACAATCTGATGAGCCTGACAGATATGATGTTTGGGAGTTCTCTTATCTCATCAAGCAGACCGGCACTCACTTCAGCGTCCACACTGACAACAGAGATGGCCATCCCGGCAGCAGATTCACGTCCAAAATGCATTCTGGCAATATTTATGTTGTTTTTACCAAGCAGTGCTCCGATATTGCCGATTACTCCCGGACGGTCCTTGTTGTGAATATAGAGCATGATCCCCTCGGGGATAATCTCTACGGGAAAACTGTCGACACGTATGATCCGGGGGTCTTTCTTCCCGTACAGGGTGCCATAGACTGAATTCTCTTTCCCGTTGGCCTTTACCTTGACAACGAGCATATTATGAAAATTACCGGACTCCGGACTCCTCATCTCCTTTACCTCTATCCCGCGCTCCCTGGCTATCAGCGGGGCATTAACAAAATTCACGGTCTCCGTCAGTATGGGAGTAAGCAACCCTTTAAGTGCAGCAATGGTGACGGGTTTGGTATCGATCTCACCTGCCTCTCCCCTGAACTCCACTGTTACCTCTGTTATCCCTCCCTCATATACCTGAGCCGCAAAGCTGCCGAGTGACTCTGCCAATGTGATATAAGGCCTGAGCCTTGGCAACTGTTCAGCAGGGATGGAGGGGAAGTTTACTGCATTACGTATGGTGCCGTTCAGCAGATATTCGACCACCTGTTCTGCTATGGCAATGGCCACATTTTCCTGGGCCTCCCTCGTGGATGCTGCGAGATGGGGGGTGCATATAACACGGTCGAGTTTTATCAGGCTGAGGTCCTCAAGCGGTTCCTTTTCAAAGACATCCAGAGCAGCGCCTCCCACCTTTCCTGACTGAATTGCATCACCGAGGTCCTTTTCGTTTACAATCCCGCCCCTTGCACAGTTAATGATATATACGCCATCCTTCATCGTCTCCATGGTCTCACGGTTAACAAGGTTTCTGGTCTCATCTGTAAGTGGTGTATGGATTGTTATGAAATCAGAGCGTTTAAAAAGCTCACTTATGCTCGCCTTTTCCACCCCGAGCTCCCCTGCCTTTTCATCACTCAGGAAGGGGTCATAACCAATCACATTCATCTCAAATGCATGGGCACGCCTGGCTACCTGAGAACCTATATTTCCGAGTCCGAGAATTCCGAGGGTCTTGTTAAATAGCTCAACCCCCATGAACTTCTTCTTCTCCCACTTTCCCTCCTTCATCGAAAATGTGGCCTGCGGGATATTCCTTGCAAGGGCAAACATCAGTGCAATCGCATGTTCTGCTGTTGTAATGGTGTTCCCGCCGGGGGTATTCATCACCACAATGCCCCTTTTTGTTGCAGTATCCTTATCAACATTATCAAGACCCGAGCCGGCTCTGCCGATTACCTTCAGGCTGGTGGCTGCTTCAATAATCTCCGAGGTCACCGTTGTGGCGCTCCTTATGACCAGGCCGTGATATTCTGCAATACAGGCCTTCAGTTCCTCAGGGGTCATTCCGGTCCTGACATCCACGTGAATGCCGGCCTTTTTCATCAGTTCAACACCCTTTGGAGAGATATTGTCACTCACAAGAACCTTCATTACCTTTGTTCCTCCTGTTTTTAACTTAAATATCTTTAATTTTTTTATTTAATATCATTAATTATCCGGAATTATCAAGGAAGCTTGCCCGATACCCCAAAGTCAAGCAAACCTCCTGCACCCATTCAGCCGGGGAGGAAGGCAAGCCCAAACCTTTGATTCCGGTCTCTCGTACGTCAGGCGTATCTCTTCTCGAAGTCGGCCATGAATTCGATTAACGCATCCACACCCTCTTCGGGCATAGCGTTATATATGCTTGCGCGCATTCCCCCGACGGACCGGTGTCCTTTAAGGTTTACCAGCCCTGCCTCCCGTGCCAACTCAAGAAATTTGCCGTCAAGGTCCGGCCTGGCCAGAATAAAGGGTATATTCATCCATGAACGGCAGTCCGGAGCAACCGGGTTGCTATAGAACCCGGAGTTGTCGATGAAGGCATAGAGTTTGTCGGACTTGCGCTTGTTGATCCCGGCTATTGCATTGATTCCGCCTTTTCCCCTGATCCATTCGAATACCAGGCCGGCGATATACCAGCTGTATGTGGGGGGCGTGTTATACATGGAACCTGCCTTTGCATGTATTTCGTAGTTGAACATTGAAGGTGTGCCGGAAACAGGTTCCCCTGTAAGATCATCACGTACTATTACAATGGTCAGACCGGCAGGACCTATATTCTTCTGCGCCCCTGCATAGATCACTCCAAACCTGGAGACATCAACCGGTCGTGAGAGGATGGTGGAAGACATGTCGGCAACAAGCGGAACATTGCCGGTATCCGGTATCTCGTGAAACTCAACTCCGCCGATCGTCTCGTTAGGTGTATAGTGGACATAGGCAGCGTCAGGGTTGAGAGACCATTGCTGCCGTGGCGGTATTGTGGTGAAATTGCTTGCCTCAGCCGTTGCAGCAATATTTACATTACAGAAACGCCCGGCCTCGGCAATAGCCTTTTTGGACCAGGAGCCCGTGTTGATATAGTCTGCGGTATCCCTGCCCCTCAGCAGGTTCATGGGAACCATGGCAAACTGACTGGATGCCCCGCCCTGCAGAAAAAGGCTCTTGTAGTTGTCGGGAATAGTCAGTATCTCTTTCAGGTCGGTCTCAGCCTTCTCAGCGATGGAGGTAAATTCCTTGCCGCGGTGACTCATCTCCATTACCGACATGCCGGTGCCGTGCCAGTCCGCCATCTCGGCTGAAGCCTGTTCCAGAACCTCTGCAGGCAGCATGGCCGGCCCTGCACTGAAGTTAAATACTCGTGACATACGGCACTCCTTTTTCCCTGTGTCTGCTGATATAACATCAGGATATTTTATTTTAAATTTTGCATTTATCCCGGACTGACTATTATAATAAAAGTAATGAAAAAGAAGATACTTTTTGGGTTATTAACATTGCTTATAGGATTCCTCATCGGCGGGCTTACCTATTATGAAATATACGAGCGTGTAAGAATCCCGCAGAGAAGCGTTTATACGCCCCCGCTACTTTCACAGAAGGTGGTGGATACAAGCAGGGCCTTTGCAGAGATTGTCGAGGCAGTTTCTCCGTCAGTTGTAAACATCTCCACTAAAAAGACCGTCAGGAGAGAAAGGTCGTCCCTTGACCCCTTCTTTGATTTTATCAATCCCTTCCAGGAGCTTCCAAGGAAGTGGAAGGAGCAGAGCCTTGGCTCAGGCGTCATTGTTTCAGATGATGGGTATATCATTACAAACAATCACGTAGTAGAACAGGCCGATGAGATAAAGGTGACCCTTTATGACAGGAGGACCCTTACGGGCAAGGTGGTCGGGGCTGACCCCAAGACGGACATTGCACTTGTAAAGATAAACGTGAAAGGTCTTCCCACTATTCCATGGGGCAACTCCGAGAAGCTGAAAGTAGGGGAGTTTGTCCTTGCAATCGGCAACCCTTTCGGTCTCAGTCATACCGTAACAATGGGAATCGTCAGTGCCGTCGGGAGGGCCAATGTGGGGATAGCTGATTATGAGGACTTCATCCAGACGGATGCAGCTATCAATCCGGGTAATTCGGGTGGCCCACTCGTCAACATCCATGGTGAACTCGTGGGTATAAATACCGCCATATTCTCGCGAAGCGGCGGGTACCAGGGGATAGGGTTTGCAGTCCCGAGCAATATGGTCAGACGTGTTATGGAGCAGCTCCGGAAGCAAGGCAAGGTTATCAGGGGCTGGCTTGGGGTTACCATTCAGGACATGACCCCGGAGCTGGCCGAGAAATTCGGACTCAAGACCGCGGCCGGAGCCCTGGTAAGCGATGTCTTCAAGGACAGTCCTGCACAAAAGGCGGGAATAAAAAGGGGGGATGTAATTATTGAGTATGATGGAAAGGCCATAACGAGCGTTTCATCCCTCAGAAACATGGTTGCCCGGAGCAAGGTCGGCTCAGAGGTGGAGATCACGGTTGTACGTAACAGCACGCGGAATAAATTCAGGGTTGTAGTTAATGAACTTCCAAAGGAGTTTTCCGAAGTTTCCTCTACACCGCCGGAGGAGAAGCCTGATGATGTGAAGGCCCTGGCAGGGATAACTGTAACAGAGTTGACCGGAGCTATTGCCAAACAGCTTGGAATTAACCAGTCAGAGAAAGGGGTTGTAGTTCTTAATGTCGACTCTGACAGTGCAGCGCAGGAGGCAGGGATCAAGAAGGGCGATGTGATACAGGAGATAGACAGAAAAAGGATTTACAGCATTGATGACTGGAAGAAGATCGTCTCCGGGATAAAACCCGATGAGATGGTTGTGATCTTCTTAAACAGGGGGGGCAGGAAGTTCTATGTGGCTCTGAAGCCATAGCACTCATTGGTCGGTAGTTAAAATCGTTGGTCTTTGGTTCCTGGGAAAAAGACCGGCAGGGAGAGGAGGTGAGACGATGCTGATACTTATGAAGCTTTTGATACTTGCAGCCTTTGTGTCCGGGGGGTTTTACATGGGCGGCAGGTACGGCTATGAGTACTGGGGGGCAGTGTCAGGCATGATTTTAGGGATTATAACCCTTTTATCGGATAGCATTCTTCAAAAAGTTAAACCGGGCAGATTTATCGGTGCCTTTATCGGTCTTCTTTTTGGTCTGCTCTTTTCAAAGCTTGTTTTAATTCCCTTGTCGCCGGTACTTGGTGACAAGATTAACAGCCTTTCTTTTGCCTTAAATGCCATTTTAGGATACGGTGGTCTGCTTGTAGGTGCAAACAGGGGGAAAACCCTTACAATCTCCGGCGTCCTCAGGCTCTTTAAAGGACAGGCCATTGAGAGCAATCTGAAACTTCTTGATACCAGTGTTATTATTGACGGCAGGATAGCGGATATTTGCGAGACGGGATTTATTGAAGGAACCTTTATTATACCCCAGTTTATTCTCCAGGAACTCCAGCACATTGCGGATTCCTCCGATTCTCATAAAAGGGCCCGGGGCAGAAGGGGCCTTGACATACTGCACAGGATTCAGAAAATGTCCAATATCTCGGTTAAGATAGTAGAGGAGGATTTCCCTAATATTAAGGAAGTGGACGCAAAACTGGTAGCCCTTGCCAGGATGCTTGATGCAAAGGTCATGACAAACGACTTTAACCTTAACAAGGTTGCAGAACTCCAGGGGGTATCTGTTCTGAATATCAACGAGCTTGCCAATACCCTGAAACCCGTTGTCCTTCCGGGAGAGACCATGAATGTCTTTGTCCTCAAGGAGGGAAAGGAGTATAACCAGGGAGTTGCCTATCTTGATGACGGGACAATGGTTGTTGTAGAGAACGGCAGGAGGTTTATAGGAAAGAAGATTGACGTTGCAGTGACGAGCGTGTTGCAGACCACCGCCGGCAGGATGATCTTTTCGAAGCCGAAGGATGAGCATGAAAGGGAAGAGTTGAAATTGCAAAGGGGATGATGAAGCCCGTTATTGCCATAGTCCCGTCTGCAGGTTCAGGCAGGAGGTTTGGGGAGGGAAAGACCCTCCTGGATCTGAAGGGGATGCCTGTGATTGCCCGGACACTCAGTGCACTGCAGGCCGTTGAGGAGATAGTTGAGATCATACCTGTAATGCGCAATGATGAGATGGAAAAGACGCTTGAGATTGTGGAGCAATACGGTTTTACAAAGGTCAGGAAGATTGCTCCGGGGGGTAAGGAGAGGCAGGAGTCCGTGTTTCATGGTCTTGGCCTGATTGAGCGGAAAGGCTGTATCGTATTGGTGCATGACGGTGTAAGGCCCCTTGTAACTCCGGGGATAATACGCAAGGCCATTGCAGCCCTTGAGGACCTTGACGGAGTTGTTACAGCTGTTGCCGTAAAGGATACAATCAAGGAGGTCAGGGACGGTCTGATTAAAAAGACCCTTGCAAGGGAGACGCTTTTTGCTGTTCAGACCCCGCAGGTATTTCCTTATAATGTCCTGATGGAGGCATATACAAATGCCCTGAGCTCCGGGATGCATTTTACTGATGATGCTGCCATGGTCGAACACCGCGGTGGCAGGGTGAAGGTGATAGAGGGTGAATACACCAATATAAAGATTACAACCCGGGAAGACCTTGACGTGGCAGATGCCTTTCTGAGGAACCGTTCCTGACCCGGTATGCGTATTGGTACCGGATATGATTCCCACAGACTTGTTTCCAACAGGAGGCTTGTGATTGGCGGGGTCAGTATCCCCTTTGAAAAGGGTCTTGTAGCGCATTCCGATGGAGACGTACTCGTCCACGCCATAATTGACTCACTTATAGGGGCAATTGGGTTGGGTGATATAGGAAAGCACTTTCCTGACTCAGACCCCATGTGGAAGGATGCATCAAGCATTGAGATGCTGAAACATACAGTTGAGATTGTCAGGATGAACGGTTTTGAGGTAGCCTGGATTGATTCAACTGTTATTACGGAAAAACCCCGTCTCGCCCCTTTTATCCCTCATATGCTCCGCTCTATAGAGGGGGCGGGTGTGCCTGAGGGGCGGGTGAATATCAAGGCTAAAACAAATGAAGGCATGGGATTTGTCGGTCGCGGTGAGGGCATTGTGGCAATGGCTTCAGCCCTGTTGAGGAAATTGACGGAGGAACCGTTATGAGGGACATTATACTCTATTGTACCGAAGAGGGGCTCTGGGCTGCCGAAACAATGAAGCTTCCCGGTTACACGGCCTATGGCAGAAGTGAAGAGGAGGCAATGAGGAGAATAACGGATGCCATCACCATATATTTTCCCTGCGGGGACTGCAAAGAGACGGAAGGCGGTCATTAATGGAAATCGATACAGCAGTATTCATGGATAAACTCTTCAAAATCTACGGAGAGATTGACAGTGTTTGCAGGGACTCAGCGGATTATTACGGGTTCAGTTGTGATGGTTGTAATGACAACTGCTGCCGGACGGTCTTTTATCACTACACAGTAGTTGAATCTTTTGGTCTCCTTGAGGGATTTGATAAACTGCCCACTGCGGTTAAGGACGAAACCATGAGAAGGGGTCGGGATTATCTGAAGGACCTGGACAAACACAGGGGCAAAGAGGAAGAGCTGGAGATGATGTGTCCCCTTAACTACAACGGGCTATGCAGGATTTACGAATACAGGCCTCTTATCTGCAGGATTCACGGTTTTCCCGGAGGACTCGACCATCCGGTTAAAGGTAACCGGAGTTTTACCGGTTGCGGGATATTTAATAAAACCTTTCAGAAAAAATGGACACACCTTATTGACCGTACCCCGTTTTATACCCGGATAGCAAACCTTGAGGGTCAGATAAGACACGAGATGGACTCCAGGGTGAGGTTCCGAAAGACTATTGCAGAGATGCTGATTGAGAGGAATCTCTATGACGGGCTGGTCCCGGGTGTAAAGGATAAGTAGTGGATAAAAAGAAAAAGAAGATACGGAAAAGATACTTCAGGCAACTATATGTATTTCATGAAAAAGTGAATGCCTTGTTTAAGGAGCAGAATAATTAGCGTTATGAAAAGAGGGGAATAAAAAGTTGCACTTTATTCATTTTTCAGTATGTAAGTGGAGGAAAAGTTTATGGCACGGATAATGGATGGGCGGGGTCTTTCCGATGGTATAAGGGAGAAAGTTAAAGAGGATGTCGGAAAGCTTCAACAGTACGGTATAGCCGTTGGGCTGGGATTGCTGATGGTAGGCGAACATCCTGCTTCAAGACAATATTTTTTTGCTATCAAAAAAGCCTGCAGCAAGGTTGGCGTTGATACATATCAATTTAAACTCCCTGAAACTGCATCCACAAATGAGATACTCAATGTAGTTCATTCAATAAACAGCGATGAAAGGATCAATGGCCTTCTGGTACTCTTTCCCCTTCCCGGAAGGATTAATGCCAGGAGGATTGTAAACGAGATAGCCACTGAGAAGGATGTTGACGGTCTTGGCTCCCTCTCGGTGGGACGGCTGGCCGCAGATGAATCCACCCTTCAGATATTCAAGGAGGGATATTATGAAAGGCTTTATGAATGCAGGTTTATGCCCACGGTCTCAAGTTTTCTGCCCTGCACCCCCTTTGGTGTCATCAGGCTTCTGGAGCATTACGGCATAGGTATAAAGGGGAAACATGCAGTTGTTGTAGGGAAAAGCCTTGCAGTAGGCAGGCCCCTTTCACTTATGCTGCTTGCAAAGGAGGCCACCGTTACGGTATGTCACAGTGAAACTCATGACCTGGGGGCTTTTACCCGTCAGGCGGATCTCTTATGTACGGCAACAGGGGTGCGGGGGTTGATAAAGGAAGATATGGTCAAGGAGGGGGTTGTTGTTGTGGATATAGGGATTAATGTCCTCGATGACGGAAGTATTGTTGGAGATGTTGATTTTGAACCCGTTGAGAAAAAAGCATCTCTTATCACCCCCGTCCCTGGTGGTGTTGGTCCTGTAACCAT
>UOGI01000097.1_pt1 | contig 10272 bp, 7 predicted proteins | sample 1989621 | NCBI WGS metagenome assembly UOGI01 (sample SAMEA4712198, study PRJEB27164) | hydrothermal vent metagenome | biome: marine basaltic hydrothermal vent biome; feature: marine hydrothermal vent; material: mineral | place: Pacific Ocean | collected 2011-06-14/2011-07-23 | depth 1691 m
CCTTTGAGTATTATCTAACTCTGCTGCAAGCGCTCAGGGAACACTTTCCCCATATCCATATCAAGGCATTTACAGCAGTTGAGGTGGATTACTTTTCAAGGATAAGCAATCTTGGCCTCAGAGATACCCTGTTAAGCCTGAAAGACAGCGGTCTTGACGCCATGCCTGGTGGAGGGGCGGAGATATTTGCAAGTAGTATAAGGAAGAGGCTCTGCCCTGAAAAGATAACAGGTGAAAGGTGGCTTGAAGTTCACAAGACAGCACACTTATGTGGTATAAAGACAAACGCTACAATGTTGTATGGTCATTTTGAATCATATGAAGACAGGATAGACCACCTTGTAAGATTGAGAGAACTCCAGGACCGGACAGGCGGTTTTCAGGCATTCATCCCCCTGTCCTATCATCCCGGAAATACAGACATGGGTGGCCGGTATCCCTCGGGAATAGATGATCTAAAGACAATCGCAATCAGCCGTCTTGTGCTTGATAACTTTCCCCACATAAAGGCATATTGGGTCATGCTTGGCGAAAAACTCTCACAGGTGGCGCTCCTGTTCGGCGCAGATGATATTGACGGCACAGTCATTGAGGAGAAGATTACCCACGCTGCAGGTGCCATGACAGGGGAAGGGCTTGCAAAGGAGCAGATGATAAACCTTATCAGAAAGGCGGGTAAAATACCTGTTGAGAGGGATGCTTTTTATGAAGCAGTGAAGGTTTATGAATGAGAAAATGAGAATAAATAAAAAAACAGCATTAAGTCTGTTAAGGAATTCCGACCTCCTTGAGCTTGGAAGGATAGCAGACGGAATAAGGAAAGACCTCCATCCGGATGGTATCGTTACCTTTATTGTGGACAGGAATATTAATTATACCAATGTCTGTATAAATAAGTGCAGGTTTTGTGCATTTTACAGGGACCCGGACTCTCCGGAGGCCTATATCTTAAATGAGGAGCAGCTCTTTGAAAAGATCAGGGAGACGATACATCAGGGTGGTACACAGATACTCATCCAGGGCGGACTCCATCCGGCGCTGGACCTCTCCTTTTATACAGAAATGCTGAAGTCCATAAAAAGAGAGTTCAATATAAATGTGCATGGTTTTTCACCACCCGAGATAAGTTACATTGCCGGAAAATCCGGCCTTACCCTCAGGGAAACCCTCTTGACTCTCAAGGATGCAGGGCTTGATTCAATTCCCGGCGGAGGTGCCGAGATCCTGTCGGACAGGGTGAGAGCGGTGTTAAGTCCGAAAAAAATAAGGTCGTCCGAATGGCTTGAGGTCATGGAGGAAGCCCATGGAATCGGGATAAAGAGCACCGCAACCATGATGTTTGGTTCCATTGAAGGAGAGGAGGACATAATTGAACACCTTGATGCCATAAGAGCGCTTCAGGACAGGACCGGTGGTTTTACAGCCTTTATTCCCTGGACTTTTCAGCCGGGAAATACAGAGCTTGCAAGTCAGAAGTCAGAAGTCAGAAGTCAGAAGTCAGCCAAAAACCCGCAACTCGCAACTCGCAACTCAGAAACCCGCAACCCGCAACTGATTCCTGCCACAGCAGTTGATTATCTCAGGGTCCTGTCACTCTCAAGGCTCTATCTCGACAACATCAGAAACATACAGGCATCCTGGGTAACACAGGGCCTGAAGATGGCGCAGGCTGCCCTGAGGTTTGGTGCAAATGATTTCGGCTCTACAATGATTGAGGAAAATGTGGTAAAGGCCGCAGGGGTTTCATACAGGGTTACATGTGAGGATATAATAAACTCAATCAGGCAGGCAGGGTTCAGGCCTGCCCAGAGAAACACCCGTTACAATATAATAAAATACTTTTGATTCTTAAGCTCCTTTGAGCCTTATGATAAACTTTGTTCCCTTTTCATTTACTGATTCAACCCTTATTGTACCACCATGCAGCTCTATTATCTTGTCTGCTATATAGAGACCAAGACCTGTACCATGCGATGATGATGCCTTGGTTGTATAAAACGGAACAAATAGTTTGTCGAGGTCAGCTTTTCTGATCCCTATGCCGTTGTCCTCAATCACAACCTCAAACATACCCTTTTCCGATGCCCTTGCCTGTATTCTGATCATTGGTTCCATATCATTGCCTTTTGCAAGAGATTGCCTTATGGCATTGTCGGCGTTGTCAAGGAGATTGAAAAAAACCTCTCTCAACTGTGACAGGTTACCCAAAACCTTTAAGGAACTCCCGATATCGACCTCAAGCCTTATTCGACTGAAAGCAGAACTCTTCAGTCTCAACATCTCAAAGGCACTTTCAACTGCATCCTTTAAAGATACCGGAGAGACTCCTTCAGAGGAGGTTTTTGAGTAGTTTCTGAGTTTTTCAATCGTATCTTCAGCCAGTTTTATGTTGTTTATTATGGAATCGATGAGTTCCTTCCCCCTCCTGTTGAATGTGTCTGAGTACATGATATTGATCGATTCTACTGCAAGCAGGATTGTATGCAGCCGGTTATTTATCTGATGTCCCAATCCGGAGGCCATGGTTCCGAGAGACGACATCTTTGCAGCATGGAAGAGTTCAGACCCTGCCTTCTCGAGGTCTTTCAGATACAATGCGTTCTCAATTGCAAGTGCAAACTGGTTGGACAGTGTAAGAAATGTATCAATCTCATCAGAGGAGAAGTGCCGGCCGGATTTCTTGTTTCCAAAAGCAAGAAATCCAACAATGCCTTGCCGGGTGCAGCATGGTATGATAATAGCGGCATTAAGCCTTTCCATCACGTCAACCACCCTGCGGCCTTTTCCCCTGCTGAGGAGTTCATCCCTGTTCAGTATCTCTTTTTTTGATATTTTCCCGACAACAGGGTTTTCCATATCGAGTGTTGGAGGCTTTTTCGGAAGCAGAGGCCTCTCTGCCTTTAGTTCAAAACAGTTTGACTCTTCATCAAACAGATATATTGCAGCATATCTCAGCCGTGCAACGAGAGTTAATAATATTACTACAAACTTGAGTAATCTGTTCAGGTTTCTTTTATATAACATACCATGGGATGCGTACAGAAGGGTCTGCTGGTAACGTCTTTGCTGCTTTAACAGTAAATTTTCCGTATGTTCCCCTATATAAATATACAGGAGCGGAGCAGAAACAGCGAGTATAAGGGCAACGAATACCGGAATCATCCATAATCCGGGGCCAAGGAGCTTTATACCTAAAAGAAAAGGTATCCCGGTGACAATAACGGCGGTTATAAAAAGAAGGAATAACCTTGCAAAGGCCACTCTGATATCAAGAAGTTGATGTTTGAGAGTTGCATATGAGAGGATAAACGTAAAAAGTGACATGAAGATAAAACCGAGTGGCATCACCGGTATACCGTAATTGCCAAGGAAGTCAACAGATGCAATGGATGCAACCAGTAACCCTGTAAAGATGTATTTAAGCTTGGTCCTTTGTATAGACGGTACATTTTTTTTCCTGATCTCTTTATATATCAGATAGAGGGCTGAGAATAGTGTAATCAGAAAGAAGAGGATGAAAATAATGTGAAGAGGGTTTGATGCTGCAGGGTAAAAACCCCAGGGGTATAAGAAAAGACCTTTTATCATGTAGCGTGTGCCTAAGACCGTGAAGGCAAACATGGTAGATACGAAATAACCGGCGGCTATTCTCTTTCCGGAGGTTCTGCCCACGAATTCATGGGCAAAATGGTAGAAGGTTGAAGGGATAAAAACTATTCCAACATAGCATATCCTGAAAAAGAGAAGGGATGTATCGTAACTATCCGAGAAAGTTGCCAGGAAAGCAAAGAAGAGCCAGAAGAATGATGCCAGACAAAGCAGAAAGAGACTCCTGTTTACCCTTGACTTGCGGTTGTTCAGATAGACCATGACACCGGGAGTGATGACCGTTACAGATGTAATGAGGTATAAGAAGCTGACTAATGGTTTCATGGATTATTTGCCAAACTATTAAACCGGTAATGTATTCTGGATTTTATTTCAGACATTACGAACTTGTTAATTATATCACAAGAATGCCGGAAGGTTGATAAGGATATAATAAAAACCTTGCAGATTATGATAAAATTGATTAATCAGGAGTTGATAATTTGCAATGGAGGTGTTTTACTAATGGGTGAAGACGACATTTATGATGTTCTGATTATCGGAGGCGGCCCTGCAGGCCTTACTGCAGCCCAGTATGCTGCAAGGGCCCACCTCAAGACAGCTATTCTTGATAAATCCTCTACAGCAGGGGCCCTTGCACTCGCGGATAAGATAGAGAACTATCCCGGCTTGACGGAGCCCATCTCCGGGAATGAACTTCTCGATATATTCCGGGAGCAGGCTATACGATTCGGGGCAGAATATCTTGAGGTACAAGTCATAGGTGTAAATCTGGACAAAGAGATAAAGGAAATCTACACAATGGAAAGGACTTTTCAGGGAAAGGCAGTGATTTTAGCGACCGGCGCCATGGGCAGGAAGCCGACTGTCAGGGGAGAGAAGGAACTCCTTGGGAAAGGTGTAAGTTACTGTGCGACATGTGATGCTGCGTTTTTCAGGGGCAAGACGGTTTGTGTTATAGGAGATTCAGAGGAGGCCGTGAAGGAAGCTGAGTTGCTTACACGCTTTGCGGAGACTGTGTATCTGATATCTCCATCAAAGTCACTCAAGCTTTCAGACGAACATCACCTGCCTAAAATTGACAATCTGAAAATCCTCACCGGTCATGCTGTTTTATCTATTGAGGGAAGCGAGGTAGTTGAGAGGATAAAACTGATGGACAGAAACTCTGATAAAGAGAAGGTATTGCCCATGGACGGGGTCTTTGTCTATCTTCACGGGAACAAGCCTGTAGTTGATTTTCTCAATTTCTCCATTGATATCAGCGATGAAGAATGCATCATAACGAACAGGATGATGGAGACAAATCAGCCGGGGGTTTTTGCAGCAGGCGATGTCACCTGTGTGGAGGTCAGACAGGTGGTGGTAGCTGCAGCAAATGGCTGTGTGGCAGCGCTGTCTGCAGACAAATATGTACACCACAGAAAGAGACGGAGATATGACTGGTCAAAATAAAAAACACAGATCGTCATATGAAAAAGAGATTTAGATATTTTTTCATTATTTTATTCGCTCTTATTGCTTTCCCGGTTTTTACCGGTTACACAAATGCCGCTTTTGCCGGGACCGGGAACAGGGTACTGAATAGTCCTGTTGAGACAGGACAATATAATGAAGTAATAACACGTTTGGTTCTCGATAGTGGGGAAACCTACCTCTTCACTGATTATCTCCTTTTTCTCAGTGCCATGGATGCCTACACGAAAGGGGATTATTATCAGAGCCTTGAGGATATAGATGAATTTCTTTCTCTCTATCAGGGGACATACCTCTCTAAAGATGTACGGTTGTTAAAGATTAAAGCCCTCTATGCAACCCTTGACGAACAGGATATATGGCCGGAGACAGACGGGTGTTTTGAAAGGAATGCTTGCTACTATTCAATTATCCTGAAGGCGATCAGGGATTATCTTAAGGACTTTCCTTCTGACCAGGAAGCCCGGTATCTCTATGCAAAGACCTTAAAGAGGGCAGGAATGGAGAGAAAGGCCGGGGATATCTTTAAATCCTTATACATTAAGGCTGATAGATATTATACGGAGCTTAAGGATGTGGTCTCTCCTGATGACCTCACTACAGAAGAAATCATCCTGATGAGCAAAAACCTTCGCAGGTCTCTCAGGCTGAAAGAATCCGAAAGCCTGCTCCTGACGAGATTGAACAAACTGGCAGGCAGTGAGAGAAAACCACTTTACACCTCCCTTGCTGATACATATTTTCGTATGAAGGATTACAGCAAGGCAGCCGCTTATTATCAAAAGGCCGACAACATCCAGAAGGCGGCAATATCCTATTACAGGGCAGATGATTATGATCTCTTTGAAAATATGCTTGAGCTGGCAAGAGACAAAAAGACCAAAGAGACCTGCACACTCTTTCTGCTTAAAGGAATCCGGAAAAGACGTGATATGGAGTTTGATGAGGCCCTGAAGATATTCAGGACGGCCTACAGAAACTATCCCTGCAAGGAGCAATCACTCTGGCATATTGCATGGACGGAGTATTTAATGGGAGATTTTCTCAGTGCATCATATAATTTCAGAGACCTCTACCGTCTGCACAGAAACCCGGGTTATCTTTACTGGCAGGCAAGATCACTTGAAAGTCTCGGACAAAATGCGAAAAGACTTTACAGCAGCATAGCAGGTGACTCCTTCTATGCACTTCTGGGACGGATGAGGTCCGGCGGTATCACTCTGACATCGGGGAGAGTTGAGCTCCGGGACTCATTTAAAAAAGAAAACCCGATCTTCAATGGGGAAATACATAACCTGTCCAGGGTTAAAACTCCCGAACCTGTAGATATCCCGGACAGACTTTCGCTAACCCTTAAACGGGCTGAGTTTCTCAACAGTGTTGGTTTGCGGGATTATGCAATAAAGGAGATTGACAGTTACAGGCCGGAAGGGGATTATGACAGATTGAAGATATGCAGGTATCTCCAGTCTTTAAAGGCATTTAATGAGTCTTTCCGCTGCGCAAACAAACTGAAGAGATTTTCCGGGACTTCCGTGCTCCTTTACCCTGCTGTATACAGTGATATTGTTGACAAAATATCGGCTGATTACAATATCGACCCCCTTGTTATATTCTCTGTAATGAGGGAAGAAAGCAGGTTCAACAGAAAGGCAATATCAAGGTCCGGGGCGCTGGGCCTTATGCAGCTCATGCCTTTTACCGCACGGAGAATGGCAAAATCACTCGGCTACAAGACAGGGGCGCTTTCGGATGATGAAATTATGAGACCCGATTTAAATATAACCCTGGGCAGTTACTATCTCGGGCAGTTGATTAGCGAGTTCGGGTCTGTTCCTATGGCAGTGGCAGCCTATAATGCAGGAGAGCACGCTGTCAGGAGGTGGCTTGAGGCCAACCAGTACAATGAAGTCGATGAGTTCATTGAGGACATCCCCTATAAAGAGACGCGACTCTATGTAAAAAAGGTACTGCGTTCATATTTCAAATATCTCGATATCTACGGGCAGAAAAAAATGAACGATAAAACAGCATTGGGCAATGTAAAGGAGAGACATGATTAACCCTGCACTCATTCTCGTCGGGCATCCGGCCCTCCTCCGATCCCGAAGTACTTTCGGGAATCCAGGTGAAGCCTTTGTGATACTTAAAACCTCTCATCTCTGGCTCCGGGTTCTCAATAAATCTGCCCATACCGCCCTCACCTGCTGTTCAGTATCCTCCAGAGAACCTGAATTGTCTATCACATAATCTGCCCTGGAAACCTTTTCATCAATCGGGAACTGGGCAGCTGCCCTTGCCCTTATCTCTTCATCGGAAAAACCCTTTCTCCTTAATCGCTCACGTATCACATCCGCTTCAGCCCTGACAACTACTACTACATCCATCCTTTTATCAAAACCGGTCTCAAAAAGCAGGGGAATCTCCACGACCATAATAACTTTCAGGTTGGAGGTTAGATTAGTAGCCTTCTTATATGTCTGCTCTATTGTTTCAAGAACAAGGGGGTGGAGCAGTTTCTCGATCTTTTTCCTGTTGGTTTCGTCAGAAAAGACCCTTGCAGAGAGTTTTTTCCTGTCAATCTCCCCCCTTACGAGTATATCCGGACCAAACATCTCCACTATGGAATCCCTGACCACTTCTCTCTTCAGCAGGTCATGGACTATTGAGTCAGCACTGAGTACGGCAGCGCCGAGTCTCTCAAATAACTTAAGCACAGTGGACTTTCCGCATCCAAAACCACCGGTAAGGCCCACAAGCATTTTATTTTCCCCTCATTTCTTTGGTATCCCGATATATCCTGGAGCGCTCAATTTATATTGGCGGTATTCCTCTCCATACAAACGCTCAAGATAAGGCTCCTCCATACGTGTAGTGTACAGAGGAAGGAACCTGCAGCCAAACCATTAGTTCCGCACTATATTTGCTCCGCACAATACCTGGCATCCATTTCAAGAAGGTAAGGAGCAACAAACCCCTCGTATGCCTTTTTCCTCGCCTCAGGTAAATCCTTCCAACCGGTAACTTTACCACGACATATTTCCGAGCCGCACATGCACTGTTTCGGGAAATAATCAACACCATAATTTCTCATGGCATAATCAAAGGTTATTTCCTCATCAGCAATAATTTCTCTTATGGCTGCAAAGTCATGGGCACCGGTTACATTGATTTTGATACCGCAATTAGGGTCACATGAATGATTAACCTTACTTATTGATCCAGAGTGAAACACATATTCATTCTCGCCAATCTGTGAAGCATGAGAGTGATTCTCCTCCAGTCTTTTTTCAATTACTCCCACCATTACGATTTCACCAGGCTTAAATGATCTCGTCGCAAAAATACCTTCCCCTTTTCTATCAGATACCCTTAACTCAAATCCATTGTCCATATTGAAACTCCTTTTTGAAATTTTTTCCAATTATCCATGATATACGTATTGTTACTATAGCACTATACGGCACCTTTATATCGCAGAGATTCAAACATTCAGTTTTATATGCGAACAAATACAGGGTTTTTAACCGGCTAAATGGTTGATATTGCAGGGATACAGTGTGTACCAAGGAAGAAAAAAACCCGGCTACCCGATTATCCCTCCAAAAGATAAAAGCTGTCTAACAATAGGACAAGTCAGGGACAGGAATGTTATAGGATGTTACTAAGGCCAAAGCTTATACCTTGATTCGAACTGTCAAACTTAAACTGCCCTGCATTCAATTAATAATGGTTGTCTCAGCCGGGGCTTTCAGGCAGCCCCGGCGTAGTGCACTGAAAAAACCAGAGCATTCTATCAGTTTCCTAATGGGATTCATTCTTTTTTCGCACTCATCCAACCATTTATGAATCTCTGCAATCAGGAACGGTTTCTCGAATATCCGACAACCAAGCCTTTTAGCATATGCAAGATCGACCGCTGTCCATGTGCCTGACATCACTGCCTTGTTTTGAGTAATGCCCCGGCAACCCTTCCGTAACTGGTTCTGAATGAACTCCAGACCTTTCACGTTAGGCATATTGTTGTCGGTAATCAAAATATCACCGCACACATGTCCGGGGGGACATGAACATTCTGCATCTGAATAGATGGAATAATAAGAGGGGTCTGGGAAAGATAAAACCTTGTATCCCCGCTTCTCCATGATGATAGACAATAGAGACCGTATCTTCTCATCGTCATCAAAAATAAATGCCCTTAATTCCATAGTGTCCCCTCCCTTGATTAGACTTAACTTAAAACAGGTGCAGAAGAAGTTGGGGATGTTGTTTCATAATACTGTGGGCAACTTATACATTCTTCAGTTGAACTGCAAGGGATGCTCTTCTTCTCCGATCTTTTTTGTGTTGAGCCCCCTTAAATGCGACTAAACAGCTTTTTGATTTAATGATACCTGCCAGACCCCTTCTCCAATGGCAACCCCCGCTTAAACCATCTGGAGAGACTTTGTTGCTTTATAAAACACCTGTTGTTTTTTCTAACTACAGTATTACATTATCCGGAAGAGCAGTAAAGGTAAAATTCACATTAGGGAACTCCTGTCGTTTAATACTTGAACTTTCATGCTGAAAGCAGCACCATAAGTGGCTGAAACTCCGGTAAACCCGACCACTGTACCAATTACTGAGTTAAAAAGGGGACAGGCTGCTTTTTAAACACCAGCTTTAGCCTCGGGTAGAGGCTGAGGCAGTGTTGAATCCTGACAATGAAGAGAGCCTCGGCCTGAATTTTTCACTATGCGCTTTGTGCTTTCCCCGCTGTCCTATTGCAAATAAAGACTTAATGGCTTAATATAAGCACATAATCAAATCCACTTTGTCAGATAAACAGGGGGTTATGACAACTGGTATGCGATAATTTGTCAAGATTCAAGTGTAGACCCCGGATTTTCTCACATTAAAGCGAGTTCTTATGTCTGGAGGAATGTGTCAAACATGGTAGTACACCATGACATTAATTTCTGATAGTATTATAGAATCTGTCAAGTTTTTCACGAGCCTTGTTCTTTGTAAACTACCAACGAATTTTTACCTTATGACGAGTCCGTTCTTTTCCCCAGGTGTAAACCTCTTTGGTTAATGTTGAGATGTCTCCAATGCGACGATTCAGACATTGTTTTGATAATGCCGAGAAGTCAATCTCAACCATGTTTAACCAACTCGCTTTTTTAGGCGTATAGATCATTT
>UOGI01000133.1_pt1 | contig 10220 bp, 7 predicted proteins | sample 1989621 | NCBI WGS metagenome assembly UOGI01 (sample SAMEA4712198, study PRJEB27164) | hydrothermal vent metagenome | biome: marine basaltic hydrothermal vent biome; feature: marine hydrothermal vent; material: mineral | place: Pacific Ocean | collected 2011-06-14/2011-07-23 | depth 1691 m
CTGGGGAAAGGACCGTAAACTTGATACCGTGTTCGTTCATTATCTCAAGGGTTTCCGTATCCACTGCAGCCTCCGGAAGCCACATACCCTCAGGCTGACGTCCAAACCTTTTTCTGAAATCCTGTATACCCCAGACGACCTGTGTGACCTTGTCCTGTCTGTTTGCCAGGGGCATTATCATGTGATTATATGCCTGGGCCATTGCATTGCCATGGCCTGAACGGTTTTCCACGCTCAGCCTGTCGGCCTCGATGATTTTTTTGTAAATATGGGGTGAGTGCCATTCAATCCAGCTAAGCAGTGTTGGACCGAAATCAAAATTCAGCTTTTCATAATTGTTCATGATCCGGGTAATTCTGCCGGAACCATCCACTATCCTCGAAACAGCAATAGGTGCATAGCACTCAGCATTGACCCGCTCATTCCAGTCATGGTACGGATATGCAGACTCCTGAAACTCGATCTTTTCAAGCCAGGGATTCTCCCTGGGTGGCTGATAGAAATGGCCATGTATACAGATATACCGTTTCATATTTATCTCAAGTCTCCTTTCTGCTTATTCTGCTTATACTGTATTATTACAGCATTAAAATCGTCAATAATAAACTGACCCCCGGAGCAGGGATACGAATCCAATATAAAAGAGGTATAATATATTATTATGGTTGAAGAGATAAAGACAAGAAGTGGTATCGATCTGCTGGTAGAGAGACGGGAAATAGCCGGCGGGATTGAGATATCACTGCGAATGAAAAACGGAAAGGATTGTATCCTGCATTGGGGACTTGCGCTCGATGAACATGCCCCCTGGCAGATTCCCCCGCAATCGCTCTGGCCTGAGGGCAGCACGGCCTTTGGGGAGGGGGCGCTTCAAACGCCTTTCACTCGTCATAACAATGAAGGCCGGATTATCATCAGGCTGAATAAGGACCTGAATTTCCATATCCTCAACTTCGCACTCTTCTTTCCGAAGGAAGGTTCCTGGGACAATAACCGCGGAAAGAACTACCGGATCAGGATCAAACCTCCGGCACGTAAAGGACCGCCCCCGGCACAGGTGCTGGAAGAGGAGCTGAAGGGGAGGGAAGTTTTATTTAAGGACGTGTATGGACTTGACCCGGACCACCGGCTGGCAGTTGCCCTCAGCAGGGAAGACGGCCGCTACCGGCTCAATCTGCTTACCGATATGGCTGGTCCCCTGCTCCTGCATTGGGGTGTGGCAATCCATGGACGTAATGAATGGCTCCTGCCCCCCTCTTCAATGCATCCACCCAAAACAGAGGTATTCGACGGCAAGGCAGCAGAAACACCTTTTGTTCTGCATGAAGGCCTGAACCGGCTGGTACTTGAATTCAGGGAAGAGGATGCCCCCATGGGGATTCCCTTTGTGCTGAGGCATTCCGGCACAGGCCGCTGGATTAAAAACCGGGGGCGTGATTTCTACATACCTGTGGCCGGTCAAAAGGAGATTCCCCTGTCTCAACTTGCCGAGGAGATAATCAGGGCTGAAATGGGCAACCATTCATGGACTCTGATGCACAGGTTTAACCTCTGCCACGACCTGATAGAAAATGTCAGGAGTGACGTGGAAGGCCTGGCACTGCTTTTTGTGTGGTTGCGTTTCTCTGCTATAAGGCAGTTGGTCTGGCAGCGGAACTATAATACAAAACCGAGGGAATTGACCCACTCCCAGGACCGCCTGACCCTGAAGCTTGCAGATGTTTATATAAGTGAGCCGGCAAGCCGTGAGTTGATCCGGCTGATGATGACCACAGTAGGCAGGGGTGGTGAAGGTCAGCGTATCCGTGACGAGATACTCCACATTATGCACAGACATCACATCAAGGAGGTTGCAGGCCGTTTCCTGGAGGAGTGGCACCAGAAACTTCATAACAATGCCACCCCCGATGATAGCGTTATCTGTGAGGCTTACCTGAACTTCCTGAAAAGTGACGGAGATCTCGAACTCTTTTACAGAACGCTTGAGGCCGGAGGTGTTACAAAAGAGAGGCTGGAAGGCTTTGAACGGCCTATAAAAAGCCAACCGGATTTTATTCCCAATCTGAAAGAGGCCCTGATACATGATTTTCAGGAGTATTTAAAACTCTTAAAATCGGTTCATTCCGGCACTGACCTCGAAAGTGCTATCAATGCCGCCGGGTATCTACTGGATGCCGAGGCAAGTGAGATGCTGGAATTTATATGGAAGCACAAGGATAACAGCAAGACAGAGTTGGTGGACCTCCTTGACAGGATCACCCGGGTGCGCCGCATTCTCAACAGACTCCTGAGCACGGAGAAGGATAACGTCAGGGTGCGTGATATCCTCTACCTTGACCTTGCGTTGGAGGAATTTATGCGTGTTACGGTAGAGCGCAATATCCACTCCCGCATGGAGGTGAATCAATTTGTTGAACTGGTAGGCCCGGTGCTTGAGAACATACGGTTTTCTTATGATAATGACGATTTTTCAGGGTGCTTCCGGGAGTGGGAGCGCCTTAAAGGGGTATACAGCTACAGTCGTGACTGGGCCCTTCACGCCAAGGCCGTGCTTGACAGGGTAGGGCGTGCAATAGGTGTTTTTATCGATCATTACTACCGGTTGCTGCAACCCGGGGCAGAATTACTCGGCAAGGCATTTCAGGCCGATTCATGGGCTATTACACTCTTCTCTGAGGAGATCGTACGTGGCAGACCTGCATTCGTTCTCTCCATGCTTTTGCGTTATCTGGACCCCGTATTGCGCAAAAAAGCAAAGCTCGGCAATTGGCAGGTTATCAGTCAGGGCCAGGGGGTTGGACGGGTGGAGACAGTTGAGGCATTAAGGGCTGTTCAGGGCAAGAGTTTTGACAAACCCACAGTTATCATTGCAGACAAGGTAAGTGGAGATGAAGAGCCCCCTGAAGGTGTAACCGCTGTTATTACCCCGGATGCAGTTGATCTTGTATCACATGTGGCGGTCCGTGCCCGCAACTCCCGCCTGCTCTTTGCCATCTGTTACGATAGAAAAAACCTTGAACGCCTCAAATCACTCAGGGGACGTTTCCTTAACTTTGCGGTGGATACGTCCGGCGATGTGGTATTTGAAGAAGTTTCCGGTGAAATGGTTACTGCCCCGCCGCGGGTAAAAATAGAATTTATAAAAATAGCCCGGCCTGAGTTTACAGCATATGCTATACATTCAAGGGATTTCAGGGAGGGGCTGGTGGGCGGCAAGTCCCTTAACCTGACCCGCCTGCAGGGTAAATTGCCTGACTGGATTCATCTGCCCGCTTCGGTTGCACTGCCGTTTGGTATATTCGAAAAAGTGCTTGTCCTGGATCGTAACAGCGGGATTGCACAACGTTACCGGGAACTCGTATCCCGGCTTGACGGCAACCCCGAAGAGATACTCGCAGAGACCCGAAAGACCCTGCTGGGGCTTGAGGCCCCGGAGGAGTTACCGACTGCCCTACGCGGGGTTATGGAGGATGCAGGGCTTGGGTGGCCGGAGGCCTGGGATGATGCCTGGATGTGCATCAAGCGTGTCTGGGCATCCAGGTGGAATGAAAGGGCATATCTGAGCCGTAAGGCAAGGGGTATTCCTGATGAGGACCTTTTCATGGCAGTGCTCATACAGCAGGTCGTGGAGGCGGAATATTCCTTTGTAATCCATACGGATAATCCATTTACAGGCGACAGTGATGAACTCTATGCCGAGGTGGTCCTGGGCCTTGGGGAGACCCTGGTCGGCAACTACCCGGGCAGGGCCCTTGGTTTTACCTGCAAGAAAACAGGGTCCGAACCACAGCTCCTTTCTTATCCGGGTAAAAGCATAGGTCTCTTTGGCGGAGGACTCATCTTCCGTTCAGACTCCAACGGTGAGGATCTGAGCGGATATGCCGGGGCCGGTCTTTATGACAGCGTAATGCTGGTCCCTCCCCGTGAGGTTCCCCTGGATTATACAGAGGAGCTACTGGTATGGGATGAGAATTTCAGGAAGGAACTCCTGACCCGAATCACCAACGTCGGAGTAATGGTTGAAAAGGCCATCGGCTCTCCGCAGGATATCGAGGGTGCCTATGCAGGGGGCCGATATTATGTAGTACAAACACGTCCCCAGGTATAGTGATCTGAATGCAGTAGCAGTATATGAATGCCAGCCTATAGGCATCTTGTCTAATAGCGTAGCTTACCTCTACCTCTCTTTATTGGAGAGCCCGATAAATTTTGTACGTCTGTTTTCTCCACAGGAGATCGTCCTTTATAAAGGCATAGTCCGGAAGTTGCCGGCTATAACTACGTGCCGGGATATGTCAAGGATGATTTTGAAAAAGAAGAATGTTTTTGAATTGCTGTTGGTTATGATTTTCCAGGCATCACGGGTTATTTTTAAATTTATTACTGCTGATAGGCAAAGAGCGAATCCGAATGCGGGTTTGTTCAAAAACAACAGCGCTTCCTTGTTCCATATCTTTCTGAACAGATGGAAGATTAGTCAGTAAAAGTTTCAATTGTCTGTCAGGCTGCCGTTCTGTGCTTCGACGGAATAAGATTATGGATGGCTTGTTCTCTTTACGAAGAGCAAGTAATGTTCCGAAATCGGTGTCTGCTGAAATGATTATCCGGTCTTCTTCAGCAGCCCTTGCAAATATTGTTATGTCATCTGCTGCCTGTAACCCATAGTCACGAACATGTATGGCATTGTGTCCAGCATTACGGAGTCCTTCGGCAAGTAAAGTCGAGAGAGCATTATCTACCAGAAATTTCATATTGTTATGTAACCAATGGGATTTCGCGCTCTCTCACGGCCTCAGCGGCATACTGTAGCGCCTCATGGATGTCTTCAGGTCCAAGATCCGGAAAAGCCTTCAGAATTTCTTCCTCCTTCATACCGTCAGCAACCATGCCGACAACAGTTGCAACCGGTATGCGAAGACCACGAATACAGGGAACACCATCCATCTGGTACGGATTGACAGTAATACGGGTAAATTTCATTTTTGCCTCCTCTTGTATATTATTAATCGTCTCATAATTGAACCAACATCAATCTAAAAATCTCCCCTTGCCCCTCTTTGCCAAAGAGGGGGATAATCCCTCCCTTTAGCAAAGGGAGGTTAGGAGGGATTTCTTTAATAAAATATGTCCACACTATTATGAGACTTTTAATAAGTATAGCAAAATACCTGTCAAATGTAGGTAATGGACGATTGGTAATTCATCACCGATTACACATCACGTTCCCTTAAACCCCGGAAACCCTGAGTTCTTTTTGGGAACAAAAGCAGAAATGAGAGTTGGTGGCGGTGGAGGGATTTGAACCCCCGACCCTGCGGATATGAGCCGCATGCTCTTACCAACTGAGCTACACCGCCGTTGTCATGCGCTTAAAGGTAATGGTCATTATAACAAAAAAATCAGCCTTAATAAAAGAGGATAAACCGTCTCATCCGCACATTTATCAGAAGGCCTACACATATGAAATTGGCAAGCAATGCCGTGCCGCCATAGCTGAAGAACGGCAAGGGAATGCCTACCACCGGCATCAGTCCCATGGTCATACCGATATTGATAAAGACATATAAAAGAAACATGGTGCTGATTCCGATGGACAGGAGTGTACCGAATTCATCCTTTGCATAATAAGCGGTTTCATATCCACGTATAATTAACAGGAGATAAAGGCTGATTACAACAACAGAGCCAACTGCCCCCCACTCCTCTGAAAAGACCGAGAATATAAAATCCGTATGTTTTTCGGGCAGGAACCGGAATGGTCCCTGTGTGCCATTGAGATATCCCTTGCCGAAAACCTTCCCGGAGCCTATTGTGATTTTGGACTGCTCAATCTGATATCCTATACCCTTTGGATCGATCTTTGGATCAATAAATGCTACCAGTCTGTTGCGCTGATATTCCTTCAGTCCTTCCCACAGGATGTTTCCTGCAAAAGGAAGCGAGATGATAATTACCAGCAGCACACCGACAAGAATGCGTTTCTGCATCCCCTTTACCAGCACCATCAACACGACTATTCCGACTAATGTTATTGCTGTGCCAAGGTCGGGTTGCTTGTAAAGAAGGCAGAAAGGTAGCAGTATAAACAGGAACAGGAGTGTTGTAAGGGGAGAGGCTGAAAGGGGTGAACGTTTTAAGCTTAGATATTTAGCTGCAACAATTATAATAGCTATCCTGAACATCTCCGAGGGTTGAAAACTGACCGGCCCTAACCTGAGCCATCTCTGTGCTCCCATGCCGCTGTGTCCAAGCAGTATAGTCAGGAACAAAAGGATTAAGCCGATTCCGTACAGGTGGTAGGCAATGCCGATAAGTTTTCTGTAATCAAAGCTTGCAGAGAGAAAAAGGGCTATGATGCTGATGACCAGCCATATCGACTGCCTTACATAAAACGATGGCTGGGTATCCAGGACAGACCTTGTGGCGCTGTATATCGTCATTATCCCAAGGAGGGTAAGTACAATGGGAATGGAAAACATGAACCAGTCAAAGTTCCGGAGGCCATGGTAATTAATTTTTAAGCGGTGTCTCAACATGGTATCCTGGTGATTTCATATATGCTTCAATAGTTGCCTTTGCAATAAGGGCTGCGGTTTCTCCGCCATGCCCGCCGTGCTCAACAAAGACAGAGAGGGCGATTAAAGGATTATCAGCCGGTGCGTATGCAACGAACCATGCATGGTCCTTGTACTTGTTTGCGAGTTTTTTCTTTACTGATTCCGGAATCTTGATGATCTGGGCAGTCCCTGTCTTGCCTGCAATTCTGACTATTTTCGACCTTGCCCTCCAGCCCGTGCCTTTTCTGTCCTCAACCACCCCTGCCAGGGAGTTCCTGATTATCCTGAGAGTCTTCGGGCCCAGGCTGAGTTTTGCTATCGGCTCCGGGCCCGGCTGGTCCTTGAGAAGTTCAGGCCTGTAAACAGTGCCCCCGTTTGCTATGGCGGATATCATCAGGGCTGCCTGGGCAGGGGTGATCGAGACGTATCCCTGTCCTATTGCCGCATTAAAGGTGTCACCAAGGTACCATGGAATTCCCTTTTTCCTTAATTTCCAGGATGTCGTAGGGATGAGTCCTTTTTTTTCAGCGCTCAGGTTGACCCCGGGGGCAATGCCGAGTCCGAGTGCATTTGCATACTTTGCAATCCTGTCCATCCCAAGGAGTCTGCCGACCTCGTAAAAATAGATGTCGCAGGATTCAACAATGGCCTTTCTGAGCGCTGTCCTGCCATGTCCCTGCCTTTTCCAGCAACTGAATTTCCAGATGCCTACATGAATCGTACCCTTACAATCCACGGTAAAGTTCTTGTCTATAACCCCCTCCTCCAGGGCGGCAATGGCAGTAACGATCTTGAATATGGAGCCCGGAGGGTATTGGCTCTGAAATACCCTGTTCAGAAAGGGATGTCCGGGATGTTTCCGAAGCCTGTTCCATTGCTTTTGAGACATCCCCCGAACGAAGAGATTGGGGTCAAAAGATGGAAGGCTTACCAGTGCAAGTACTTCACCATTTGCAGGGTCCAGGGCCAGGAGTGCGCCGGCCTTTCCCTTAAATGCCTTCTCTGCAGCCTTCTGTGTCCGGAGGTCGACACTTAACGTCAGGTCCTCCCCCTTTTGTGGCGGCACTATTTTCAGTGTACGTAACTGTCTTCCGAGGGCATCGACCTCGATAAACCTCTTTCCGGGAATACCCTTCAACCTCTTGTCATAGAGCGCTTCCACGCCCCATTGTCCAACAAAGGTACCCTTGGGGGTGCCGGCAAAGAGCCCCTTACGCAACTGGGCCTCCGTAGGGAGACTCAGATATCCGATCAGGTGTGCGCCGGTGCTGCCATAGGGATATGCCCTGGTGATCTCCGTCTCTACTATAAGTCCCGGGAAATCAGACCGTCTTGCTTCTATCCTGGCGACCTGCGCAAAACTCAAACCCTCTTTCAGCCTTATTGGCTCAAGGACATGTTTTTTGTGTTTTGCTATCTTTTCAGACAGCTCTTCAACGGGTATGTCAAGGAGTTTTGACAGGCCTCTCAGGTCGAGTCCCCCTTTCGAGAGGTCGGGGATCAGTGAGGCGATGAAATAAGGGGCATTTTTTACAAGGGCGGTGCCGTTTCTGTCAAAAATTATACCTCTTGGGGCAGGAATCTTGAAGACCCTGACCCTGTTTTTCTCAGACTGTTTCCTGTAATAACTGCCTTTCAGAATCTGCAACTGCCACAGTCTTAGTAGAAAGATTACAAAAACGGCCATGGATATGTAAGCCAGAACCGTTATAGTCCTCTTTTTATCTGTCATTTTTCCGGTCTTATCAGCCACCCGAAGGGTGCGTTTATCAATGCCTTGACCAAGGTCAGGGCTAAAAAATCCTGAAAAGGGGCCGGTCTCTGTGCAAAGAGGGAAAGTGATGTATATATCACTGTTTCGTCAAAGACGGTCAGGGTAAAGACTGCAAGCATTCCCAGCAGGGGAGTCCATATAAAAAAGCCATCCGAGAGATAAGCAGGAAGGATGCCAACCAGTCCTTTTCCGAGCATTCCCGGACCGATTAACTGTCCTGAAAGGGTATCTTCGAGGAAACCTACAGATATCCCGACTGCTGCACCCTGGAGTTCACCTCTTTTGAGGCCGAAATAATAGACAAGCAGCAGGGTCAGATTCACTTTTATCAACTCCGTTGATATTACAGATTGCAGGAGAAAGACTCCTGCGACGATTATTGCCCGGAAAGCGAGTTTTTTAATGGTTTTGTTCATAATTGAAATCCTGTTTTTTAAAGACCATAACCTCTTCAATCATGGATGCCTTTATTATCGGTTTAACCTTAACGTCAAGGAAGAGCTCACTCCCTTTCTCAACCCCTGTGATATAACCCACGGGGATACCTTTGGGGAAAACCCCGTCAAGCCCTGAAGTTATCAACAATGCGCCGGGCTTTATATCTTCATCCCCTGGAATATATTTTAAGGTACATGATCCATCCCCCCTGCCCGACAGTATCCCTTCAATCCTAGTGTCCTGAAGCCGTACAGATACGGAAAAACTTACGTCTGTGACAAGCAGTACCTTTGAAAACTCCGGCATAACCTCTGAAGTTTTTCCAACGAGTCCTTCGGGTGTCCTTACGGCCATATCCTTTTTAATGCCGCTTGATGTCCCCTTATCAATTATAATCAGCTCCGGCCACTGTCTTATCCCTGATGAGATGACCCTTGCGGCTGCAATAAAATGAGGGGTTGTTTCTTTTATGCCTATTATGGAGCTTAGTCTCCGGTTTTCGAATTTGAGCTCTGTGTATTCCTGCTCTCTCATCTCAAGCCGGCCGATTTTGCTTTTAAGTATCCGGTTTTCGTTTCCCAGTCTGAAATAGTAGCGAAAAGGTGATTTGATGATCTTCATGACGGCAGTGAACCCCCTCTCCAACCGGTATAGAGGGGTCTGCAGGGCAGTTAAGGGTTTAAACGGTCCCCTGGTACTCTGAAAGGTCATAAGGGAGGCAGAGACGACGACAACCAGAAAAAGCAAGACAACCCGTCTGTTCCTCATCTCATCATCAATTCAGGGCAACACGTTGCAGCAGGTCGATTTCATCAAGCATCTTTCCCACTCCTCTGACAACTGCCGTGAGTGGGTCATCAGCCACTATTACAGGAAGCCTGGTCTCTTCCTTGATCAGCAGATCAAGACCGCGCAGGAGCGCCCCGCCTCCGGCCAGCACTATGCCTGTATCTACAATATCCGCTGCAAGCTCCGGAGGGGTATTTTCAAGTGCTGCCCTGATTGTATCGAGGATTATGGTGACGGGTTCCTGAAGGGCCTCCCTGATCTCCTCTTCATTTATAGTGATGGTTTTGGGAATCCCTGAAACCATGTCCCTTCCTTTTATATCAAGCTCCCTGGAGGTATTATCAGTCGGATAGGCAGAGCCTATCTCTATCTTGATCTGCTCGGAAGATCTTTCGCCGATCAGAAGGTTGTATCTTCTTTTTATATAAGCCAGGATTGTTTCATCCATCCTGTCTCCGCCAACCCTTACCACCTTGCTGTAAACAATGCCGTCAAGAGAGATTACGGCAACATCAGTGGTTCCACCTCCGAGGTCGACAATCATGTTGCCTGTGGGTTCACCTACGGGCAGGCCAACACCAATGGCGGCAGCCATGGGTTCCGATATGAGATAGACCTCCCTTGCGCCGGAGGCCTGGGAGGCGTCTTTAACAGCCCTCTGT
>UOGI01000067.1_pt1 | contig 10217 bp, 8 predicted proteins | sample 1989621 | NCBI WGS metagenome assembly UOGI01 (sample SAMEA4712198, study PRJEB27164) | hydrothermal vent metagenome | biome: marine basaltic hydrothermal vent biome; feature: marine hydrothermal vent; material: mineral | place: Pacific Ocean | collected 2011-06-14/2011-07-23 | depth 1691 m
GCCAGAGAGGCATAGCCGCCTGAACCAACCACTATTTCAGGCCGAATCTCCCGCAGGTAACCGTAACTCTCCTTCAGCGCCTGCAGAAACCTGTAAAGGGAGCGGCCCTTTTTAAAAATGGAGACACCCACAAATCCCTCTGCCGGAATAAACTTTATTGTGTAACCCTCCCTCGGTACAACCCTTGCCTCAATCCCGTGCCCTGTACCCATAAATACAATCTCCGTTCGGGGGTCCCTTTTCTTTAACTCCTCGGCAAGGGCAAGTCCGGGATACAGGTGACCACCGGTACCTCCGCCTGCAATCACAACCCTCATAACGAAGACCTCCTGAGCCTGCGGACCTTCAATCTCGCCCTGCTCCTTATAAGCATGTCACGGCTTGGGAGGCTGTACTGCTCCAGGTCAGACCTCGATATCCTCAACAACGTACCGGCTGCCATAAAATTAACAAGCAGTGACGAGCCGCCATAGCTTATAAAAGGCAGGGGCAAACCCTTTGTGGGAACAAGTCCCGTGACAACCGATATATTTATCAACGCCTGCATGGTTATCATCATGGTCAGCCCGAATGCCGCATAATAAGAAAATGGACTCTGTGCCTTACCCGCAATCTTTAACCCCCGGATAAAGAAGCCTATAAAGAGGCAGAGTACTACGGCAACGCCGATTAAACCAAGTTCCTCACCAATGAGGGAGAAGATAAAGTCTGTATTAACCTCAGGCAGAAAGCTCAGTTTCTGCCTGCTCTCACCAAGCCCCACGCCTTTCAGACCCCCACTGCCAAGGGCAATAAAGGACTGCACAAGCTGAAAACCGCTACCCTGAGGGTCTTTCCAGGGATTAAGGAAGGTAAGAAGCCTCTCCAGCCTGTAGGGCTCCTCCAGGAGTTTAATCACCAGAGGCAGCAATGAGCCAAGCGCAATGAGTATAAACTTCATCCTGGCGCCTGCCAGAAAGAGCATGGAAAAGGTGATAAGCCCAAGGGTAAAGGCCCCGCCGAAATCAGGCTGCATCATGATTATACCCTGCAAGGCAACCATTACAACGAGGGGTTTCATAAACGACTTTAAACTGTCCCTGTTATACCCGGGAGAGGAAAGATACCCGGCAAGGGAGAGAACCATTGCGAACTTTGCAAGCTCAGCCGGCTGAAAGGTCGACGGCCAGAGTCTCAGCCACCTCCTCGCCCCGTTTATCTTCACACCAAGCCCCGGAATAAATACACACAGCAGGAGCAGTGATGAAAGGATCAGGAGTGGATAGGACCACTTCTTTAATGTGCCCGGGCTTATCCGGTAAAAAAACCACATGGAAACCATGGCTATAAGCAGGGTCATGATATGCTTTTTCAGATAGATGAACTGGAAGTCAGAGTTCCCGGCAACCACTCCCCCGGATCTTGAGATGGGCAGCAATGCTGTTGAACTGTATACCATCACCACGCCTGCAAAAGAAAGGAACAGGACAATAAAGAGCAACCATCTGTCGGCTCTTCTATTCTCCTTACTCTCCATCATCAGCTCTTTATTATTTATCATTGTTATTCCTGAATAACCAACGCCTTCTTCTTCAGCCTCCTTACAGACTTTTTAAACACCTCTCCCCTGTGTTCAAAATCCTCAAACATATCAAAACTCGCACATCCGGGCGAGAGGAGCACCACATCCCCTGCCCGCGCCATGGAATATGCCTTTGTAACCGCATCGGCCATATCTTCAGCCTCTAAAGTAGCTGTAACACCGTCAAGCTGCCCGAGTATCTTGTCCCTTGCCTCACCAATAACCACAAGCCCCTTCACCCTTCCCTTCATATATTCCCTCAATGGACTGAAATCACTCCCCTTGTCCCTGCCGCCGAGGATAAGTATGACGCCATCCTGAAAATCCTCAAGAGACTTTATAACCGAGCCGGGATTGGTCCCTTTTGAGTCATTGTAAAATCCGACACCCTCTATCTCCTCCACAAATTCCATCCTGTGCTCAAGTCCCCTGAACTCCGAAAGCACATCCCTGATTGCCTCCATATCCACACCGCAAAGGAATGCATTAAGTGAGGCAGCGAGTGCATTCTCTATATTATGAACACCCTTTATCACTATATCCTCAACCCTTATAATCCTGTCCCCTTCTAAAACCCTGTCCTCTTCCCCGTCAGCATTAATACAGAGCCAGCCATCTCTCAGATAGGCGCCCGGGGGAATGGGCGGGGTAACCCCGCCCCTACTTGTCAGCGGATTCTCCTGCCCGGAGAAATAAAAGACCTCCGAGTGCGCATGAGAGCCGAGTTCCCTGACAAGCGGGTCATCCAGGTTCAGTATGAGGCAGTCATCACGGGTCTGGTTTTTGAAAATCTCCGTCTTTGCCTCAATATAGCCCTCCATATCCTTATACCTGTCAAGGTGGTCCGGGGTAATGTTCAGGATGGATGCCAGAGAAGGGGCAAAGTCCCGTATGCTTTCAAGCTGGAAAGAAGAGACCTCAACAACTACATAATCTATATCCCCTGCAGAGCCGTCCTTGAGGCACCTCAAAACATCCCCTGTTATCGCAGTGCCAAGGTTTCCGCCTGTAATCACCTTGAACCCTTCCCTTGTCAACATCAGGTCAATCATGGTGGTTGTGGTTGATTTGCCGTTGGTGCCTGTAATGGCCACCCATGGTATGCCGTAGGGCCTTAACAGCCTGAAGGCAAGCTCCATCTCACCTATAACCTCAATCCTGCGCTCCCTGGCCAGATCAAAAAAGGGCTGCTTCAGGGAAACGCCGGGACTTACTACCACCATATCCGTATCCTCGAGAAGGACAGGAGAATGCCCACCCGTCTCAACTCTTATATCACCGGGAAGGTTTTTGAGGGTTTGTAAAAGCGCTTCCCTGTCCCTGGTATCCGTTACAGTCACTTCAGCCTTGAGGAAATGGAGCAGCCTGGCGGCAGCAAGACCACTTCGCCCAAGACCGACAACCAGCGCCCGGCTGGGTTTAATTGACGATTGACTTTTGATTGACGATTGACTATTGACTATTGACAATTTAATATTACCTCTTTTTATTTATGTAATTAAATCTTGCAATCTTCAATATTCAATTGGTCTACCTCAGTTTCAGAGTCGACAGGCTCAGCAGGGCCAGAATAATCCCCACTATCCAGAACCTTACAACTGTTTTTGGCTCAGGCCATCCCTTTACCTCAAAATGGTGGTGGATGGGGGCCATTCTAAAGACCCTCCTGCCCGTAAGCTTGAACGAGAGTACCTGAAGTATGACAGAGATCGTCTCCACCACAAATATCCCGCCGACCATGGCAAGGACAATCTCGTGTTTGGTTATCACAGCAAGTGTGCCGAGGGCGCCACCGAGCCCCAGAGAGCCCACGTCCCCCATGAATACCTCTGCAGGGTAGGTATTGTACCAGAGAAAACCCAGGGCAGCGCCGAACATTGCACCACAGAAGACCGCAAGCTCTCCTGTGCCCGGCAGATAGAGTACCTGCAGATACTGGGCAAGCCGGGCATGACCGCTGACATAGACAAGGACACCGCTTGCAAGGGCTGCAATGGCAACAAGCCCGATGGCAAGACCGTCTATGCCGTCGGTGAGATTAACGGCGTTTGATGACCCGACAACAACAAATACAGAAAATGGAATATAAAAGACCCCCAGGTCGATAAGCAATCTCTTGAAAAAAGGCACACTCAGTTTTGTGCTGTAAGGATCAAGGGGATTATGATACAGGAAAAGACTGATGGCCGTGGCAAGAACTATCTGGAAGGCAAACTTGTAGCATGCCCTAAGGCCCTTGTGATTCCTTCTGACAACCTTGAGGTAATCATCAGCCAGACCTATAAAGCCAAATCCGGACGTAGCGGCAATCAATACCCAGGTATAGGGATTTTTAAGATCCATCCATAATAAAGCCGTCAGGAGAATGCTGGCAAGTATCAGAATACCCCCCATGGTGGGGGTACCGGCCTTTGAGATATGTGTCTTTGGTCCGTCCTCCCTTATCTGCTGCGTCAGGCTGAAACTCCTGAGCCTCGCAATTACAAAGGGCGCCAGCATGAATGTCAGCAAGGAAGCGGTAATCGCTGCAAGGACGGTCCTGAATGTAATGTATCTGAATACATTGAACGGGAAATAGTATTCACTGAGGCCGTATAGAAGTTCGTATAACATTAATCTTCCAGAACCCCCTCCAGCCTCATTCCTCTTGATCCTTTTATCAGGACCGTATCATCCTTGCCGACCATACCCAATAATATTTCCCGGGCCTCCCGCGGGTCTTTGACATGCAAGGCCTTTACCCTGCCGTTCCCTACTGAAAACTCCTCACATGTATAGGACATCAGATCCCCTACTGCAATGAGCACATCCACATCCAGGGTGGCAAGCCACCTGCCAAGCTTTCTGTGGGCCTGCTCCCCGTAAGAGCCAAGCTCAAGCATATCGCCAAGAACCGCCACAGCACGGCCCCTCCTGAGTCTGACCAATTCCTTTACAGCCTCCTCCATTGAAGCAGGGTTGGCGTTGTAGAGATCACTTATAACCAGTGCACCCTTCAGTTCCTTCAGTTCAAGCCTCATCGGCACACCCCTGAACTCTCCGAGAGATGAACTGATGATACCTGCAGGTACGTCTAAAATCCGGCATACAGCCACTGCGGCAAGGGCATTATAAACATTGAATAACCCAAGGACCCTGAGCCTTATATCATAAGAACCACCCTCTTTCAGATGCATCCTGAAACTTAGCCCAGCCTCTTCATGTACAACATTATCCGCGCGGACATCCGCTTCCTGATTCATGCCGAAGGTAACGACCCTGCACTGCCCGGGTATATCCTTGATGTTAGGGTCATCGGCATTAAGAACCACGGTCTTCACAAAATCAAGTATCTCATACTTTGTATCACGCACTGTCTCAAGGGAACCGAACCCATCGAGATGTGCAGGCCCTATATTGGTTATCACCCCGATGTCAGGCCTGGCGATATCCGACAGTTCCCGTATATCACCCGCCCTGCTTGCACCCATTTCAAGGACCGCCATATCGTGGTCATCAAGGTCGGTAAGGCAGAGCGGAAGGCCAATCTGGTTATTAAGATTTCCCCTGCTGCTGAGGACCTTATACCGTCCATCAAGAACTGCGGCTATCATCTCCTTTGTTGTTGTCTTGCCGTTAGTGCCCGTCACACCTATAACACTCACCTGTCTGCTCATCCGCCTGTAACGGGCTATCCGCTGAAGGGCCCGCAGGGTATTCTTCACATGGATAATGCTCCGTCCCCTCGGGACTACAGGCGGATAGCTCACAACAGCCCCCACACCCTTTTTCAGCGCTTCGTCAACAAAGAGGTGTCCGTCAAACCTTTCTCCCTTCAATGCAACAAAGAGCTCTCCATCCCTTATGGTCCTTGAGTCTATGGAAACACCACTAAAGGCATCGGCCCCTCTGAGTATAAGCCTGCCCGAAGTTGCCTCCAGTATCTCCGTCAATGTATATCTACTCATCCTCTAATCCTTATCCTTATCATTAGTCATTAGTCAATTATCAATCCCCTGATCTTTGCGACCTTTGCGCCTTTGCGAGAGATAGCCTTGAGTAGTCAATCCTCAATCGTCAATCCCCTGATCGCCCCTCTCAAAACCTCCCGGTCACTAAAGGGATATCTCACCCCCGCTATCTCCTGATACTCCTCATGTCCCTTCCCCGCAATGAGCACAACATCATCAGGACCTGCAATCCGGACAGCCTCCTCAATGGCCCTCTTTCTGTCAGGCTCGACAATATACTCTCCCTTTTCCATACCCCCTATTATGTCATCGACAATACCAGCCGGGTACTCGGTTCTCGGGTTGTCCGAAGTAACGATAGCCGTGTCACTGAGTTCAGCAGCAATCCTTCCCATCTCCGGCCTCTTTCCCCTGTCCCTGTCACCTCCGCATCCAAAGACCGTAATAATGCGGCCTCGTGTCAACCTCCTGAGCGTCTCCAATACCTTTTGAAGGGCATCGGGAGTATGTGCATAGTCGACAATGGCAAGGAAACCCTGACCGGCCTTTACAGGCTCCATCCTGCCTTCAACCCCACTGCACTGCCTCACGCCTTCAACTATCCGCTCCCATCCTGTCCCTGAGGCAACTGAGGCCCCGATGGCTGACAGTATGTTATATACATTCGTTACACCAATCAGCGGGGAACCGACATGGAACACTTCGGAGCCATACATCACAGTGAAATCAAGGCCCTCAAACCCCTCCTTTATCTCAACTGCCCGAAGCTCGGCATCATCACTGTCCATACCGCAGGTTATGATGCGAAAGTCCGCCCCCTGACTCAGGCATCCCCTGATCTCTTTAACCAGCCTCCTGCCATAGGGGTCATCTATATTAACCACTGCAGCGTGCCGGGTAAGTTCTAAAAAAAGCCTCTGCTTGGCCCTGTAATATGCCTCCATATCTCCGTGAAAATCGAGGTGATCCCTTGTAAGATTTGTAAATACAGCGATATCAAAGTCCGTAAAGTCAACCCTTTTCAGCGAGAGTGCATGTGATGAAACCTCGGTTACTGCATGGGTTATGCCTCCATCATACATAGCGGCAAGCATCCTCTGAAAATCCGGCGCTTCCGGGGTGGTAAACCTGCCCGTTAACTCCCGAGGGCCAAGTATGTATCTTATAGTTCCGATCAGACCTGCATTTATGCCGTCAACCGACAGGATATTATGGAGTATGTAAGATGTAGTTGTCTTGCCGTTGGTGCCGGTAATGCCTGTAATGGAGAGCATCCCGGAGGGATGGCCGTAAAACCTGTCGGCAATGCCTGCCATGGCAGTGTATATATCCTGCACCTGCACATACGGAACATCCACTGTCAGGGTAAGTGGACTCTCGGAGACAACAGCCCCCGCTCTTTTCATCAGGGCATCTTTAATGAACTCATTGCCGTCAAAATGCTCACCCTTCACGGCAAAAAAGAGGTCTCCCTCCCCGACATTCCTTGAATCGCAGGAGAGCCCCGCTATAACACAGTCACCTGTGACGGTAACCGGCATCAATCCCTCTATAAGTTCCCTGAGTCTCATAACCATACAATCAAAAATCCTGACTCTCCCGCCCGCCCCTGACGGGCTGCCCCACCACGAGTATATTATTGTCTCCTTTATCCTCCATAGGTACAAACTTATACGTAAGTGCCTTCCCGGCTATTGCACTGAAGACAGGCGCTGCCACCTGTCCTCCATAGTATCCGCCCTCAGGTTTCCATATAACCACTATAAGGGCAAACAACGGATCATCTGCAGGGACAAAACCGACAAAAGAGCTGACAAAATGCCTCCGGGAATATCTGCCTGTACGGGGGTCAATCATCCGTGATGTCCCTGTTTTCCCTGCAACCGTATTGCCATAAACAGATGCCTTCAGCGCAGTGCCACCTTTTTCAGTAACAGTTACAAATGCCTCCCGCAGGTGTTCTACCGTATCTCCTGAAATAATCTTCACACGCTCGGGCCTGCCTTTCCGCCACAGCACCCTGCCGTCGGGGCCGAGGGTCTTTGCAACCACATAGGGTTTTACCAGATAACCGCCATTGGCAATCACAGAGTAAGCCCTCAGCATCTGAAGGGGAGTTACCAATACCTCATACCCTATTGCCATAGCCCCGATAGTCGTTCCGGACCAGCGCTCAGGCTGCTTTACAACACCCGATACCTCTCCGGTAAGGTCAACTCCCGTCTTGTCTCCAAAACCAAAAACCTTCGCGTATTTATAAAACCTTTCGGGGCCAAGCTTGAGGGTCATCTTCACAGCGCCTACATTTGACGATTTCTGGATTATCTGCTTCAGGGTAAGCACCCCGTGCCTATGGCTATCCCTTATCATTTTACCCCCCACCTCTATCTCTCCTTCAGAACAATCAACCTTTGTATTCAGCGTTGCTGTTTTTTCTTCAAGGGCAGCGGCAGCCATGACAATCTTAAAGGTTGAACCAGGCTCATAAAGGTCTGTAACGGCCCTGTTCCGTCTGTTGGCTGCCTTGTATGCACCAGGGCGGTTCGGGTCAAAGGTCGGCCTGTTTGCAAGGGCGAGTATCTCTCCGGTATGGGGGTCCATCATTATTGCAGTGGCTGCCTGGGGCTTCCACTTCTTAACCGCGCGCTCAAGCTCTGACTCAACAATATATTGTAACCCTTCATCAATGGTGAGCACAATACTGTTGCCTGTCGACTCGTAATCAGCGCCCCTGTAAAGTATGTTACCGCGGGCATCCCTGGCAAGGTAAATCTTCCCGCCATCAGCTGTAAGTGAGCTATCATACCTCTTCTCCACACCCTCCCTGCCGCGATTGTCAACATCAACAAAACCCAGCACATGGGAGGCAAGAAAACCGTTGGGATAAAACCTCTCCATATCCGGCTTAACCCCGATACCTTTAAGTTTCAGCCTCTGAGCGGCTGCAGCCTGTTCAGGCAGTACCCTCCGCGCAAGCAATACATAACGTTTTTTCTCCTCTAATTTCTTTCTAAGGGTAGATGTACTGATCCTTACAATCTTCCTGAGTCTCCGTGCAACATCATCAGGGGAATCAATCATGGACGGATCACCGTAAATAGAAAGACGGTCGAGACTTACAGCCAGTTCCTTGCCTCTGCGGTCATATATCCCGCCCCTTCTTACAAGGATTTTCTGTCCCTTTGTATGCTGTATTGTCGCAAGCCTCTGGAGCTTGTCATGATCCAGCAGCATGAGCTCGGCAAGCCGGGCAAAAATGATCAGAAATCCAACTGCGATCACCGTAGCTATAATAAGCGGCCGTCTTTTCATCCCCCGACTCCCCTTAATAGCTAACAGGTAAGTTTACAGGCCTGCAAGCTGATAAAGTTAACTAACCTCTCACTTCCCACTCCCCTCTGTCAGGGGTACCCTTTAATAAATTACAGTCATCCCCGCAATCCCGGGGATTATCTTTCCCTCAGACCGGCCGTATATGGTGTAGGGCCACGTTCGCTTTTAACAAAGAAAACCCTTTTCCTGTCGGGATAAACAAGACCCATCTTCTTGTGTGCTATATACTGAATCTTCTTCATGGATGCCATCTGTGTCCTCTTTGCAATCAGCTCCCGCCTCTCCTTTATCAGAGTGGTCTTCTGCTTCTGTAACTGCCCCAGCTCGTACTCAAAGGCAGTAACATTGGAACGAAGCCAGACAATGGAAAAAAGAAGAAAAACGGCAATGACAACCAATAACGGCTTGACAAGCCAGCCAAGGAAACTCCTTCTCTTTCTGTAAATCATAGCTTCTCCGCCCCCCTTAGTTTCGCACTCCTTGAAGAGGGATTCCTCCTCTGTTCATCCCTGACAGGGACGATCGGCTTCTTGTTAAGCCTTATCAGAGACCCTTCCTCCCTCTCGGCAGCAAGGATGAATCTCTTCACAATCCTGTCTTCAAGAGAGTGATAGGTTATCACACAGAGACGTCCACCTTTTTTCAATATTTTCAGGGCATTTGACAGCCCCTCAGACAGTTGGTTCAGTTCGTCATTTACCGCAATTCTCAATGCCTGAAAAGTCTTTGTAGCCGGATGCATCCTTCCCCGCTTTCTGTATACCCTCTCAACAATGGCGGATAGCTGCAAACATGTCTCAATCCTCTCCCTCTTCCTCTGCTTCACGATTTCCCTTGCTATCTGCAATGCCTTCCTCTCCTCACCGTATTCCCTGAGGATTCTCTCTATATCACGTTCGCTCCATCTATTAACAATCTCCCCCGCTGTTACCGGCAAATCCCTGTCCATCCTCATATCAAGGGGCTCCCTTGAATTAAAGCTGAACCCCCGGCTCTCGTCCTTCATCTGTGTCATGGAAAGCCCGAGGTCCATAATAACTCCGTCTACCCCGTGATAACCCAGGGCCATTACCTTGTCTGCCATGTCGGAAAAACTCCCGTGCACATACCTGACCCTCGGGTCATTTATTTTAATCGCTGCCCTTTCAAGGGCCTCTTCATCCCTGTCCATGGCAATGACACCCCCCCCCGATCCCAGCCTTTTGAGCAATTCCCCTGTATGTCCCCCGCCACCAAGAGTTGCATCCAGGTATACACCATTGATAACCGGATTCAGCAGGGCCATCAGCTCCCGGGTGAGGACGGGAACATGTACTGTAACTGTATCTGTGACTGTATCCGACATCAACCCCTCACATCCCAAGGGATGCAAG
>UOGI01000066.1_pt1 | contig 9958 bp, 9 predicted proteins | sample 1989621 | NCBI WGS metagenome assembly UOGI01 (sample SAMEA4712198, study PRJEB27164) | hydrothermal vent metagenome | biome: marine basaltic hydrothermal vent biome; feature: marine hydrothermal vent; material: mineral | place: Pacific Ocean | collected 2011-06-14/2011-07-23 | depth 1691 m
GTAAAGCTACAAAACTTCTTTTCAGCCTCTCGATTACTTCAAGATTTCTCACGATTTTACAAAATTAAACTATCTTCTCTCTGTTTCTTATCTTGTGGTCATCTTGAGGGCATCGTGAAGCTTAAAACCTTCTCTTTTGCCTCACGATCTACCTGAGATTATATACTCCTCCACTCCTGAACCCCTAAACTCTCTAACTCCCAAACTCCCAAACTCCCTTATCCTGTCAATCCTCTCCCTGCTAAACTGTTAGCTTTTTCTAATTATATGTTCTGGAGTGCGGGCAAAAAACAGTTACTATTTTATACTTAGACTTGCCCTTAATGTCAAGACAGATGACGGAATCCTGAAGATGGAATCAGTCAAGAACTGCAGAAAAGCCTTCTTTTCCTGCCGGAAACTCAATAATAAAGGTCGCCCCTTCACCTAACGTCCCTTCAGCCCATATATTCCCGTTATGCTCCTTCACAATACCGTGAGATATTGAAAGCCCCAGACCCGATCCCTTATTTACCGGTTTTGTGGTAAAGAAGGGGTCAAATATCCTTGCAAGTGCATCCTCTGATATCCCCATGCCACTATCGGATATTTTAATTACAACCATTCCCCGATCCCTGTCATAATGGGTATGCAAAGAGATAAGCTTTTCCTCCTTGCCTGAGTTAAGCACAGCATACTCTGCATTTACAAGTATGTTCATTATTACCTGCTGTATCTGTTGTGGATCAATGGATACAATCGGCAGATCATGGTAATCCCTTACAATCTGAAAACCATTCGACCGAAGCCAGTAAGACCTGAGCTCAATTGCGCTGTCAATGAGTTCATCCATGCGGATATATGACCTCTCAGGGGGACTTTGCCTTGAAAAGGTAAGGAGGTTTTCCACAATCTTCTTACACCGTTCTGCAGCAGAGTATATCTTGTCAAGCTCGTTCTTTAAAACCTCATCTTCCGTCTTCATTGTTAAAAGTTCGGAATATCCAAGTATCCCGGTAAGGGGATTATTTAACTCATGTGCCACCCCTGAAACCAGAAGCCCAAGCGATGTAAGTTTATCTGCATGGTAAAGTTGCTCTTTCAACCTCCGCATCTCCGTTATGTCTTTAAGGATATGAACTGTTGCATTTTTCCCATTGGGCAGTGTTACAGGAAAACCACTTACAAGGAACACATTACCATCACAGGTAATCTCCTCAGTGTAGGCCTTTCTGTTTTTATAGAGTTCCTCTATACAGAATTTGGGAGAAAGCTTGGCCTGCAGATCAAAACAGCTCCTGCCGATAATCTTTCGCGGATGCAGACCACAGCTCTCTGCAAAGGCAATGTTACACTTTATTATCCTGAAATCATCGTCTATAACAAAGACATAATCGGATATTGCATCAAAAGTCTCCTGCCAGAGTTTCTGACTCTTTGATATCAGGTCGAAAAGAAAGCTGTTTTTTATAGCAGATACACCTGCATCCAGAAAAATCTCGAGGGAGTTTATATCAGGCTCTGCAAACTCCCTCTCTATAAAGGAGGCAAGAAAGAGCACTCCCTTCCTGTCAGTCATAATATTCACAGGAGTACAGATGAGGCTCTTCACTTTATATCGCCGTAACTTTTCAAACAGGTCGGCATGTTCTTCAATGTCTCTTATAATTGTCGTCTTTTTAATCTGACGGGCAAGGTCGGAGCAGAACGGTTCACCATCAAGTTCAATATTGATCCGACTCATGCATTTGAGCTTATCATCATCAATAAGTGCAAAAACCCCGGCATCTACTGAAAGAAGCTTCATCCCCCCCTTAACCAGGATATTGATGGCATGGTCAACGCTGAGGTTCCGGTTTATCTCTTTAATAAGAGAGTTTATCAGTAAAAGCCTTTCGTTGAACTCCATCATCTGCCTCTGTATTTTTCGGATATCATTGTCAAACCTGAACCTTTCTATACATAACGTCACAAATTATTGTACATCTTGTGTTATTCCCGCTCCTGTTCTCCGTAGAATTACGAGTGTAGCAATTAAACTGATTATAACATCTTTGCTTCCCGATCTGTCAGGATCACTATATCAACACGTCTGTTTTTTGCCCTGCCCTCAGGAGTGGTATTCTCCCTGAGGGGCTTATATTCACCATAACCGGCAACAATGAATCTCTCAGGCGGCAGGCCAAATTTTTCTATAAAAAGTCTCAATACAGAAACAGCTCGCAGGGTTGATATCTCCCAGTTTGACCTGTAACGGGAACTTCTGACCGGCAGATTATCCGTATGTCCTTCTATTAACACCTTGTTTGGTATTCCCTTGAGAATTAAAGACAATTCCGCCATAACCTTTAATGACGACTCTTTTATCTCTACGGAACCAGAGGCGAAAAGGGAGCTATCACCAAGGGAAACAATTACACCCCTTTCATCCCTCCGGACATTAAGGTCCCTGCTGAAAGAGCCAACAACCCCCCTCAGCTCAGACTCAATCCTTTCAGAAATCTGCGAAGGCTTGCCCAGCTCGGGAATCACGGTACTGCTCTGACTCGATGTTTCCGTTCCCATAGCAGCATTCAGAGAATTTACGAATTTGCCAAGCTTTTGCGTATCTACAACACTTATAGCATAAAGGGTAGTAAACAAGGCAAAAAGAAGGGTTATAAAATCAGCATACGATACAACCCATCTGTCAGGGCTGTCATTATCCTCAATCCTTTTTCTTCTCATAACAGGCTCACCTATCTTCACCTCTCAATAAAGGCAAGTAGTTTATCTCTGAGATAATGCGGATTAATACCTGACTGAATGCCGACAACCGCCTCCACTATCATGGCCCTGAATTTAATCTCCTTCATCAGGTTATTTTTCAGTTTTTTTGATATGGGTAAAAGCAGGAGATTTGCCACCCCCACACCATACACGGTTGCAACAAAGGCAACCGCAATCCCCTGCCCCAATTTTGCAGGGTCGGAAAGATTTTGCATTACTTGAATCAGACCGATTACCGCACCGATAATCCCTATTGTCGGAGCAAAACCACCTGCCGTCTCAAAGACCCTTGATTGCCTCAGCCTGGTATCCTCAAAGGTTATATTCTCTTCCTCCAGGGTTTCACGCAGTAGTCCTGGACTGATTCCATCAATTGCAAGGGAGAGTGTTTTTCGGAAAAAAGGGTCATTTATTTCCACAAGATGGGGTTCGATCGCAACGAGCCCTTTTTTTCTTGACAGATGTGCAAGTGATACTATCTGATTTATACAGGCCTCGTAAGCAGGAGCCTCATTTTTAAAAAAGACATCCTTAAGTGATCCAAGTGCAAACAGAACATCCTGAAGTGTGAAGCTCAGCAGTGTGGCCCCAAGTGTACCGCCAAAAACTATGAGTGCTGCGGCCGGCTGTAAAATAAACGTTATACTCCCACCCTCCAGCAGGGTACCTCCCACAAGCGCTGAGGCGCCAAGCATTATCCCTATTAAACTTGCTTTCTCCATACATTATCCGTCTTTCCTTTGCTTCCTGATAATCTCTCTCTGTCTTCTCAGGGTGTACCGGATTATCTCTTCCCTGACCTCATCTGTCATTTCTACAAACTCGATTGCGGTATCATAAACCCTTTTCCCCTCTCTTTCAATCACTTTCACTCTTGTAACCTCTCCAAAACTCAGAACGGCCACCGGCGGATAAGAGGGGAGAAGCATTTTGAGTTCCACAATATCTCCGGGCTCAAACTGCTCATCAATCTCAAAGCTTATCCCTGAAGCAGAGATATTCACTGCACCGGCCTCCTCACTCAACACCCCCGCCTCTTTAAGCACAAGGGTATTTAACAGAAAGTCGAGTTTGTTGTTAATCTCCTGCAAGAGCGTGACAAGACCGCTCTCCTGAGACCCTGTCCCGATTTCGTCTATCTTCTTATCTGAAGGAGGGGAAAGAAATCCTGGTGAACAGACAGATAAATTACCAACCCTTTTTATCTTTACGGGAAATGCATCATCGACCCTGAAGAAAGACCTCCTCTCTTCCTCGTAAAGATCACCTGGAACTTCAAGGAAAAGCTCGTTCTCCTTGACATCCTTCACCAAGGCCATTGTTTCGGTATTCCCCTGACACATCAAAACCTTCTGCCCTTTCAAACCACTTATCTCGCAATCAAAGCAAAGACGGTAGTTTACACCATCTCCCTCAGTAACCCTGGCATTAAAACAATTGACACCATCACTTGTCCTGATATGAACATCCCTCCCGGTCTCAATAGCCATTAGCTGCCTCCCCGTCCTGTAGATGTCGACATAAAGGCATCTACTACTACGGGGTCAAACTGGGAGCTGGAACATCTCTTTATTTCACCTATCGCTGCCATATGATCCACCCCTTTTCTGTAAGGCCTCGTTGTAGTCATGGAATCGTAGGTATCGGCAACGGATAAAATTCTCGCAATGAGGGGGATATCCTCACCCTGAAGGCCGTCCGGATAACCGTGACCATCAAATCGCTCATGATGGTGCCTTATCAACAGCCTCTCGAGAGGAAAGGAACCGAGTGGGGATACAATATTGTCACCTATCACAGGGTGTTTCTTTATCTCTTCAAACTCCTTATCAGTCAGCCCCCCGGGTTTCAACAGGACTATATCTCTGACTCCAATCTTTCCAATGTCATGCAAATAACCGGCAAATCTTATTGCATCCTTTTCTGCCTGAGCACAGCCTATGACATCCGCTATCTCAAGAGAGAGCTTCGTGACCCTTTCGGAATGCTGTTTTGTATAGGAATCCCTTGCTTCCACTGTTAAAATAAGGGTCTTCAATGTATTGATGAGATTATTGTATGTTATTTCATAAAGTGCATTGTTCTCAAGCCTGAGGCATGCCTTGTGTGTTAGCGTTAGAGCGAGATTAATTTCTTCACCGGCAAACTTATAACCATCGGTCTTGTCTGTTATACTCAGGAATCCCAACACTTCATTGTTAAGTATAAGGGGAATGATAAGGAACTCCGAGTCAAGCGGATATCCACTGAAAGGATTTTTCTGGCCAACCTCAAGGACAATATGTGTCTTGTTCCCGATGTCCTCATATACTGAACCCTTCAAGGAAAGTTTTTCTATATGTGATATACCTATTGTATAACGGCTCTCGATACTTCCATCTTCAAGCAGTCCGAGAGCAACCCTCTTTGCCTTCAACAGCCTCGCAATCATGGAAACGATTCTGTTAAATATGCTCGAATTCTCCTTTATCTCATCAAGCTCTATACTGAGGGCAAAAAGTGTATTTATCTCCTGGAGTCTCTTATAAAGTTCTGAATTAAGTGTTTCAACTACTGCATCTTTATTACCATTACCGGCAAAACTCTTGATTAGTTCTCTCTCACGAATCACCTTGCTTAGAATATGCCTTATATCATTAAAAGTAAACGGCTTGGTAATAAAGTCAGCTGCCCCTTGCTTCATAGCCGATATTGCCGTTTCGAGATAGGAATAAGCCGTAATTACCACAACAGGTATCATTGGATTTTGCTTCCTTACTTCCTGCATGAATTCAAGCCCTCCCATCCGGGGCATCTTAATATCCGTAAAGATTATATCGTATTCATCATGACTTACCTTCTCAAGTCCCTCCAGGCCATCCATAGCAATATCCGTCTGGTAGGGACCGGCGGCCCTTACCATATCAGAAAGGACGCTCCTTATCGACTTGTCATCATCTACTATCAGAACTCGCGGCATTTACAACTCCTGAAAGCAATTTTTCCTTTAATATCTCGATATCACCTTCATTAATAATATCCATTTGTTCAAGTCGTGCGAGTCTTTCAAGAAAATTCACTGTTACATCAGGAGTGGCATGCCTTTTTACAGTATTCATCAGCTCCAGATCCCTGTATGTATTACGCAGATGAAGTCTTAGCTCTTCGTTCTCTTCTATCAGTTCAGCCCTCTTCAGGGCATTTTCCACTACAATAATTATCTCCCGGAGTTTAAATGGTTTCGTAATGTAGTCATATGCACCGAACTTTATAGCCTCAATCGCATTGTCAAGTGTCCCATATGCCGTCAGGATAACTACCGCCGCCTTTGGATTGAGGTTGCAGGCAGCCTTTAATACCTCAAAACCGTCAGCCCCCGGCATCCTCAGGTCTGTTATTACAAGACTGTAAAGATTCAGCTTTAGTGCCCTGATTCCCTCAATGCCGTCGCAGGCTGAATGAACAGGAAAGCCTTCCCTGGAAAGAAGGCTGACAACTACATCCCTGGCTATTTCATCATCGTCAATGATTAGTATCTTAAACTCTTTCTTTTCCAACTATGCCTATCTCCTTAATTTTCTTCATTACCTCCATCTTTGTCTGGTCGTGAATCTCCTGCTTCTTTGCCTCTGTGGAGATGTCAACAGCATCTTCAGATTTTTTGACCGGAGGTAATGTATCATCAGACAAGGAAGAATTTGCACTCGAAAACCTTGAATAAAGCCTAAGCATATCGTTAATCTGTGATGGCAATATCGTCATCTTTACCTCCCTGTGTCCACAACTGAAAAAACCTCTCCCTTATTCTTTATATCGGCCATTTTGCAGAGAACTTTAATAAAACTTAATAGCAGGAGGACAAGGCAGGCACGGATAACAATATTGGGGTAATGGAGTTTAAGGAGGAGGGAGGGGAGAAGCAACATATAATTATAACAACATAAAACTATTAAAAATTTATTCTCCCAAATCCGGGTAAAAAGGGTACTCCATTACCCCAAATTATATTTTTCGTCTCATTCGCGACCGGTAAAACTAATTTATCTCCTTTATATTTCTTATCTTGAGTCTATCTTAAAGGCATCGTGAAGCTGGAAAACTTCTTTTAGCCTCACGATTACCTCAAGATTCCGCACGAACTTAAAAAATTAAAAACATCTTCTTTATACTTCTTATCTTGTGGTTATCTTGAAGGCATCGTGAAGCTCAAAATCTTATTCTTTTGCCTCTCGATTACTTCGAGATTAATCACGATTTATAAAAACTAAAACATCTTCTCTCTGTTTCTTATCTTGTGGCTGTCTTGAAGGTATCGTGAGGCTATATGCTCCTTTACTCCTCAACTCCACCACTCCTGAACTCCCCAACTTCCTTAATTCTCCGGATTGATATAATATGTATCGGACGATTTTCAAAAAACTTTAGAAAAAAAATTCTACGGGCTCAAATCTCCTGTAATCTTTCCTTTATTTCAAACAATCCCTTTTTGCCCTCTTCAAAAAGAGGCGGCAGTTCGTATTGAATAAGGTCTGATAGAGTTACCCAGTCCCTGCTCTCAAAAGCTGAGAGCATTTCCCTGAAGACATCAAGGGAATTATCCCAGCATACAAACGGTTCCATTGATATGTCATATCCTTTGAGCCTGAGATGCTCTACGCCCTTCCTGACTTCCCGGATAAAGTCCATTAACTGGTTAAGGTTCTTTATCTCTTCTGAAAGTGCCATAAAAACCCTCTCAGACTGCTCGGTCCTGAGAAGATTGACACAATCCAGCAGCCTGTCCCCTATCTCGGTAACGATTTCACCGGTTTCCGTAATACCTTTCTGTACTGCCTTCACCAATTCCACATCCTTCTTCATATCATCGTTTCCCATTATCTTCTCCTTTTTATACTGAGTCAGGAATGGCTCAGGTGTTTGCTGAAAATTCATATTCTATGACCCTATCAACTGTTTCATTTAACGCAAACATCTTGTTTTGTAAAGGTTGACCTCAGCGATTGGAGAAATTGAATCAGCATTGATGCATGAAGACCAAGGTCATTATAGATTCTGCAGGCCTTTTCGGAAAGAACAGCAATGTCTTCCTCCTCGAGTTCCTCTTTCTCGTATTTAAAGATTGTAGTTAAAGGTTTCAGGGCCGGCCAGGTATATCCGATAGTTTCAATCTCCTGATCAAGGGGGGGGACTCCTCTCCATATCTTTTTAATTAACTCAACGTCAGGAGAGGATTTTCTTGCCTCTCTATCAATTATTGCTATAATTGAAAAGGCGCTATCCGAGAGTTCCTTCAGTCTTCTCAGGACATTAAGTTCATCTTCAATCAGTGTAGAACTACTGACTGAATCCATATCATACCACTCAGATAATTTCTCCACAAAAAACCGGTAGATACCATCAGAGGTGCCTGGATGTTCCCGATCCAGGATTTTCAACCATGTTTGCCTGTATATATGTATAAAAAGCAAATCTTTTCTTAATGGCCGTCCCTTTATTAAAGGCATATAATCAATGAATCCATCTTTCTCAAAAAATGATTTATAGACCTGAACATTCTCCCATCCAGCAGAGTCTTCAATTGAGGTCAAATCACCTTCTATTAACAATCTTTTTGAAAGTTCAAAAACATTAGCTGCATTTATCACCCTCTTGCAAACCATATCGTTACAGCTTGAATTAAAACCGCATGGACTGCAAGGCAACTCGGCCCCAACTACATAATGACCTTCACCATAAGGACCTGTTTCCCTGAAGTGTACGGATGCCAGGGAAATATTTATTGTCCTGGTTCCAACAGCCGTAGCTATATGCAGAGGGCCTGTGTCATTACTTATAAAAAGATTGCATCTCTTTAACAAGGCAACAAGTTCCCTCAGATCCGTCCTGCCTATCAGGTTCAACGGTTTTGTCGTGGCAATGGCCTCAAATTCTTTCCCGTATTCCTCCTCTTTAACAGAACCGGTAAGGAGGATTTTTATGCCAAAAACTTCAGCCAATCTGTCCGCCAACTCCGCAAAAAGGGCAATTGGCCATCTCTTGTCCTCTGCACTTGCCCCAAGCTGGAGGCCTACAAGTAAATCAGTACTGTTGACACCTGCTTCTGTTAGGATACTGTCTGCCCTCTGCTCTGCATCAGGTGGAATATCAAGGTGCAGGCCCTGCTCTCCTGGACTTACACCACCTGCCTTTAAATAGATATCACATAAATGAAACGGGTTGTAATCTCTCCCCGGTATTACATTAAAAAAATACCTTATCCAGGGGTGTCTTTTAATGGTAAAGCCCTCCTTGTCCATACTCAGCCCCCTTACTTCTTTTGTCCTGAAAAGGGATGTTAAAACAGCGCTTGGAGGAGAATGGGTAAAGTTTATGACAAGGTCGTACAGGGTATCATTAATTTTACAGAGCATATCTTCCAAGTAGCGGAAAGTCCCAACCGGGTCTCTCCTTTTCAATCCCTGCAGAACATTATTGATATCAATGACAAAAACTCTATCCACATGTGGTATATACCTGCATATCTCTGAAAAAACAGAGTTTACAAGAAGGGTTATCCTTATTCCCGGATACCTGTCCTTAAGACCGGCCATCACAGGGGTAGTCTGAATAAGGTCTCCCATCCTGGTAAGATTAACTATAAGTACATCTTCCATAGCTTTTGTCCTTTATTTTTTACTGTTCAGCCGCAGATTCACGCTGATTTCCACTGCAAAAATATGCGGTTAAATATTTGCTGTTATTTTTAAACAGCATACTGTTGTTTTATTGAATCCATCAGCAAAAAAATCTTTTCAACATCTGAAAGCGCCCCCTCGCCTGCTTTTATATCTTCCACAATGTCGTCAAACCCCGCTTTACCCTTATCCGTGAATCGTGCCAAATATCTGCCAAGCTCTGTTTCCACTCCGGCAGCATCAATAAGTTCTTCCACAACCTCACCTTCCGAATGCCACGGCGGGAGCTCATATCCCATTGAGAAGATCAGGTCAAGCATCTCCTCCATCCTGAGTTCGTAAGTATGATCCTTCTTAACACGCTCCATAGCCTTCCTGGCTATTGCCTTCCGCTCGTCGGGATTATTGAGGTAATATCTGATTTTATACCGCAAATCTTTCAAATCCTCAAAACAGACTATATCTTCTCCGACCCTGAAGAGTTCCGGCATTTCCGACCGTGAGTCAACAAGCTGAAAACCTTCGCATGCTGCAATCTCAAAGGTTCTTGGATTTAC
>UOGI01000304.1_pt1 | contig 9754 bp, 7 predicted proteins | sample 1989621 | NCBI WGS metagenome assembly UOGI01 (sample SAMEA4712198, study PRJEB27164) | hydrothermal vent metagenome | biome: marine basaltic hydrothermal vent biome; feature: marine hydrothermal vent; material: mineral | place: Pacific Ocean | collected 2011-06-14/2011-07-23 | depth 1691 m
CAGGACCCTGTCGGACGTTGGTTCACTCCGGTCCCGGGTCTTCAGCGGATACTTGCACCTGCTGAATGTGCGAAAAAAAATACCCTCATTTAACCCCGCCGGTACCAGAGAGGTACTCAATATTGACAAGAGGTTGCTGATCATTGTGAGACAGTACAGGGACAAGGCGGTGCGGGTGGTGATAAATGTGACCAAGGATATTATCTTCCTGTCTGAATATGCAGGGGATTTTGACCTGATCTGTTGCAAGGTATTTGATGGAACAGTGTCCCCGTACGGGGTATTTTTTTTAATAACCAATACAAAAGGGAGTTGACATGATTTATACAATTACTCTTAATCCTGCCATGGACCGGACACTATGGGTGGAGAGGATACGGCCGGATGATTCCAACCGGATTAAAAAAGAGCAGAGGTATGCCGGAGGTAAGGGGATTGATGTATCGAGGGTGCTGACAGCCTTGGGGGTCGTTAACAAGGCCCTTGGTTTTGTCGGTGGTTTTGCAGGAGAAGAACTGGAGGGACGGTTGCTCAACGAGGGGATTGCATGTGATTTTGTCAGAATCTCCGGCGAGACACGCACCAATATCATCGTCAATGAGACAAGCACAGGGAATCAGACCGTCTTCAATGCCAGGGGGCCGGAAATCAGGCCCTACGAAGTGATGCAGATGATCCATAAGGTTGAAAAGGTCGAAAATCCTGAAATAGTCGTCATCAGCGGAAGCCTCCCTCCCGGGGTTAATCCCGAAATCTACCGCAAGATCATCGAGATATTCAAAGGCAGGGGAGCCATGGTTATACTCGATACCGACGGAGATGCCCTGAGGGTGGGTATTAATGGCCTTCCCGACGTTATCAAGCCCAATATTCACGAACTGGGCCGGTTGGTGGGAAAGGAATTGCAGAAACAGGACGAGATCATCAGCGCCGCAAACAGTGTCCTTAAACAGGGAACACGAATTGTCCTCGTCTCCATGGGGGCTGAGGGTGTTCTTCTAATTTCAGAAAAAGAGCAATACCTGGCTTCTCCCCCCAAGGTGAAAGTAGAAAACACAATCGGCGCCGGGGATTCAGCAGTAGCCGGTTTTATCTACGGACTATCCAATGGCAAGACACTGAAAGAGTCCCTTACCTATGCAGTGGCTGCCGGGACTGCCACAACATTGAAGCCCGGAACGGCATTATGCCGGAAAGAGGATTTCCTGGAACTGGTTCCACAAATAAATATCCACTCAACAGGGTCTTAAAATATGTCCGCCAATAGCCGGCTCGGAGCAACCGGGGTTCCTGCATGAAACCTGATTCCCCCTTTTATGCCCATACCCTGAAGGCACTGAGGCAATCGGAGTTATTCGGCAGGCTGGATGAGGCCGTTATCCAGGAGATGCTGCTCTCCTTTCTGCGTGAGACCTGGCCGAAGAAATCCATTGTAATGCAGCCGGAGCAGACCACCCGGAGATTCTATGTGGTGATTTCGGGCAGGGCAAAAATGACACGGGTCAATCCTGACACGGGGAGAGAGTTTACCATCTTTCTTCTCGGGGCCGGAGATGGTTTTGATGTGGTTTCCCTTCTTGATGGAAAGAAGCACAACGTATCGGTGACTGCCATGGATGACATCGAGGTCCTCACGGCCCCCTTTGATACCATCCACGAGTGGATCGAACGGCATCCCTCTTTTAACAGGGGATTTCTTCCTTATATCGGTAAACTGATCCGGCAGCTGACCAGCCTCGCCTCTGATCTGGCGCTGCTTGATACCGGGACCCGTCTGGCCAAACTCTTACTCAGGCATACAACCCAGGGCAGTCCTCATCCACGTTTGAGACTCATAAACGACCTTTCTCATGAAGAATTGGCCGGGATGATCGGTTCTGTCCGGGTGGTTGTGAGCAGGTATCTGCAGGGTCTCAAAAAGGAGGGGATTGTTGTTGCGCGGAGGGGGCAACTGGAAGTTAATAGATTACAGGCCCTGGTGGAAAGAATCGAGAAACATCCGGGTTTCAAGGATAAGTAATACCTGAACCAACCGATTTCAACCTTTATTCTCCTGCCTGCATGAGCAAAAACCATTTTTTCCCAACTTCTGTGACTTAGGTAGCAGAAGTGCTCGGTGCATGGGTGTATTGTTAACTATCACGGTTGACAAGGTGAACCGCAAAAACTATCAGGGAGGCAAGGTATGCCGGAGAAACAGGATTTGGTAGTGGCTATTTACAACACCCACACAGAGGCCGAGCAGGGGGTTAAAGAACTTCAGAAATCAGGGTTTGACATGAAGAAACTCTCCATCATAGGGAAAGGGTATCACTCGGAGGAAGACGTAATAGGTTACTACAACACGGGCGACCGCGTGAAATACTGGGGGAAGCTCGGTGCCTTCTGGGGAGGTTTCTGGGGCCTTCTGTTTGGGTCTGCATTGTTCTTTATCCCCGGTATCGGTCCCATTGCCGTAGGTGGCCCGATGGTGTCGTGGATTGTTGCCGCACTTGAAGGCGCTGTTGCCGTTGGCGGGATGAGCGCCATTGGTGCCGCACTCTACAGCGTTGGTATTCCAAAGGACAGTATTGTCAAGTACGAAACCGCGTTGAAGTCCAATAAATTCCTCGTGATATTCCACGGATCAGGAGAGGATGTGGAAAAGGCACGGGGTCTACTGAAGGCCTCAGAGGCAATTGTTCATCATCAGTAGAACGGCTGCGGAAAAACCGGGAGGAAATATCCTGTAAAGGAATGAGCAAAATCAGGTTTGTTCCATAACAACTCTTAAATCCCAAAGGAGGCGGGCAAGATGAAAAAGACGTTTACAACCATTCTGGCAGCAGGTATCTTAATGCTAAGTCCGATAACCTCAGGCACTGTCTTCGCTCAGGTTATCCATGAAAAGGTTACGGTCACTCCGACCGGAACCCTTACTGCCGGTGAGAAATCAATCATCTCATCTTCAGCGGTCAAGGTGTTGCGGCATATAGCCCAGGCCAGGGCTGATATCCACGAAAAGGACCTGAATCATGCCAGGGGAGAGTTAAAACAAGCCCTGACGCTGATTGATATCATAAGGGCAACACTGCCGACAGCCAGGGTAAAAGACCACATCTGGGTGGCAAAAAAGCACCTCTCTTATGAGGACACTGAATCGGTTATCCCGGATTTGATCCCAATCTATATCTCTCTAAATGAGATAGAAGATATTGTTCCGGTTAGTAAAGCCCGGGAACATATCAACAAGGCAAGGGAACATCTGAAGAAGGGAAACAGGAAAGGCGCCAAAAAGGAGCTGGAATTGGCTGATGAGTCCTTAGTCTATAGCGAGGTTGACCTGCCGCTTTCTTATACGGAAACCCATATCATAAGCGCCCAGGGGTTTCTGGCTAAAAAAGAACCCAAAAAGGCAGCGGAGGCATTAAAGGCAGCGGAGGATGGTGTCCAGTTCGTAGATGTTGATATTCAGTCCCCTATGACACAGGCAAGGAAAAGTCTCTGGAAAGCCACAAAACACTATATGACCGGAGATATGACTGCCACCAAAAAAGACCTGAAAGAAGCAAGGACGGCCTTGAGAAAAGCGGGAAACAGTGTAGATGCCAAAACAAAAGTAAAGGTTAAAGGACTGCTGAAAGATATTGAGGCCATTGAGGGTGAAGTGGATAAGGGTGCAAAAGAAACAGGCCGGGACCTGAAGGGACTCTATGAACGGGCTAAAAACCTCTCACTGGAGACCATGAATCTGTTTGAGTCCGGCAGAAAAAACTGAGCGAACAGACTACGCCAAAACAGCTATAGAGGTGGAAATAATTAAAGTATTGTATTGTTGCCTCTTCGGAGATATAATAGTCATATCTTCTATTCAGGAGCAAGGATCGAACTAAAGGATTCCCGGCTATGTATTGCAGGAGCCGGCTTGATGGTAAAAAAGCCTGGGACATGAGATTCTGACATGGTTTTGCATAGTTAAGGCTGGATATTTTATAGCACAGGATGAATAAAACCGTAAAAACAGAAAAACTCGGTCTCAAGGAACTCATAGCCATGGGTGTGGGAGGTATGGTAGGGGGCGGCATATTTTCCGTCCTTGGCCTGTCAGTGGCGCTGGCCGGCCATGCAGCCCCCATCGCCTTCATCCTTGGTGGTATAATAGCATCTTTAACCGGGTTTTCCTACACTAAACTCGGTCTGACTTTTCGTTCGGATGGCGGCAGCTTTACGTATCTGGAACGTGCATTCAGCCAGAGAAACGTTGCCGGAATCGGGGGCTGGATGCTTGTGGCAGGTTATATCGGTACAATGGCCCTCTATGCGTTTACCTTCGGGGTCTATGGAACGGCGATGTTCGGTGCAAAGGTACATGTTCAAGCCATGCACCACCTGCTGCAATCCCTGATCCTTCTTCTCTTCATGGGGATCAATCTATACGGTATCAAAGCGGCAGGAGAGAGCGAAGACCTGATAGTTATGGTCAAGGTTCTGATTCTCTCCCTCTTTGCATTTGCAGGCCTCTTCTATATCAGGCCGGATCACCTTGTGCCCTTTTTCAACATGGGCGGCAGGGGCGTCATGATGGGGGCAGCCCTCGTCTTTGTGGCCTATGAGGGGTTTGAGTTGATCCCGAATGCTGTAAATGAAATGAAGAATCCCGGCAGGGACCTCGGCAGGGGGATTCTGATATCCATTGGCGTTACCATTGCCATCTATATCCTTGTCTCCCTGGTTGCGGTGGGCAACCTTTTGCCCGCGCAGATCAGCAAATACAAGGAGTATGCCCTTGCAGTGGCGGCAAAACCGTTCCTGGGCAAGCCTGGCTTTATGCTGATAGGACTGGGGGCACTGCTCTCCACTGCATCCGCAATTAATGCCACCATGTTCGGTACTGCACGCCTTGCAATGGTGATGGCCCAGGACTCCGATCTTCCGAAGGTATTCTCACACAGGGAACGGAGAAACGATATCCCCTATGTGAGCCTGATATTTATCACTGCACTGACACTGCTCTTTGTAAATACAACCGACCTGACCATCATATCATCATTCGCCAGCTCCACCTTCCTGCTGCTCTTTGCGGCTATCAACCTCTCGGCTGTCAGGCTCCGGAGAAAGATTGGTATAAATATGGTTATACCCCTGTCAGGCCTGATCCTGTCACTTTTATCCTGGCTGGTGTTGTGTGTTTATCTTTATGGGTCATATCCAAGGGGCCTGGTATGGATAGGCACGGTTTATCTGTGTGTCGTGGCCGCGGAATTGTTCTTCAGTGAACGAAGATTGTTCTTTAAATAGAAGCTATAAGGAGGTAAATATGGCGAAGACCGAGGATTACGAAAAGTTATCGGTGGATGAAACACTTAAGGCGCTACAGACAGACAAAGAGAAGGGACTTGCGCCGGAGGAGGCTAAAAAGAGATTAGAGCAATACGGCTACAACGAAATCCCGGAAAAAGAGGAATCCACATTTCACAGGGTCTTCAGGCGCTTCTGGGGACCGATACCGGGGATGATAGAGGTTGCGGCCTTGCTCTCCGCAGTGGTCCGTAGATGGGAGGATTTCACAATAATAATGATTCTGCTCCTGACCAATGCATTCATAGACTTATGGCAGGAGTCAAAGGCATTAAATGCCTTAAAGGTATTGAAAAACAAGCTGGCGAAACAGGCGCTTATTTTACGGGATGGAAAGTTTCAAACAGTAGATGCCAAAGAATTGGTCCCGGGAGACATCATAAAGGTAAAGATCGGGGACCTGGTACCGGCAGATGTAAAACTCGTTGCGGGGGATTATATACAGGCCGACCAGTCAGCGCTGACAGGCGAGTCGTTGCCGGTCAGCAAAAAGATCGGGGATGTAGCATATTCCAACTCCATAATAAAGCAGGGAGAGATGCTGGCAGTAGTCATCAACACAGCGCTGAATACCTTCTTCGGTAAAACCGTAGCGCTTGTGGCAAAGGCCCAGAGAGAAGAGAAAAGCCATTTCCAGAAGGCGGTTATTCATATAGGAAATTATCTGATTGTCATCACAATATTCCTGGCGGCTATTATCCTGATCACTGCCTTGTTCAGACATGAAGATATGATCGAGATACTGAGGTTTACCCTTATCCTGACGGTCGCTGCAATCCCCGTTGCACTGCCCGCAGTGCTGTCCGTGACAATGGCGGTCGGGGCCATGAGCCTGGCAAAGAAACAGGCGATTGTAAGCCGCCTTGTCTCTATTGAGGAGCTTGCCGGAGTTGATGTCCTCTGTTCCGACAAGACAGGGACCTTAACCCAGAACAAGATGACCGTTTCTGATCCCGTACCCTTTGGGGGGCATACAGTCAAGGAATTAATGCTCTATGCAGCGCTTGCATCAAGGGAAGAAAATAAAGACCCGATAGAAACCCCCATATTTGAGTACATGCAAAAGACAGGACAAGTAGACGAGTTAACCCGGTATCAACAGACAAAGTTTACACCCTTTGATCCTGTAAGCAAGAGGACAGAGGCAATTGTGAAGTCGGGCGATAAAACCTTTGTGGTTACCAAGGGGGCATCTCAGGTAATACTGGAACTATGCGGTAAACAGATAAATCAAGAGGAAATCCTGGCAAAGGTGGGGGATTTTGCAGAAAAAGGGTTCCGGACGCTGGGTATTGCGGTAAAACAACCGGAGGCTGAAAACTTTGACTTTATAGGACTGCTCCCGCTTTTCGATCCGCCACGGGAAGACTCAAAGGCAACAATAAAGGAAGCGATGCAGCTCGGGTTGGACGTCAAGATGGTCACAGGAGACAATATAGCCATTGCCAAACAGATCGCAAGTGTTTTAGGAATCGGCGACAACATCTTTGATGCCAGGGACCTCAGGGGGGCAAGCAACAAAGAACTTGTAATCCTGGGCAGGATCATATCAACGGCGGTATTCAAAAAATTGTCTCCCAATGTATCTGAACGGGATACGGAGGAATTTGCAAGGGATGTTGTAAAAGATATAGAGAAAGAGTTTGAAAACATAGAACTGCCAAAGGGCTATGTGAATAGACATGAATCCGAGATTATAGCGGTGATAGAGGACGCCGATGGCTTTGCCCAGGTGTTTCCTGAGGATAAATACCTTATCGTTGACAGGCTTCAGAAAGCCGGGCATATAGTCGGAATGACAGGTGACGGGGTTAATGACGCACCTGCATTGAAGAAGGCGGATGCCGGTATCGCAGTTTCAGGGGCAACGGATGCGGCAAGGGCTGCAGCGGATCTTGTTCTGATGGCCCCGGGGTTGTCCGTAATCGTGGATGCCATAAAGGGGGCAAGGGTCACATTCGAGAGGATGAAGAGTTACAGTCTTTACAGGATAGCCGAGACAATCAGGGTAATCCTCTTCATGACGGCATCAATTGTCATATTCAATTTCTATCCGGTTACGGCAATCATGATTATTATCCTGGCCTTCCTGAATGACCTGCCCATACTGGCTATTGCATATGACCGAACGAAGGTGGATAATGAACCTGTCAGATGGAATATGACGGAAGTGATGAGTATATCCACCATGCTCGGAATTCTGGGTGTTATTGCAAGCTTTGGAATCTTCTACATTGCTGAAGAGTACATGCACCTCTCAGCTCCGGTTGTACAGAGTTTTATATTTTTAAAACTGGCGGTGGCCGGACATCTGACAATATTCATAACACGAACGGAAGACCGTTTCTGGAGGAAACCGTATCCTGCTCCGATACTGCTGTGGGCAGCTATTTTAACAAAAATCCTTGCAACCCTGTTTGTTGTATACGGATGGTTTGTAGCCCCGATAGGCTGGCAAAATGCCTTGATAGTCTGGGGGTATGCCATAGTGTGGGCCATAGTTAATGACTTTGCCAAGGTCCGGGCTTATAAATTATTGCGAAAGGATAAAATTATTGCTTAAAACCGCGTTGAATGGTTTATGAACCGGTCGCCGCCCGTGACGCTTAATTTGCAAGGTTTTTCAGGAATTGGAGGTAGGCTCTTGAGCGTGGATCTTCTGCCGATCATTAAAGAATACGGACCCTGGGCGGTCTTCACGGGCGCTTTTTTAGAGGGCGAACTGGTTCTGATAACAGCAGCAATCCTTGCTTCCCAGGGGATGTTAAATATAGAATCTGTGTGGGTTGGGGCTTTTCTGGGAGCATGGACAGGTCATCTGTTCTGGTTTCTTGCAGGCAGAGTGTTCGGTACCCGTTATCTCCCGACAAGGCTTAAAAGATATGCAGCACAGATTGGAGAAGTCAACAGGATGATACTTAAGCATCCCAAGACAGCTATTTTTGCACTTCAGTATCTCTACGGTATGCGCGTTATTGGAGCTGCCGGACTTGGTACATCTGATTTATCTTTTACAAAGTTTGCATTTTACGAGGCGGTAAACTGTATGATATGGGCGCTCGTGGTTTTATCAGCAGGGTGGTTTTTGGGAGAAACCTTTGTTCATATCTTTAATGGTTGGCTCAGATGGGCATGGCTGGGTTTCAGTCTGTTGATCTTTCTCCTGTTCTTCCATCATCTCAAGTCGATTATTTATTCAAAGATGGATATCAGGCACAACCGGGATTAACAGGAAAAGGGGGAAGATACAGATATCCGGGAGGAAAGATGAAAGTTGTTTTAGCAATTGATCTTGGAACAACAGGAAACAGGGTTATTGCATTCTCTGAAGATGGAACCATTGTTGCAAAATCCTATTATGAATTCCCTCAGATATTCCCGCAGCCGGGATGGGTGGAGCACAATCCATTTGATATATTGAACACCACGAAGAAGGCCCTGAAAGATGTTATATCGTCGGTAGGGATTGACAGTGTAGTCTCCATAGGGATAACCAATCAGAGAGAGACCACCATTTTGTGGGACAGGAAAACCGGGAAGCCCGTCTATAATGCAATTGTCTGGCAGTGCAGGAGGACAAAGGAAATATGCGACCGGTTAGCTGAGCATTCGCACATTATAAGGGAAAAGACAGGACTCCCCCTGGACCCGTACTTCTCGGCAACAAAGATTAAGTGGATAATTGAAAACATCGAGGGGGTTAGAGAGCAGATCGACAAAGGGAATATACTTTTCGGAACGGTTGACAGCTGGATTCTATGGAATCTGACGGGTGGAAAGGTCCATGCAACCGAGCCGGGTAATGCCTCCCGTACACTCTGCTACAATATCCACACACTGGATTATGACGACGAACTGCTCGAAATATTCAATCTGCCGGGAAGTATATTCCCCGAGGTAAAGGAAAGCGGCGGTCATTTTGGAAATACGGACAGGGCACTTACAGGCAGGGAGATTCCGATAACCGGAATCCTGGGTGATCAGCAGGCCTCCCTTTTTGCCCAGGGAGGCTGGGAAGAGAAGGTGGTTAAAAACACCTATGGGACCGGCCTGTTCCTGATGACATCGACCGGCAAGGATCTGCCAGGCTCCGGACGGCTGTTAAATACCATAGCCTGGAGGATCGACGGTGAAGTCAACTATGCAATGGAGGGAAGTATCTTTGTGGGGGGCTCATGTATTCAGTGGTTAAGGGACGGGTTGAAGATCATCAAGGCATCCGCTGATACCGAATCCATGGCTGAGTCCCTCGGGTCCAACGAGGGTGTATATTTTGTGCCTGCCCTGACGGGTCTGGGCGCACCATACTGGGATCCAACCGCCAGGGGAATGATAATCGGGATTACAAGGGGGACGGGCCGGGAACATTTTGCCCGGGCAGCCCTGGAGGCAATTGCTTACCAGACAAGGGATGTAA
>UOGI01000033.1_pt1 | contig 9722 bp, 10 predicted proteins | sample 1989621 | NCBI WGS metagenome assembly UOGI01 (sample SAMEA4712198, study PRJEB27164) | hydrothermal vent metagenome | biome: marine basaltic hydrothermal vent biome; feature: marine hydrothermal vent; material: mineral | place: Pacific Ocean | collected 2011-06-14/2011-07-23 | depth 1691 m
GGGAGCTGATATGGATAGCTGATGAAGGAACGATGAAGATTACTGCGATTAATTCTCAGAACGGACAGGTCGTCAGAACCATACCCATAATAATACCCAGGGGAAAGGGTTTCAGCTCTATCGAAGGTATTGCATGGGATGGGAATTACCTCTGGACAGCCCTTTATGCCGGATTCTCGAGTTCATTCAACCAGGTGAATCCTCAGAACGGTAAAATCATCAAGAGTACTTATGCCGACTGTAATCCCCGCGGTATTGCCTCGGACGGCACGTATTTATGGAGCATCTGCTACAACGGCAAAGACCTTCCATCAAAGATCGACAGGCGTAACATTCACGGCAAGGAACACGAGATGCTCCGATCGAGGAAGTTCATCGCCGACATCGAGGGGCTGGAACCTGAGGCCCTTGCGTATGACGGTCAATACCTCTGGTATACAGACAGGCAGTCAGGGAGAATTTTAAGGCTCTATCCAGTTAACGTGAAAAAGAAATAGCCATCTTTATAACCTTTGAAAAAGGAGGGTTGTCATGTATGTTTTACGAAGGGTCACGCTCGGTCTGCTCAGTCTGTTTATTGTTGTTTCTTTTGGCTGTGCCCAGAAATACGCCGTAATTATCAGCACAAACGAGGTCACGGCTGACGACGTGTCATACAACTCCGAGTGGTGGTACGACCTTTATCTGCAATACAGCATGTTGAGGGCTAACGGGTTTAAGGACGACAATATTTACGTCCTCTACGGAGATGGAACCGACTTCAATACAGCCCACGCAGACTACAATGCCACAACCCGGTACGGACACGCCATTACGGATATGGCCGTGAACAAGGCGAATATTCAGTCTGTTTTCAATACGCTCGGCACCAAGGTCAAGAACAGGGACTATCTATATGTCTGGTGGATGGGACACGGAGGGGGCTTTGGCCCGGATTCATGCGACCTCACCATGTATATCAGCAACACCGGAGAAACGGTTACAGACACGGAACTAACAACATACATGAACAGCGTGCCGAACTACAAGAAGCGTACAGTCGACATAATGACCTGTCATTCAGGAGGGATGCTCGATAACATGGCTTCATCCGGCAACAACACGGTCACTCTAACCTCTTCCACCTGCAAGGAAAACTCCTATTCCATCTCTACTACGTGTAACGGACGCCCTCATGCGGAATTCCACTACACCCTACCGAATGCCCTGAAAGAAGAGGATCCCTGCGGAAACGCCGTTGGGTCAGATTATGACGGGAACGGTTACGTGTCATTGTCCGAGGCAGATCAGTATAATTCGGCTACCATGACTACGTCGACTCCTCAGATGGAAGATCCGGACGGCATAGCACCAACAACTTACATTAAAAAACAATCACCTTAGAGAGAAAGGAGACGGGAACTATTTCAAGCTATACGTAGACGATAGCCGGATCAGCGAGGTCAATTCCATCCCGGTGCCTGGCGAAGGCACCGGGTGGAATCCGGCTGTTGCTGGCGGTGTTTAATGAAGTAACCCTTGATGAAAATGACACGGCAAACCCTGCCCTCAGCCTGACAGAACAGGCTCCCTGCAGTGTAAGTACCGGGTTAGTATGCGAGAATGTTCATAGTTTCCCTGAATTCAATCCACCAATGTCAATTTTCCATCAATCCACTCTCTGTCCATCAAAGTCATTTTCTTGACAACCCCCCTGTTATCCCTTGATTTATAAGAAGATTTCAAACAGGCATGTTCCTTGAATACTTAGCAGCCAATGATTATTTTTATAATCACCGGGCAAAGGTCAAATAAGTTAATTACCAATGCCCAATCAAAAAAGGAGGCATGAATGGCAGATGAAAAAGAGGAGAAACAGGAAGAGGAACCCGGAGGGAAAAAGCCGGAGAAAAAGGGCAAATTAAAGCTGATTATAGTCGCTGTTATAGCCATTGCCTTGCTCGGTGGCGGCGGTTTTTTTGCTTATTCAATGTTCCTGGGCAGGAAGGCTGAAACAAAGGCAGTCCCGATAAAAGGAGATAATCTTAACTCGGAACAGCCTGCGCTCTTCCCCCTGGCACCTTTTGTTGTCAACCTCGCAGACCGGGGAAGGTTTCTGAAGGTCACAATAAAACTCGAGATGACGGACATAAAATATGAGGAGTTAGTAAAGGAAAGAACACCACACCTGCGGGACACCGTCATAACCCTCCTGAGCAGCAAAACAGCAGAATCCATATCTACACCTGAAGGCAAATTCCAGCTCAAGGACGAGCTCCTGATGAGGGCAAATGCTGCAGCAGGCAGGGACGTCTTTAAAAACATCTATTTCACCGACTTTGTGATGCAATGAGTGACATACTTTCCCAGGATGAAGTTGATGCCCTGTTAAAGGGTGTAAAAGAAGGCGAGGTTGAAACCAGGCCACAGGCCCCCCCCGGCGGGCTTCGTACTTATGACCTGACAAACCAGGAAATGATTATCCGTGGCAGGATGCCGGGACTTGAGATGGTCAACGAGAAGTTTGCCGGGTTTTTCAGGCTCTCCCTGTCAAACTTCCTCGGAAAATTTATAGATGTCACCACCCAGGGAATCTCTTTCATGAAATTCGGAGAATTTATGAGAACAATTCCTTTACCTTCAAGCATAAACATATTTAAGCTCCACCCGCTTAAGGGCTACGCCCTGATGGTCTTTGAAGCACCCCTCATATTTGCCATAGTTGAATATTTCTTCGGCGGCGACAAAGCAAGCTCTGTAAAGGCAGAAGGAAGGAGTTTCACACCTGTGGAACAAAGGCTCATTGATAAAGTATTAACAATAGCCCTCGTCGATCTTCAAAAGGCATTGTCAGCGCTTATAACTGTGGAAACCGAGTTAACCGGCTCCGAGACAAATCCACAGTTTGTAACTATCATTCCTCCCACTGAGGCACTTATCAAGGTGGAATTTCACGTGGAAATGGAAAACCTGACAGGGAAGATATACCTCGGGATTCCTTACTCACTTGTTGAACCAATCAAGGAAAAACTTTATTCCGGAATTACCGGCAACAGCATAGACGTGGATAAGCTCGGGGTTAAAAGATTAGTTGAATTACTCAATGAATCCCTCGTAAATATAACTGTTGAACTTGACAGGGCGGAGTTAACACTTGAGGATGTTTTGAACCTGCAGGCAGGCGATATAATAACCCTCGGGAAATCAGTGGCGGATGAACTGCTCGTCAAGGTTGAAGGGATACCGAAGTTTTACTGTACCCCGGGACATCACAGGGGGAGCCAGGCAGTCAAGATTACAAGGGCAATTGAAATGAATTATGAAAGGAGCAATCAAGATGGATGAAAAGACAGATGAAAAGACAACCGGGACTCAACAACCCGGCAGTAAGGAACCGGAAGAGGCAAGATTCGACGAACTGAAGACGGATGAGAGCAGGGACAAGACTGTAAGGGATATTAATTTTCTGCTTGATGTACCACTTGAGATAACCGTCGAACTCGGAAAAACGAAGATGCTCATTCAGGAACTGGTGCAACTCGGTCAGGGCTCTGTTATCGAGCTTGAGAAACTGGCAGGAGAACCGATGGAGATACTCGTCAATAACAAACTGATCGCACGGGGCGAGGTTGTTGTGGTGAACGAAAAGTTCGGCGTAAGGCTCACCGACACTATAAGTCCAACGGAAAGGATCAGACAATTGAAATGATGCAAGAGACTCTAAAAATAGCAGTTTCACTTATATTCATTGTCGGCCTCATACTGGTTATAGCAGGGTTTATGAAAAAGAGGACGGGCACAGGATCAGAGATTCTCAAAACCCTCGGATACCTGAACCTTGGCCCCAGAAAGGGCATAGCAATAATCAAGGCCGGTGAAGAGATACTCCTTGTCGGGATTACAACCAATGACCTGAAACTCCTGAAGACACTCCCGGAAAGCGCCCTTGAGAACGAACTCAAGACACTCAAGGATAATATCCGGCAGATAAAAAGCTTTAAGGAATCTCTTACCGGAAAATGAAACATTTCACAAACTATACAAGCAAAAATGAAAACAAATCACTCTGTCCTTATCCGGGGATTAAAAAGGATAGCTCCGTTAAACCGGATAACTTGTTTATCCCGATAAATGTCAGGGAATGTTTTCAGAGAAAAGGCTTAAGGATTGCGAGTTACACTCTCTGCTTTGTAATCGTATCCTCAACAGCCTTTCCTGCAACGGCAAACGCCTTTGACCTCAGAAAGATTGACAATCCCATGATAAATCTCTTTATCATTCTGAGCCTCCTTTCATTCATCCCGGCAGTACTGGTTATGTTTACGTCCTTCACAAGGATAGTGGTGGTTCTTTCCTTCCTGAGGCATGCCATAGGAGGCCAGCAAATACCCCCAAACCCTGTCATCATAGGTCTTTCCCTCTTCCTTACACTCTTTGTCATGGCGCCTGTTGTAAAGAAAATTCAGGCAGATGCCGTAACCCCCTATGTTCAGGAAAAGATAACATTTGTTGACGCCCTCCAAAAGGCGGAACCCACAATTAAAGGATTCATGCTGAAGCAGACCAGAGAAAAAGACCTCGGGCTGTTTATGGACATTGCCGGTATAAAAAAAACAGCAAGGCCGGAAGACCTGTCTCTGACGATTGTAATTCCAGCCTTTGCAATAAGCGAACTAAGGACCGCTTTTGAGATAGGCTTTCTGATTTATCTGCCCTTCCTGGTTATAGACATGGTAGTCGCAAGCGTACTGCTTTCTCTGGGGATGATGATGTTACCGCCTGTAATCATATCCCTGCCGTTCAAGCTCCTCCTCTTTGTGCTTGTTGACGGATGGAATCTCCTGATAGGCTCACTCCTGAGGAGTTTCCATTGACTATAGACATGGTAAGGGATATCTCCGGAGAGGTCATTAAAACAGTTCTTATCGTCTCAGGACCTGCACTGCTTGTAAGCCTCCTCGTAGGACTTCTAATCAGTTTTTTCCAGGCAATTACTCAGATCCAGGAATTCACCCTGACCTTTGTTCCCAAAATACTGGCAGTCTTTCTGTGTCTCTTTATCCTTCTTCCCTGGACGGCTCAGGTGCTGATAGATTTCACCCGACGGTTGATAATTAATATCCCGTTCTATATTAAGTGACGGATTACAAGGAGATTTCATGCAAGGCACCGAGATAGTGACTGACGACATAACGACCTTCCTCCTTGTCTTTCTGAGACTGGGGATAGTGATGACCTTCCTGCCCTTTTTCGGCAGCAAGAATTTGCCTCCCCAGTTCAGGATTGGCCTTATCCTCGCCCTTTCGCTACTGCTGACTCCTATAGTGCAGACCGTCATTCAACCCGGAGAAAGTTTACAATCTTCCACCGAACAGGTTGCAGGACACAAATCAGATATGAAAAATCAAAAGACTCTCTGGGCTGAGTCAGACATTCCCCTCATGGTAATAAAGGAAACTATCTTCTCCTTTGTCCTTGCCCTGACCGTGAGATTTATCTTTTATGCTGTTGATACCGCCGGACAGATTATAGCCATTACAATGGGGCTTTCCATGGCAAATGTCTTTAATCCGGAGATCGGTCAGTCAACCGAGATTGCCAGGCTCTACGGCATCGTGGCCTTTCTGCTCTTCCTGAGCCTTGATGCCCATCACTACTTTATTTATGCCTTTATAGAGAGCTTTAAACATGTAGCAGTTGGAGGAGCAGACATAAAGTCCATGGTAAGTGCAGGGATAGCCCTCAGCAGCAGGATTTTCACACTGGCAATAAAACTTTCAGCACCGGTCATAACCGTGATCATGATCACCAACATACTACTCGGCATGCTCTCCAAACTTATACCTCAGTTTAATATATTCTTTGTTGGATACCCCATATATATCACTATGGGATATATTGTCATGCTCCTTTGCTTACCGCTGATGATCTATATTCTCAGTGGTTATTTCATTGGTATAAAGGGTGATCTCACCGGGATAATCCTTTCGGGAGGAACAAGATAAGTGGCTGATGACCAGGAAAAAACAGAACAGGCTACGCCGCAAAAACGGCAGAAAGGCAGGGAAGAGGGACAGGTTGCGCGCAGCAGGGAACTCAGTTCGATGCTCTCCATGGGAGGGGTTATCCTCATCATGCTTTACATGGGTCATTCCACCATGCAGAATATCATGATCATTACAAGAGAGGGGCTTACCTTGCCACACCTTGAGAATCCTCTGGATGTAATGATGGATTTATCCGTCAAAGGCGTCCTGATACTACTGCCTTTTATGGCAATAGCCGTTCTAATGGCAATAGTCGGCAATGTCATCCAGGGGGGGTTTATCCTCAAACCCCTGAAGTTGGAGGTGGAGAAGATAAACCCGATAGAGGGACTGAAGAGAATGTTCTCAATATATGCTCTAATGGAATTCCTGAAGGGTCTTGTCAAATTTATTGCCGGTGCGTTGTTAATCTACTTTATAGTCAAAAAATATATGCCACTGATCATGAACCTGATGGCTATGGACGTACAGACTCTTTCGGTGTCCATGTCGGAAATGCTCTTGTATACAATCAAACTCGGCTTTGTCTGCTTCTTTATCATATCCTTTCTTGATTATATCAATGAGAGATGGAAACATGAGCGCTCGCTGAAGATGAGCAAGGAAGAAGTAAAAGAAGAGCATAAATCAACAGAAGGTGACCCGCATATAAAGGCACGGATAAGGTCCATACAGAGAGAGATGGCGAGAAAGAGGATGATGCAGGACGTTCCGAAAGCTACTGTAATAATAACCAACCCGACTCATTTAGCTATTGCGCTTAAGTATGAAAGAACTGCCATGGTAGCGCCAAAGGTCATTGCCAAAGGGGCTGGTTTCATGGCGGAAAGGATCAAGGATATTGCCGGCAAATCCGGCATTCCCGTTGTGGAAGACAAACCCATAGCTCAGGCCCTCTTCAAGCTGGACGTGAATACGGAAATACCCGAGATACTTTACAGGGCGGTTGCCAGAATACTTTCCTATATTTATAAACTCAGGGGAGAGGCAGCATAAAATGTCACCGATGAGGAATTACGGGTCACAATACGATCAAGCCGGTGGAGAAAACATTAACCGGAAACCCGGAGGAAAATAGATGGACAGATTAAACTTTCTAAAAAATAGCAGTGACATGGCACTGGCGCTAAGCATGGTGGTGGTCCTGGGAATCATGCTTTTACCGATACCCGCCTTTGCCCTTGATATATTTCTGTCCATATCCATATCCATTGCAATCGTGATACTTCTTACATCCGTCTATATTAAGAAACCCCTTGATTTTTCGGTCTTTCCGTCTCTTCTACTTATGGTCACCCTCTACAGGCTGTCTCTCAATATTGCAACAACAAGAATAATACTCCTGAAGGGAAATGAAGGCCCGGAGGCTGCAGGCCGTGTAATAAATTCATTCGGCAATTTTGTTGTCGGCGGTAATTATGCAGTAGGGCTTATCGTGTTTCTGATCCTTGTAATTATCAACTTTATAGTTATTACAAAGGGGGCTGGAAGGATTGCCGAGGTGGCGGCAAGATTTACCCTGGATGCCATGCCCGGCAAACAGATGGCAATAGATGCCGACCTGAATGCCGGTCTTATAGACGAGCAATCGGCAAAAAAGAGACGCGAAACCATTTCTCATGAAGCGGATTTTTACGGGGCCATGGATGGTGCGAGTAAATTTGTAAGGGGTGATGCCATTGCAGGACTCGTTATAACAGGGATAAACATTATGGGAGGACTCCTGATAGGGGTCCTTCAGAAGGGCATGCCCATTGCTGATGCCGCAAGAACATATATGCTCCTTACAATAGGAGACGGACTTGTATCTCAGATACCTGCATTACTCGTATCAACCTCGGCAGGCATAGTCGTAAGCCGGGCAGGAAGCGATACAGACCTTGGCGATGAGGTCAAGAAACAAATATTCCTGAATCCAAAGGCCCTGTCAACCGCATCAGGGGTCCTCTTCATCCTCGCCCTTGTTCCGGGGTTGCCCCATATCCCGTTTTTCATTATATCCGTCACCTCCGGCTCGATTGCATATATGATATTCCGAAAACCTGCCAAACTACAGGAAGAGGCCCCGGAGGCCGAGGTCCCCTCGGAGCCGTCAATTGACTCGTATCTTGAACTTGATCCCCTAAGCCTTGAGATCGGCTACGGATTGATACCCCTTGTTGAAGAACCGGGGGGACAAATGCTTGGAAAGATCAAGGCAATGCGCAGACAGATTGCACAGGAACTTGGATTTATAGTCCCCCCTGTTCATATAAAGGACAATCTGCAACTCAGACCCCATGAATACAGTTTCCAGATAAAAGGGATTGAGATTGTAAAGGGAGAAGTGCTTTTAGGAAAATGGCTTGCAGTGGCCGGGGATGAGAAACAGGAGAAGGTTGAGGGTATCCCGACAAAAGAGCCTGCCTTTGGTCTGCCGGCCTGCTGGATTGATGAGAGTGAAATAGAATCCGCCCAGACCAGGGGACATACGGTTGTTGACCCATCCACCGTAATCGTCACCCATCTGACGGAACTGCTCAGGAAATATGGGTGGGAGGTCCTTACCAGGAGTGAGACACAGGATATTCTCGACAATGTCTCCAGAAACTATCCGCGGATAGTTGAAGAACTTGTTCCAGCCATACTCCCGTTAGGCACGGTACAGAGAGTGCTTCAGAACCTCCTTAAGGAACGTATACCTATCAAGGATATGATTACCATACTTGAAACCCTTCTTGATCACGGCCAAAGGGTAAAAGACCCTGATACACTTACTGAACTCGTCAGACAGTCCCTCTCCAGGGTTATAAGCAGACTGTATATACTCCCTGACGGCACCCTGCCCGTCTTCACTCTTGACCCGCAATATGAACGGGAAATTATCCAGTCCATGGAAGACAACACAGGCCTGTCACCTCAATTAATGCAACGACTCCTGCGGGGGATTGAAAAGACATTGAAAGGGGATAAACTCAAAAATATCCAGCCGGTTCTGGTCTGTTCTCCCCAGATACGCAGACATTTAAGAAACATTGCCGACAGGCTCATGCCCTCTCTGGTCATCCTGTCAAGCAATGAAATTTCATCAAACACAAAACTCTATTCACTGGGAATGGTGAGCTATGAAGATTAAAAAATTCCATGCAAAGACTTTTTCCGAAGTACTGAAGATGGTAAAGAAGGACTTGGGCCCTGATGCCGTAATTCTCTCGTCGGAGCAACTTAAAGAAAATATGGTCGAGGTCGTTGCAGCAGTGGACTATGGAGGGATAAAACTCTCTGAACCGTCCTGTGCTGCTGAAAAGCCAACAGACCTCTCGGAACTCAAAAGCGAGGTCGAACGGCTGAAAGAGGCCCTCGTCCAGATGAAGAAAAGCGGATACGAAATGAAACTTCCGGATAAAAAACTCAGGATACTAAAACTGCTCTTAAAAAGGTCTGTTAAGGAAGAATTCGCACTGAGACTATGTGAAAAGGCAGGAAACGCTGAGTCACTTCTGAATGTTCTGACAGAGGAGATAAAGACCATGGATACATTGTCTGAAAAAAAAGCAGTGATGCTTATAGGCCCCACCGGTGTTGGAAAAACCAGCACACTGGCCAAACTTGCCTCCCAGGCAATACGCTCAGGCAAGAGGATTGCCATCATAACACTTGATACATACCGCATTGGTGCAGTTGAACAGCTCAGGTTTTTTGCAAGGATTCTCGGAG
>UOGI01000258.1_pt1 | contig 9661 bp, 8 predicted proteins | sample 1989621 | NCBI WGS metagenome assembly UOGI01 (sample SAMEA4712198, study PRJEB27164) | hydrothermal vent metagenome | biome: marine basaltic hydrothermal vent biome; feature: marine hydrothermal vent; material: mineral | place: Pacific Ocean | collected 2011-06-14/2011-07-23 | depth 1691 m
TATCACCGGCATTACTGTCCGAGAGGGTAAAGTTGAACATTACAGGGGATTTGGTTAATCCGTCTGGTACAGGGCTCGGCGGATGAGCACTCAACTTCCCGCCATCTGCACTGACGCTTATGGTCGTGCCCGGTGAGGGGCTGTTCAGGTTCGTATCAGCAACGATGACCTTAAAGGTCTGCGAGCCTCCATCAGCAATGGTAAATGTCGTAGGAGATACTGCAAGATTAACAGGCTCTTCCGTAACCATAAGTTTAATCGATTGAAATATCATTCTGCCCATTTCCCTATCCGTGCCCGTATTCGTCGTACATGTATAATCAGAACTCGCATCCGGACCATCCCAGCAGCCGTTAGGTCCATCATACTGACCATTCTCATTTACATCTATGTATTCCTCAAACGGGTCACTGCCGGTTCCGTCATCCCGCACACCATTGTCATTCTTGTCTATAAACGGCTCTCCTATATCCGTGAAATCTTCGTAATCCGTTGAACCCTCTTTCCTGTCGTAAATACCGTTTGCATTGGCATCCTCAAAGCTCTCCTCACCCATGACCGTTGCAAGGATAGTGACCCACCCGTCACGGGGGTTGTTTGATATGTCTACGGTTGGCCAAGTACCCGACACGCTGGTCTGGAGCGCTGCCTCATAGGCATCTGCAACTACATCCGCAGGCATGGGGTTCTGGCTCCTGAAGATTACAGAACCGGCACCTGTGGAGTCAAGGTTTACGTTTCTATCTATTGCCCCGGCCTCTGTATAGAAGGAAACAGAAGTCCCTTTAAGTACATTGTAGTTACCAAACCTGTCTGCAACAAGGGCTGTAATATTTGCCGTGCAGTCTGCGACATTGAGACACGGAAACGGAAGATTTATGACATCAGTAAGCAGGGTAAAGCTTCTGGAAGTTGGAACCCCACCACCAATGGATATTGGAGCAGAAGATGACGATAAAGCTTCGCCATTAACATCCACCACGGAGGCCTTTATCATGACAGGCCCAGCCACGTAGCCACTGTGAAGGAAGGTAACAGCCTCACCATTCACCGTTGATGTGGTGAGGGGGTCCAGATACTCGCCTCCATTGAGCCCGGTCATGGTAAATGTCACTGATGTGCCATTTACCACAGGATTACCATGTACATCCTTTACAAGGAAGGTTATGGTTGATGTCTCTGTCTGACCAGTGCCCTTTATGCCTATAACCTGTGGCACGGCAGAGGAAAATTCTATACTTCCCGCAGCAGCGCCCGAAATACTAACCGATACCGTGCTGCTAACACTCCCCGTTGTTGCGGTTATGGTTACTGTACCTGCACTTGTCAGCCCTGCTGTAAAGGTTGCGATTGCCACTCCATTATAAGTGTTTGCCTGTGGGTTTATAGCACCAAGTGAAGTATCGCTGAGAGAAAAGCTCACCTCGGTTCCATCGGGCACATTATTACCGTTGCCGTCCAGAACAGTGGCCTTTATGCTCGATGTCCCTCCCACTGTTACTGTTGCCGGGGTTGCTGTAACCGACACAGTCGCCACTATATCCTGAATGTTAACCGATACCGTGTTGCTCACACTCCCAGCTGCCGCAGTTATAATCAGCGTGCCTGCACCTGTTGCTGTCAATGTTGCAGTTGCCACCCCGTTAATAGTAGTAGCTGTCACGGGGTTTATAGCACCAAGAGATGAATCACTTACAGAAAAAGCAACATCAGTTCCATCGGGCACATTAGCACCATTGCTGTCCTTGACAGTGGCCTCTATGCTCGATGTCCCTCCCACTGTTACGGATGTCGGGGTTGCAGCAACTGATACTGTACCAACTACAGTTGCCCCTGTTCCTGTATCAGTACCCGTACCGGACGAACTGGGAGGTAGACTGCTGCTTTTAGAACCACAGGCAGATAAAGCTATAACCAGGAGAAAAAGAAAAAGATTAAGGGCTAACTTGCCAGGCATATTCTTGTACATTATAAAATCCCTCCTAAGCACTATGGTGTAGTCGCAGTCCCTACTGTAACATCCAGGGTCGAAGCGGCAAAAGCGGCTCCGGACCTGACTTCAAGGTCTCCTGTATATTCGTATTGTTCACCTGAGATGAAATCTAATCTAAACTTGTAAGAACCAAACTCATCTGTAGTGGCTTCAAACGGTGAAGCCACAGGGACATCACCCTTATAGAGCTGCACCAGGTTGTATGGATTAGGTGAGGCCCAGACGAAAGATATGGCCAGCTTTACATCCCCGACAGGGTTGCCGTCCTTGTCAACAACGGTTACTGTATAATATTGTGTTGAGTTCTTGACGGGAGAATTTCCGTTTTCGTCAATTACAGAAACTATTGATAGAGATGGAGGATCGATGGTTATGGTTGACCCTGGCGGGGCGCTTACATCACCACATGACCATAAAAAAAGTATTGCGATTAAAGGTAAAACATATTTAAATTTAAAGTGCCGGATACTCATATCGCCTCCTTTATTACTTCATATAAATCTGTTTATGTTCTCCAACGAGCAGCATGATTGCAATATATTACACATATTTCTTACTGATTGTTATTCCTCCAGGCTCTTCTTGATTATCCTCGGCGTAATAAATATCAGAAGCTCATTTGTACGGGTCTCTTTTTTATTGTTCTTGAATAGCCATCCCAAAAAAGGTATATCCTTGAGACTCGGCACACCTGACTCGGAATTGTTGTTAACCGTCTTATATATCCCTCCGATTACAAGGGTCTCTCCATCCTTTATTATAACATTCGTCTTGGCCTCTTTCTTGTCGGTACCCGGCACGCCCTCAACAGAAGGGATGGTGGGGTCGAGTTCCTCTTTCTTTGCCTCAACACTCAGGATAACCGAGCCATCTGGCGTTATATGCGGTTTCACCTTCAGTTCAAGCTTCACATCCTTGAACTCTGTAGATACCGTACCCTCGGACGTAAGTTTTCTTACGGGAATACTCTTGCCCTGGGATATGAACGCCTCCTGGTTGTCGATTGTAATAATCCTTGGGTTGGAAACTATCTTGAGTTGACCGGTTGTCTCAAGGGCTGATAACTCAACACTCAGAGACAGCGTTCTTGCTGCATTTAAAAACCCGAATGTAATCCCGGACCCGGACCCGGCACCGGCACCGGCAGCCGGAAAGTCCACAACATATGGGGTCAGGCCTCCAACGTTTGAAAGCCTGTTGCTGGTGTTAGCGGTAAACCCCCATTTCACACCAAACTCCCGTGATACATTGGTATTTACCTCTACAATCCTTGCCTCTATCATCACCTGAGGAGTGGCCTTATCAAGGGTCCTGATGAGTTTCTCCACTTTCGGCATATTGCTTGGCACGTCCTTTATTATCAAGGAACTTATCCGCTGGTCGACACTCACACTCCCTCTCTCCGAGAGTATCTTTCCCTGGTCTATTGCCGACTTCACCTTGCTCACATCAGCATAACTGATGGGAATGACTTTCGTCACAAGGGATTCTGCCTTCCTTGCAGTATCTTTTACCTTGATGGCATTTTCCCTCTCTTTGACAAGAACAGACAGGGGAGCTATCCTTATTATGTTGCCCTCAATAACCATGCCGAGATTATGGGTCTTCAGTATAAGGTCAAGCGCCTGATCCCAGGGAACATTTATGAGTTTTACCGTAATCTTTCCCTTAACATCGGGATCAATAACAATATTATAGCCGCTTACATCTGCAAGGAGCCTGAATATAGGGATAATATCTGCATCCTGAAAATCAAGCGATATCTTTTTGCCCGTATATTTGCCGGCTACAACTTTCCCGGCAGATTCTTTTAGCAGTCCTTCTCCGCTCACTACCTTCTTCACTTTCTTCACTTTCTTCGCTTCACCCGAAACTCCATTAGGCCTTTCTTCCACTGCCTCTTCAAGTGCCTTTTCAAGAAGCTCAGGTGAACGGAGAGATATCTCTATTCTGTTGGCTATTGAGACAACATCAAAGGTTGTATCAACATCAAGGTCAAGGACAATACGTAATCTATTTTCATATTCACCCCACCTGATCCCCTTCAGGGGCTTTATTACAGTCTCGGGAACAGATGCCCGCATATCCACATCAGGAATATCTATCACAAGTCTGCCGTCAAGGGGAAAGACGTCGGGGATCATCCTGCCGTCACCATTAATAGTCACAACCACTTTGTCTTTAAGCCTCTTCATTGATACATTATCGATGTATTGTGCAGGTGGTAAAACGGATTTCTTTGAGACGCTCTCTGAAGATGCTTTCGGGCTCAGGCTCTCGGACGCTTCGCCTTTTATTAATAATGTCAGCGTGCCTTTTGCATATTCCGGCACTACATCTGCCGGAGAAGAAAGGAGCACATCAAGCCTTGCACCTTCTGTAGGCACCCTGGCATATTCGGGTCTGATCTCGGTTATCCCTGCAACCCCCGGAACAATCTTCCGGGTATATTTACCGAGGTTCACACCCCTTAGCCCTATAACCACCTTAAACGGGTCATCCGGCTTGTATACTGTGTACTCAAACGGTGCACTTGCAGATATGGTCAACCTGTTGTCTGAAGCTCTAATTGAAGTTATCACAGGGGGAGTTACCTGGGGCTGCACTACCCCTTTACCCTGCTTGACCGGTTCTACAGAGGTACATCCATAGAATGATGTAAAAAGGAAAAGACACAAAATAATAAGCGCTAAGGAATAAAAGTTTAAACGTTGCGGACCTGGAATTGCGCATTGTGAGTGTAACCCGCAGCCCGCAGCCCGTAACCCGTTAAATGAATTTCTTTCTCTCTTATATTGTTTCTCCATTATTCCTCCTCTTTGCGGAGCTTCAAAACTGTATCTTTAGGTCTTAATTGACCTCTGTAGTCAACGATAAACTCCCTGATTACAACAGTATCACTCTTAATATCAATAACCTTCCCGCCATAAAGCCCTAAAGTCGTTCCTTCCTTGATAGTATAAGACTTCCCGTCCGGGAGGATAACAGAGGCATAATAGTCTTTACCCGCTTTACCGGTAGAGACCACGCCAAGGAGTCTGAAATCCATAACGTCATAATTCTCCAGGGGATTGAGCGTCTTCTTTTTCTTCCCTACCTTCTGTTTTGTCAGGACAATAATGGAAAGAAAGGGGTCACGTCTGCCCTCGGGACTATAGGTAATTGCCTCGATATTCTTCCTGGCTTTTTTGACTTTAGGCTTAACCGTTTTAATTGTTCTTTTAACCGTGGTTGTTTGAACAGGGGTTTTCCTTGCCGACTCAGGTTTTTTAACCTGTGACTTGTCTTTACAGGCAACAAGCACGGAAGTCAACAGGATTACCATCAATATATTGACTATGGTCTTCATCTTTTACGACCCCGTCCTTTTCTGCCTGCCGCTCCTTTTTGCATCTCGCTTTCAGGAACTGCAGAGAATGTCAGGGCAACAAAGGATATCTGCAGCCTGGCTTCCCTTGTTTCAGGTTTTGCATTACCGAGTTTTATATTTGTAACATTCACGATCCTGCTAAGCCTTGTAAGGGAACTGAAAAAATAGCCCAGCCTGTGGTATGAACCTACCATCTCCACCTTCACAGGTATCGCATATACAACCCCGCTTGAGTGGATAGTTCTCTTGGAAGGTTTCCAGAGCTTTATCTGCAAGCCGGCATTGATTCCAAGGTCTGAAACCTGCTTCAGAAGGGTGGTTACTTCCTTTTCCTCGGGTAACTGCCTCTTCAGATCATCCAGTTCCTTAACCAACCCCTCATAACGGGCCTTGATTTCCGGCAGCTTCCGCAACTTCGTTTCCGCCTTTCCTATCTCCTGTTCCTGCCTTGCAATATTTTTTTCGAGTAAATTAATCTCGGCAGTCCTGGGCTTATAATAGATAAAAAAGAACATAACTATGATCAGAAGGGGCACGCATGTTGCTATAGCATATTGAGCTGCCGGCGGAATTGTCTTGAGATCTATTTTTAATTTTGACGCCATCTCAACCACTCAGTCCCAGTTTTAGCTTGAAGTTATACACAGGGATATTCTCCTTTGAACGGCCCCCGGAAATCTCCTTACGTTTTGACTCGGCAAGGTACACTGAGTTGAACAACGGGGACTCTTTGAGCCTGTTTACATATTTCACTACATCCGAGTTGGTAAAGGCATAACCTTCAATAGCAACTGCCTTACCTTTCACTTTAAGCTCTTTAAGCCATATCCCGTTTGGCAGGGCTTTGCTAACCTCATCCATCAACCTGACAGGAATACCCTGATTCTTTCTTAATTGTAGAATTACACCCTTCTTACGTTCCACGGTTTTAACAAGCGTTTCATAGTTCTCCAATGCCTTCAGTTTTTTCCTCATATCCTGGAGTTTCTGTTCATTAGAGGCCTTCCTGACTTGCAGGGTTTTAAGCTCTTCCTTAACGTTAACATACATAAACAGCGCCCCGATCAAAACAATAACGGTTGCTATGACAGTGACTATAATAAACCCCGGAATCGGCTTTGGCTTCTTCTTTCTTTTAACAGGGAGAAGGTTTATCCTTATCATCTGTCTCCTACCCTCCTGATGGCAAGCCCCACGGAAACAGCAGCTATAGGCGCTATATCCCTGATATAAGCTTCATCCAGTTTCTTTGAGATAGTAATATTCTGAAAGGGATTTGCAATCTTTACCTCTATACTTAACCGCTCAGCAAGCATTTCCGGAAATCCTTCAATAAGTGCACAGCCGCCGCTGAGTATTAACTCAGCCACCTCCTCTTTTGCCATGGAGGTCCTGAAGTACTCCAGGGAACGGCCTATCTCATTAAAAATCTCCTCAGAGGCAGCTTCAATTACAGTCCTGGCCTCCTCTTCAGATACATTTTCCACAGTCTCGCCCCGTTTAAGCCTCTCAGCTACCTCATACGGTATATGGAACTCCCTCTGCAGCGCTTCTGAATGGAGGTTGCTCCCCACAGGGCCGTCCCTCGTAAAAGATGGAGTTCCCCCCTTGATAATGTTCATCTTGATAGAACTTGCACCTATGTCCACGAGGGCAACATTCCTGGAAGCTGAAATCTCATAATTCAGCTCGTACATATTTTCAAGGGCAAACACGTCAACGTCCACAATAACAGGGGTTAATCCGGCATCTTTTACAACACTGACATACTCGTTTATAACATCCTTCTTTACTGCCACCAGTATAACATCCATCTGCCCCGGCTCTTCCCTGGGACCGATAATCTGAAAATCAATGTTTACATCATTTATATCAAACGGGACATACTGTTCTGCTTCAAACTTTATGGATTCCTCAAGCTCTTCCTCACTCATTTCGGGCAGGCTTATCATTTTAATGATTACAGAGGAATGACCGGAGACCGATATAGCGGCTTCTTTAGTTTTTATTTTTGTCTTGCGGAGGAGTTCCTTGATTGAATCGGCAAGACGGAGAGAATCGATGATAGCTCCATCTACAATAAGTTCAGGGGGCAGCGGAATCATATCAAAATCTTCAAGCTCGTACCCACCCCTCATCTCTTTTATCCGGGCCACTTTTAAAAATCCGGCCCCGATATCCAGCCCTATGGGAGTCTTTTCACCAAACAGCATACCTCTATATAAACAGAATTTTCTTTTCTTGTCAAGTGTTTTTTCCATTTTTTCTTGAAGGTTGCAAAAAACGTTACTCCTTGATCATGAAAAAAAAGTATACCGCAGCTTTCAGATTGCATGGGACAGGGAATTCTCAACGTGTATCCATACTTAACGCTTCTATCTTTATTTAACGCTTTCAGGTTTTCACCGGTCGGTGGGAAAAGACCTTTTCTATCTTCATGAACCCTCCATCTTTCAACTTCCCAATGGCAAAAAAATCACCGGCGGGACTTTTTAATCTGACGGGTTCTCCCCCGGATATTCCAACCTCTGCAAAAAAACCCGTACCATGACCGGCAAGCCTGAACTGATCCTCATTCAGGGTTAATTCATTCAAACGTCCCAGGGCCTCATCCATTGTGGAAAAAGTGAATACTCCTTTCCCGAGCGCCTCAAAAGAGACAGAATCCTCTATTTTAAAGTGTCCTATTGCTGTTCTTTGCAGCCTTTTAACTACAGCCCCCACCCCGAGGGCCTCACCTATATCACGGGCAATGCTTCTGATATAAGTCCCCTTCGAACATCTTATCCTTACAACAAATTCAGGCAAAGAGAAAGAGAGCAGCTCCATCATGGCAATAAAGACCCTCCGCTCTTCTCTCTGAACAGTTATCCCCTTCCTCGCAAGCTTGTAAAGCGGCACCCCCTTCTGCTTTATGGCTGAATACATCGGGGGCATCTGCATTAATTCCCCCTTAAATTGCCGGAGTACCCCTATTATCCTGTCCTCAGTAATACCGGCCGGGTTCTCTTCTTTAATTATACTTCCTGTAATGTCAAGGGTATCGGTCACTATACCGAGCTGAAGGTGGGCGATATACTCTTTTTCGAGTGATGAAAGGTACTCTGTTATCCTTGTAGCGTCATTCAGACAGACAAGCAACACGCCTTCGGCAAAGGGGTCAAGGGTGCCTGCATGACCCGATTTCGAGGCCCCGAGGATGCGCTGCACCTTACGCCCTGCCTGGTGGGATGTGATATCAGGTGGTTTATTCAGATTTATAACAACACTGTCTTTAAAACTCTTCTCAATAGTCATCGGGATGCTACTGAGTCCTGAATCGCCTCTAAAAGTCTTCTCTTTATATCCTCGATATCACCACAAATCCTGTAACCGGCAGCATTCTTATGTCCACCCCCACCAAAACATGAGGCAATCAAAGAAACATCACAGTTACCCTTACTCCTGAGGCCGGCCTTCCAGCAGCCGGATTCAACCTCCCTGAACATGGCGGATATATCCACAGACTCTATCATCCTTGGAAAGTTTATAAAGTTCTCTGTATCCGGGGCATCCGCCCCTGTCTCCCTGAACATCTCCAGTGTAATGGTCGCAATGGCGCTGTTAATGTTACCTGTATGCACAATCTCCACCGTGTTCAGCATACTGACAAAAAGCATGAACTTGTTGACAGACCATGATTCATAGAGCCACCGGGAAACTTCTCCGGGGTTAACCCCTGCCTCCACCAACCCGGCAGCCGCCCTCAGCGCCTCCGGCGTGGTGTTTTCATACCTGAACGTTCCCGTATCCACGGCAATTGCTGCATAAAGATTTACCGCCATTTCCGTGTTAATTTCCACTTCAAGTTCTCTTACAAGATTATAAATCATCAAGCCTGCAGCAGGACTTTCAGGTTCTATCCACCTTATATGTCCGAAATCCGTGACAGTCCGATGATGGTCGATAACAACAATCTTTTTGCACTCCACATCCTTCAGCCCCACCCTCTCAAGGTCATTACAGTCCAGGACAAGGAGGATAGAGCGCTTCAGTCTCTCCCTGTCCATCACGGTCTCAACCAACTCTGAAGAGGGAAGAAAGTTATATATATACGGCACCCCGTCGCTGTTGAAGACTTTTACATCCTTGTGCAGTAATTTCAGGGCAAGGGCAAGGGCAAGGGATGCTCCCAGGGCATCTCCTTCGGGATTGATATGGGAGGCAATTGTAAAATACTGCTCTCCCCTAATGAGTTCAACTATCTCTTCAGGAACCTTCACTTTCACCCTCTTTTTTTATCCTGCGAAGCAGTTCAT
>UOGI01000264.1_pt1 | contig 9523 bp, 11 predicted proteins | sample 1989621 | NCBI WGS metagenome assembly UOGI01 (sample SAMEA4712198, study PRJEB27164) | hydrothermal vent metagenome | biome: marine basaltic hydrothermal vent biome; feature: marine hydrothermal vent; material: mineral | place: Pacific Ocean | collected 2011-06-14/2011-07-23 | depth 1691 m
TCATGTACGTGACATAATCGGCTATATCAATCATCCCTTCTGTTGCACCGCGCCCTGTGAGGACAAGCTCGGTGCTTTCACAAAAGCTCTTCATAAAATTAACGGCTTCACTTTCTGAAATTATACCGGCGCCGACAAGGTTATTGAATTCATCGATAATAACAAGGTCAAAATCCTGAGCACTATGCTGAATCTCCCGCAGGGCCTCAAAAGAGTGTTTCTTCAGTTCAGTCCTGTCTATCCCCGGGTAGAAAGATGGTGGTTTAATCTCAATGAATCTCCTTGTCTCAATTGAGAGTTTTTGAAGAAGGTCAAGCTCTCCACCCGTATAGTCGGGCTTCATAAACTGGGCAAACAAAACCCTCCACCCCCTGCTTTTTGCCCTGACGGCAAGGCCCACGGAGACCGTTGTCTTTCCCTTGCCCTCACCTGTATAAATATGGATAAGTCCCTTTGTCACCTTTCCTCCTCAATCTTCACAAGAGTATCCCTGTATGCATCAGCCTTTTCAGGTCTTATCTCTATCGCCCTCCTTACGAGTGCTTCAGCCTCATCAAGGTTTTTATCCAGTTTATAATAAAGCCACGCCAGATTATTCATTGCATCGGCATTTGCAGGATCTTCACGAATGGCCTTCCTGTAAAACTGCTCGGCCCCTTTTAAATCCCCTTTCAGAAAAGAGGCGTTGCCCATATATAAATATGCTACGGGTAAAGTTTCCGAAGCCTTTTTATATTCGCTTATCGCTTCATTATACTGACCCTTTTTTTCATAAATGACCCCCAGGTTGATGTGTTCTTCAGGTGTAAGCGGGTCATCAATCACAACTATCCTCGGCAAACTGCAGGAGAAAAGAGAAAAGGCAAACAGAAAGATTAACAAAACCTCTAAGGTTTTATGAGTAATGTCCAGTAGCCTGTTTTTTCCCATATTCCATGCAGTTCACTGTAAGTAAAGAACTTCTCCTTCTCTTTTCCCGAGTGGGTAAATATACCGTCATTGTTGTACCCTACAACGACCATAAAGTGGTTTTTCTCTATAACATAGAAGCCAAAGTCCACAAGTACAATCAATGGATAGCCCTGCTGTATCCTGTCACGTATGTCTTCCATGCCACCCTTGTAAACCGACGCCTTGAAACCGGCCCTTCGGGGATAAAGAAGCATATCCATACTGAGGGTACCTTTAAGGCGTGCTTTAAAAATATCCCCGGCAATTTTCCGGGGAGTCACCTTAACACCCCAGAAATTAAATACCTCTGCAAGTGAGACAGGTCCGCACTGATAGGCATCCTGGGGAAAGAAAGGAACGGAGAGCATCACATCTCCCCTCCCCTTCGTTCCCTGTGTTTCAAGACCTGAACAGCCACCAAGAAGTATTACAAGAATAAATAAAAAAAGTGTCCTATTTAACAATAATAATCCTGCGACCTGTCAGCTGAAGGAGTAAAACCACTAAAATAGCTATCACAAGAAGGCTAACTATAATACCAAGTCCGCCGTCACCTGCCACCCTTAACTGATCAATCCTCTGTGAGAACTGATTCAGGTCCTCATCTGACAGGGACCCAAGTCTGTCGGCAACCTCGTCTGCCGTAAAACCAAGGGCCAGCAGTCTTTTACTCACAACCTCGGATTCAAGAAACCTCTGGAGCTTCCGGACGTCAACCTGCCGTTCAGACGGAGATAAGCCAAGGAACCCGGAACCGAGCATTGCACCGTCAACCCTCGGAACAACAGCAAACAGCAGCATGGAAAAAATCAGATAAAAACCAACCTGCCTGAATAAGGGCATTCTCAAAATTCTTCACCTCCTTTCCATGATAATAATAACAAGTTACACACTATTCGTATAATAAAGCATAGCTGATATTACCTTACTGATACACTCGGCAGTGAGCCAAAGAGATATTTTAAATCCTCATCCTCGAATTTGATTCCACCACCAAAATAAACACCTCGCCAACGTGAATTTAAAAGATTGTCCACACCGGCGCTAACAAAGAGATTCCTGAAGAGATAGTAATCCATGGAGAGCTTTAAATGGGGTCTTCCGGCACCCTCCTCCTCGTTATCAAAATCCCATATATCCGCCGAAACCTTTAACCGGTCATTCATAAAAAACTGGTCGGCTCCAAGACCGACTGTGTTTTCCATAAGACCAATCCTTAAGACCGCGTCCTTAAAGCGTTTTGCAATCTGTGCGGTAAATTCTACCTTTCTCTCAATCACATCTTCCTGCTCAACAGTGGTTACACCGCCTACAGAGGTAACGGTCTTTATTGTGGTTACACTTCCCAGGGGGTCATCCACAACCCCAAGAATATAGTATTTATCAGGCCGGGGCTTAAGTGTCAAATCAAAATAGCCCTTCCCGTCGCCGGTCCTCGTCAGATATTCTCCCTTAAAGGTCATAAAGGTCTTGAACCTCTCTACCCTGGCGATGGTATTTTCGATACCACTGGCCGCCTTGGTTACAGATTCATAGAGTCTCTCATCTGTAACGAGTTTCCCGATTGTCCCCTCACCTTTTTCGATCTTCTCTGCAACCTTCTGAACCGCTGACATCGTCTTGTCTGTCTTCTCCATCAAACTTGCTATCTTCGGCCTGTTCTCTTTCAACAGGGATTTCAATTCCTTTGAGGCATCTTTCAGCTCTTTAACCATCTCCGGCGCTTCTGCACTTAAATCCTTGAGATTGCTTATCGTATCCGTAATTTTACTGCTATTGTCCTCGACCAATTTATTGATAGAAACAGTCAGTGTATTAATTCCTTCAAGGGTTTCCTTTAACCGCCGGTCATTGGCGGTTACTGCAGTATTAAGATTTTTCGTTAATTTTGCAAGGTTGGCAGCAGTCTCCTTCAATGCCTTTTTAGTATCTTCAGTGCCGAATATATCATTTATGTTCTTTGCGAGAGTCTGAAAGCTATCGGAAATACCTGCAACCTTGTAAAGCATATCATCAATATCCATTGGCTCATGTACTCTCTGAATTATCTCGCCTTCCTTAAGCTCTATCTTCTCCGTACCCGGCTTTATCTCAAGATATTTATCACCTAAAAGGCCTGATGTCTTGATGGATGCCACAGCATCCCTGTAGAGTCTTATCTCCGGATAAATCCTGAGACTCAACTTTACCCTGCTTCTTTCAAGTGCTATCTTCTCTATTACACCGGCATCAACTCCTGCTACCTTTATCTTCGTCTTCTCATCAAGACCTGCAACATTGGAGAAATAAACATACACGGTGTAGCCTTCCTTATGCAGCCATTCCTTACCGCTCACCTTGAAGGTCATATAAGAAAGCACTGCCAGGACGATAAGGGCAAAAATTCCTACTTTCAGCTCTGTGCTACCCCCCCTCACCTGGTAACTCCCTCGATCTTGATTGGTCCAACGGCACTACCCGTGATAAATTGCCTCACAACAGGATTAGAGGTATTTTTAATCTCTTCCGGCGAGCCAACCCCTATTATTTTGCCTTCATAAAGCATGGCTATACGGTCTGCTATCTTATATGCACTCTTCATGTCATGCGTTATTGCAATCGAGGTCACGTGAAGCCTCTCTCTGAGCTCAATGATAAGGTCGTTTATTGCATCTGCCATTATAGGGTCCAGCCCTGTTGTTGGTTCATCGTAAAGTATGACCTCCGGTTCATGAGCAATAGCCCTTGCCAGCCCTACCCTCTTACGCATGCCGCCCGAGAGTTCCGACGGCATGAGGTCCTCAACACCCGAAAGGCCCACAAGCCTTAATTTTGCAGATGCAATGTTCCTTGCCTCCTCTGCAGATATTTTTCCATGTCTCAACAGGGTAAAGGCAACATTCTCCCACACGGTCAGGGAATCAAACAGGGCCGCACCCTGAAAGAGCATGCCGAAGGTTTTTCTCACATCATAGAGTTCCCTCTCCTTGAGTGAGGAGATGTCTACCCCTTTGATAATTACACGGCCACTGTCAGGTTTTAACAGACCAATTATATGCTTTATGAGTACACTTTTACCAGACCCGCTGCCCCCGATAACAACCATGCTTTCTCCCGGCTCCACTTCAAGGTTCACCCCTCTCAGGACTTTCTTGTCACCAAAAGACTTATACAGGTCTTCAATCTTTATCATTATTTTAAATCATTGTTCCAAACTTCTTCACCTGAACAGCCAGGCAGAGAGGAAATAATCAGAAATAAGTATAGTCATGGAAGACAAGACAACAGCGCCTGTTGTTGCCTTACCCACACCCTCGGCTCCTCCTTCAGTATAAAACCCCTTGTAACAGCTGATAAGTGAAATAGCGGCGCCAAAAAAAGCGGCTTTTATAATCCCGCTGTAAATATCGTCCAGCTCCAGGTAATCCCACGTCCTGTTCCAGTACGAAACAGAGTTTGCGCCAAAGAGTCCGACACTGATAAGAAAACCACCAATAATTCCCACTATATCAGTAACAATGGCAAGGGCCGGAAGCATTAATACACCCGAGATGAACCTTGGGACAACAAGGTACTTCACGGGATTTGTGGCAAGGGTTTCAAGGGCATCTATCTGCTCGGTAACCCTCATGGTGCCGAGTTCAGCAGCCATGGCGGCGCCTGCCCTGCCCGCAACAATCAGTCCGGTAAGCACCGGACCGAGTTCCCTCGTCATGGAAAGGGCAACAACTGTACCAACCAGTGTTTCCGCCCCAAAACGCTTAAACCCCGTATATGTCTGCAGCGACAGGACCATACCTGTAAAAACAGCCGTTATGAAGACTACAGGCAATGACCTTATACCGATCTCAAGCATCTGTTTAAAGGTATTCCTTATCTCGTAAGGTGGAATGACAAGCTGCTTGAGGGTGACGGAAAGCAGGACCAGTACACTGCCGAGTTCCTGGGTAAACCCGATTATCACTCTTCCAAGTATCTCTATTGGTTTCATTTTCATTTCTCCCGGCAGAACAGGGAGTAAACATTAAGGAGTATGCACCCTGCTAATTACTCCCTGTGTAGACTCTCCGGTTCCTCAAGCCAATAGAAGTAAATACCTCATAGGCAATGGTGCCCGCCCTTGAGGCGAGTTCCTCCACGGAAATGAACTCCTCACCCTGGGAGCCCACTATGACTACCTCATCAGACTCTTTTACACCTTCAACATCCGTCAGATCAACCATCGTAAGGTCCATACAGACCCTTCCAATAACAGGCGCCCGCTTTCCCCTTACAATAACCTCGGCATTATTGGAGGCCGCCCTGATAAAACCGTCTGCATAACCTACCGGCAGCACACCCACAAGGCTGTCCCTCATGGTAATAAAAGTCCTTCCGTAACTTACGGACATGCCTTTTTTTACCTTTCTTACGGCAAGCAGCCGTGTCTTTATGCTCATAAGAGGCTTTACTTTAACAGAAGAGTAAGGATTGCAACCATAGAGCAGGAGCCCAGGCCTGACAGCATCAAGGTATGACTCCGGTAATGTCATAACTGCAGCACTGTTTGCAATATGGCAGACCGGCTTGATACCTTTCTCCTGAAGGTAGGCCCTGATCTCTGAAAACCTCTTAACCTGACCCTCTGCAAGGGGTCTGTCGGCAAGGCCGGCATCGGAAAAATGACTCATCAGGCCGGTTACCCTTATTCCCTCCAAAGAGGCAATTCGTGTCAACTCCCGCTTGACATCTTCGGAGTTGAACCCCAGCCTCCCCATACCCGTGTCCACATTTACATGCACCCCTATTTCCTTTTTCTGTTTGACGGCAAGGGCTGAAAGCGCCTTTGCAGTCTCCATACAGTTAATAACCGGGACGAGTCCGTATTTTAGTATATCTCCGGAGATCCCGGGGTCAAAAAGCACAATAACCGGATTGTTTATACCTGATTTACGCAGTTCAATTGCCTCGGAGATATATGCAACTGCAAGGCTGTTTATTCCACAATGAATCAGTTTTCTTGATATTTCAACAGCCCCATGTCCATAGGCATCTGCCTTTACCACCGGGAAAATAGCCCTGTCAATAACCCTCCCTTTAATCAGGTCAAGGTTATATGATAAATTATCAAGATTAATCTCTACAACAGGCCCCCTATGCATATTTGGCATCAGGCATTCTGTTTCTGATCTTCTTTTTCCGTCTTTTTCTCCGACGCCGTGTTTCCCGGCGATTCCTCTACGGTTTTTTTAGGGGTTACGTCTATCTCGTCAGGCTCGTTTGTTGCCTTCTTGAAATTCTTTATCGCCTGTCCAATCCCCTTGCCTAATTCAGGCAACCTTGAGGCTCCGAAAAGGACAACCACAATAACCAATACAACCAGCAGCTCCGGCATCCCTAATCCGAACATATCCTTCCTCCTATAAATTTATTAAAATCCCCGGTCGTATTTATATTAACAAAACTGACACCTTCCGGGTCTATTTTTTTAATCTCTTCCTCTTCAACTATATGGGCATTGAGGTCTCTGACAAACCTCTGAAGCCCTGTCGTCCCTTCCCTCAGACGGGTTTCAAGGGGATGCAGAATGTCTTTACTATAGAGGCCCAGGAGGGGGTGAAGGCCTTCCCTGAATGAGCAGACAACCACGTCGGCATTCACGGCAATACCTGAGAGGTATCTTATCAGGGAGGGATTCAGAAAGGGCATATCGCAGGCAGCCACAAATATCCTGTCAGTCCTTGAATTAACAAGAGCTGAGAAAATACCGCTCATAGGCCCTCTTGAGGGAAACAGGTCACCGATCATCCTCTCTCCGGAAAAAAAGTAATATTCAGGGCTGTTTGTACTTATAATAACCTCTTCAAAAATCTCTCTGAAAAGCCTCAGGGTCCTGTCGATGATACGTACTCCACCCACCCTGAGTAATCCCTTGTTTACGGGAAATCTCCTGTTGTCACCACCGGCAAGTATAACACCCGTTATATCGGTCATTTATTCTTGGTCCTGACTTTGGCAAAACTTACTGCATATTTTGGCAAAAGTTACTGCATATTATAGAAAAAAACTTTGTCACCATAGAAAAAACAACTTTGTCACCCTGAATTTATTTCAGGGTCTCGTAATTAAAGACACTCCATATTATAGAAAAAACAACCGTTATTATGACATTATTATATTAACAAACCCTCAATCTGCAAAATTAAACTTGCCACAGGAGGGTGTTTTCTGTTATAAATTAATAAGGGCTGATTATACCTGCCCTGCTGGTGATTCAAGATGGAAAAGTTGATCCCGCAAATTAGATCTTTAGGGAGCCGAGGTAAGGGATGTGGTGTGCATACCCCGTTAATCACGGGGGAGCCTAAACACCCTTCAGGGCACCCACCTTATTTAAGGGGATCTAATCTTTCATCTACACCGCAGGGTGGGTTATTAATACTTGATTACAGGAAAATACATGAAGTTATTATACGAAAACTTCCTGTTTCTCACTTATTCTCTTATTTTCGTATAACAATCAATGCAATAATAATTATGGTATTTAATACTTTTGGAGGCAAAATAGATAAATATAGAGGTTTTCTGATCCCGGTACCCGGGATAATCTGTTCTGGATACAGTGAATATAGAGTTGATACCGGATTATCCTGTCAGAGTACCGCCTTATTGGAACTTGTGCATATAAAGCAAACCTCCTGACCCTCCGGAAGTATTTATTATCCCCTTAATAATCGAAAAGCGTCTGTATCAGTGATCAGTATCGGCTAAAGGCCTGGACAACGGCATGCCTGAGCATTGCAACCACTGAAGACCGTATGCGGACACTGTAATTAAAAATGGAACTTTTCTTGACAGAACAGCGAAATAAACCACTTGCGTGGCGGATGATGCCGGCATCACTACAGGACTTTGTGGGCCAGGAAGACTTGCTTTGTACGGGCGGACCGTTGAGAAGGTTAATTGAGGAAGACAGGATAGTCTCCCTGATTCTCTACGGGCCTCCGGGAACGGGCAAGACCGCCATAGCAAGGATTATTGCCAAAAAAACAGAGGCACGTTTCGTCTCCCTTAATGCCGTCACTGCAGGGGTTAAGGATATCCGCAATGCCATCGCCTATTCAGGCTCCGGCAGGACCATACTCTTTATTGACGAGATTCACAGGTTTAACCGTCTTCAGCAGGACGCACTCCTTCCTCATGTAGAATCAGGAGAGATAACCCTTATAGGGGCATCCACCCAAAATCCGTTCTTCGCCCTTGTACCTGCCCTTGCCTCAAGATCAACCATATTTGAGTTTAAACCCCTCGCTGCCGAGGATATAAAACTACTGATCAGGCACGCCCTTACCTCTGAAAAGGGATTTGGCAAATACGGGGTTGAAATGGATGAGAGGGCAATGGATTACATTGCCGTCCGCTGTTCAGGGGATGCCAGAAAGGCGCTTAATATGCTCGAACTATCCTTCCTCACTGCATGCACCCCCTCTGCAAGCAAGATCACCATTACTGCTGAAGGGCTTAAAAACTCCCTCCAGCAAAAGAGCCTTTACTATGATGAGGACCTGCATTACGACATTATTTCCGCATTTATCAAGAGTATGCGGGGTTCCGACCCCGATGCCGCAGTATACTGGCTTGCCCGGATGATTGCCTCAGGCGAAGACCCCATGTTCATTGCCCGGAGGATTGTTATCTGTGCCTCGGAAGATGTGGGTAATGCAGACCCGATGGCCTTGAATGTGGCTGTCTCGGCAATGCAGGCCCTTGAGAAGATCGGAATGCCCGAGGGCAGGATTATCCTTGCCCAGGCAGCTATTTATGTGGCTGCTGCCCCAAAGAGTAACGCATCATACATGGCTATCGAGAAGGCCGCTAATGCCGTGGTTGATGAGCCCCTGCAGAGCGTACCGGACCATCTCGGGGATAGTCATTACAAAGGAGCTGAAAAGTTGGGAAGAGGCATCGGCTACAAGTATCCCCATAATTATAACGGACATTATATTCAACAGGAGTACCTGGAGCATGAACAGACGTTCTACGAACCCTCTGACGAAGGTTACGAGCAGAATATCAAAACTACAATGAAAAAAAGGAGGTCCAACCAAAAATGAATATATCCATCTCCATTTTGACAGGAATTGTATTGGGAGCCGTACTGTCGCTGATATTCTTCTTTATTTACAAGGCAAGCTCAGAGAAAAAGAGACAAACCCTGGATAGCGAGGCCCGGAAGATACTGGATGAGGCCGCAAAAGAGGCTGAACAGATTAAGAAAGAGGCATCTTTAGAGGCAAAAGATATCGTTTATATTGCCAAATCAGAGGCTGAAAAGGAACTGAAGGAAAGACGTAAGGAACTCAATCAACTCGAAAGGCGGTTAAGAAACAAGGAAGAGCATCTGGAACGCAAGCTTGAACAGATGGAAAAGAGGGAGAGTGACCTTACAAAAAGGGAAAAGGATTTCTACTCAAGGGAGAGGGCTATCAGGGACAAGGAAACCAGGCTTACAAACCTGATAAAGGAGCAGACCTCGGTCCTTGAGCAAATCTCGGCACTAACTGAAGAACAGGCCAGGGTGGAACTCCTCAGGCGCGTTGAGGAGGAATCAAGG
>UOGI01000104.1_pt1 | contig 9506 bp, 6 predicted proteins | sample 1989621 | NCBI WGS metagenome assembly UOGI01 (sample SAMEA4712198, study PRJEB27164) | hydrothermal vent metagenome | biome: marine basaltic hydrothermal vent biome; feature: marine hydrothermal vent; material: mineral | place: Pacific Ocean | collected 2011-06-14/2011-07-23 | depth 1691 m
CTATGTTGACAAGGGGTTTTAATATGGCATTTCTGAGGAACCTTCCGCCCATCGGCGTTAATGTTTCATCCAGTATTTTGAGCAAGGTCCCCTCTGATGAGCCATCTCTCATATTATGTATCAGTTCGATATTCCTCTTGGTAACGGAATCAAGAAACATATACTCACCCTGCTTGAGCACAGCAGGTTTCCGGAGTACAACAGCACCCTTCTGGTTTTCCGTGAGATAGTTAATGAGCGCTCCGGAGGAGGATACGGCTGCCTTCATCTCCTCACAGCCGAAGACTTCAAGGGAATAGACCTTAAAATGTTCAAGCATCTTCCTGTATGCCTCGGAGTAGTCAAAAAACCAGTCCTCATAATAGGTTGTAAAATAGCTGTTCAGTGTATCAAGGTAGTGGAAATGACCTTTGAGGTGAGACGGGCAGAGGATCTCCTTTGGTTCAAACCTCTGTATCTCGTCCTCAACCGGACGGTCGGTTTCGTAAAGGAAGAATTCACCTGTTGAAAGGTCTGCTACCGAGATGCCGTGGACCTTTCCGTCAGGATAAAAACTGAGTATAAAATTGTTTTCCTTGGGGTTTTCAGGTGTATGCGTACCAGGAGTGATAACCCTGACAACCTCTCTTCTTACAATCCCCTTTGCCTCTTTGGGGTCTTCAACCTGTTCACAGACGGCAACCTTGTATCCTGCATTTATCAGTCGGGTTATATAGGCCTCGGCAGCAAAATGTGGAACCCCGCACATGGGAGTGGGGCTTTCCTTTCCCCTGTCACGCGTTGTAAGTGCTATCGAGAGGACGGAGGAGGCCACACGGGCATCCTCACCGAACATCTCGTAAAAATCACCAAGGCGAAAGAACAGTATGGCGTCGGCATGTTCCTGCTTTATACTGAAATACTGTTTCATGAGGGGGGTCTGTTCTGACATAGGGATATTTAAAACAATTCCTGCCGGAAAGTTCAACTTTTCATCTTTCAGTCCCTGTATTTATCCTGTGTGCAAGACAGCCAGCCCCAAAGCCGTTATCAATATTGACAACCGCAATCCCCGGGACACAGGAGTTGAGCATTGCAAAGAGCGCTGTAAGCCCCCCAAAGGAAGTGCCGTAGCCTGTTGATGCAGGCACTCCGATAACAACGCTGTCTGCAATACCTCCAACCACAGAGGGAAGAGCGCCCTCCATGCCTGCTACAACCACAATTACCCTTGCCTTCCTGATAAGGTCCATGTACGCAAATAATCTGTGTATGCCTGCTACACCGACATCATAGACTGTCTCAACCCTGCTGCCGAGAAAAGAGGCCGTGAGCGAGGCCTCCTCAGCCACTGCAATATCCGATGTCCCTGCTGTAAGAACGAGGACAAGGCCGCTGCCGGATTTTATTCCCCCAGCCATTATGACCCTGGAACGAGGATAGTACTTAGCCCCTTTAATGCGGAGTGCCTTACGGATATCCTCATCCACCCTTGTTATGAGCAGTTTTCTGCTCTTTTTATAGATCGCCCTTGATATCCTCAAAACTTCCTCTGCGGTCTTCCCTTCGGCAAAGACCACCTCGGGAATACCCTGTCTTAATGCCCTGTGATGGTCAACATGAGAGGAATCAATAGCCTCGAACGGCAGGGACCTTAATTTCTCCAACGCCGTCTCAGGTGACAAGGTTCCCTCTTTTACCTTCTGAAGCAATTCATTCAATAAGACAGCATCCATAACTGATATATTAAAATTTCTTGATGATATTTTAAAATACTTGACTTTTCTTGCCATTAACAATAAAATTTTGTTAGTGTGTTTAACCACCGATAATCAATAAATGGTGGGTTATGTCGTTTTGCAAGTGATTCCTCAAAATAAAAACTAAACGGGCAAGGTCCGTTAATAATGAGGTGGGATATGAGCAAAAAACTGCTTTTGGCTGATGACAGTATAACTATTCAGAAGGTCGTCGAACTTATACTCGCTGATGAAGGTTTTGAGATCAAATCGGTTGGAGACGGAGAACATGCCTGGGCTGCAATAAAAGAATTCATGCCGGATATAGTCCTTGCAGATATAGAGATGCCGAAGATGAACGGCTATCAGTTATGTGAAAAGATCAAGGGGGATGAGTACACAAGGGACATTCCTGTTATTCTCCTTGCCGGGGCATTTGAACCGATAGATGAAGACCTGTTAAAAGAGGCCGGGGCTGATGATTATATTGTAAAACCCTTTGAATCCCAGGAGCTTATCAGCAAGATAAACGCAATATTTGCAGAGAAGGAGATGCTGGAAGAAGAAGAAGGTGTAGCAGAGACACTTGAAGAGGAGTTTGAACCAAGTGAAGGCGAAACCGTTGAAACTGCCGAGACTCTTGAAACTGCCGAAGCAATTGGAACCCCGAAAACTGCTGAAACGGTTGAAACTCCTGAAACAGAGTCGGAAGAGGAGTGGGAAAAAGAGGAATTGGTCATGGAACCTTCTCTGGAACCCTCTGAGGATACATTTGCCCTGGAAGAAGAGCTGACTTTTGAAGAAGACGATGAAACCCTGGAAGAACTCGAAGAGATTAAAGGTGAAGAGCAGTCCCTGACCGGAGACAGGTCAACAGTTGAAACAGAAAGACAGGAACAGGCGGTTCCGCTCCCGGCAACAGAAGAGATGAAGGCCATGTTCAGGACTATTGCTGAAGAAAGGATATCAGAGGCGGTAAATTCACTTGACAGCAATGAGTTCCATACAGCCCTTACATCTTCTGTTGAGGAGCGGATGAAAGAGATGCTGGAGTCTATTGATATGCAGGCTATTATGCTGGACAGCGTCAACAACCTCATGAAGCCGGCAATAGAGAAGATAATACTTGATACTGCCCCCCGACTCATAGAAGAGACCGTCAGTAATATGATGGAAGAGATAGGTTCCTCGTTAAAGCAGCAGGTTGAAAAGATTATATGGGAAACCGTCCCTGACCTTGCCGAGACCATTATTACCAGGGAGGTCGAGGAGATCAAGTCGGTACTATGAAAATAGCGTTATCTTAACCCGTGAATTTTAAAACATAAACACTGTCTTAAACGCTGCAAGTGATGCCTGAATCCCGAATTCTTTTCTCGCCCCCCTTGACGTAAGGGACAAAAAAATATATAATTTTCCCCACCCGATACATCTTCTGTAATAAGGATTTATTCAGAGATAACCTTGAGTTGTTAAAAACCAGACCGCTCTTAACAAATAAAAGAATACAGTACAGGGCACAATCATGCTGAAACAAATTTTCTATCGAAATAACAGGAACAGGAGCTTTTGATATGAGTGAGCTTGAGAAGAACTACAGGTTCGAAGACGAGATGAAATGGTATGAACTCTGGGAAAAGAAAGGATTTTTCAAACCGGAGGTAAACCCGGACGGAGAGGCATACAGTATAGTGATCCCTCCCCCGAATGTCACAGGCTCTTTACATATGGGACACGCCCTTAACGCAACCCTTCAGGATATACTTATCAGGTGGAAAAGAATGCATGGCTACAGGGCATTGTGGCTGCCGGGAACCGACCATGCCGGCATAGCAACACAGAATGTAGTAGAGAGGGAGCTGGCAAAAGAGGGAATTGACCGTTTTACCCTTGGCAGAAAGGAATTCATACGGAAGGTGTGGCAGTGGAAGGAGGACTATGGGGAGAGGATAATCAACCAGCTCAAGCGTCTGGGCGCCTCCTGTGACTGGTCAAGGCAGAGGTTCACACTCGACGAGGGGCTTTCAGAGGCTGTCAGGGAAGTCTTTGTAAGGCTCTTTCAGGATGGCCTGATCTACAGGGACCTCCGGTTGATCAACTGGTGCCCAAGGTGTCATACGGCTCTTTCCGATCTTGAGGTGGAACATGAAGACCTTGAGGGAAAGCTCATATACATACGTTACCCCCTGACCGACGACAGCGGATACATAGTAGTGGCCACTACAAGGCCTGAGACCATGCCTGGCGACAGTGCCGTAGCCGTACACCCGGAAGACGGCAGGTATAAAGACTTTACAGGCAAGAGGATCAAACTCCCACTGACAAGACGGGAAATCCCCATAATTGCAGATGAGATGGTAGACCCCCGGTTCGGCACCGGCGCTGTAAAGGTCACCCCTGCGCATGACTTTAATGACGAGGCAATGGCCAGAAGGCAGACCCCTAACCTCCCCTTTATCACGGTTATTGCCGAAGACGGAACAATGACGGATACTGCAGGGAAAAAGTATGCCGGACTTGACAGGTATGAATGCAGGAAAAAGGTGATTGAGGATTTAAAGGAACTCGACCTTGTCGAGAAAGAACAAAAACACGTCCACTCCGTTGGACACTGTTACAGGTGCAAGACAATAATTGAACCCTTCTCAACAGTACAGTGGTATGTAAATGTCAAGGAACTTGCCGAAGACGCAATAAAGGCTGTACGGGACGAAAGGATTCAGATTATACCCGAGGGCTGGGCAAACAGCTATTACGCATGGATGGAGAATATAAGAGACTGGTGCATATCCAGACAGATATGGTGGGGCCATCAAATACCCGTCTGGTACTGCCCTTACTGCAGGACAGAGGAAGGACAACACCATGGAGACCTCATATATATAAGTTTCCACAAGCCCCTGAATGTCGGCGGAGACAGCGTTCAGGCCGGAACATATACGGAATTAAGGCTGAGGGGCCTTGCTCCCGAAGATATTATGAAAAATGCCAATACCGTCAAGATAGATAAATCCGTAACCCCGATATGTTCAAGGCAGGACCCTGGAGAATGTCCGTATTGCGGCAGCAAGGAACTGCTCCGCGACCCCGATGTGCTGGACACCTGGTTTTCCTCTGCCCTGTGGCCCTTTTCCACCCTTGGCTGGCCTGAGAAGACAGAGGATCTTGAGACATTTTACCCCACGAATGTGCTGATTACAGGATTCGATATACTATTCTTCTGGGTTGCACGGATGATAATGATGGGCCTGAAATTTATGGATGACGTACCGTTCAGGGATGTTTATATCCATGCACTCGTCAGGGATATGAAGGGACAGAAGATGAGCAAGTCAAAGGGTAATGTAATTGATCCGCTCATATTAATTGATAAATACGGGGCAGATGCCTTCAGGTTCACACTCACTGCCTTTGCCGCACAGGGAAGGGATATAAAATTCTCGGAGGAAAGGGTTGAGGGATACAAGAATTTCATTAACAAGCTCTGGAACGCTTCAAGGTTTATAAATACGAATATAGCGGGAGAAGAAGCATTACCATCAAACGGGAACAACTGGCAGGAAGACCTTGATGCCCCGGGAAGATGGATACTGAGCAGGCTTGCAAAGACTTCAGACGATATTAACACGGCACTGACGGAATACAGGTTTAACGACGCTGCTACTGCAATCTATCAATTTATATGGCACGAATTCTGTGACTGGTACATAGAACTCTCAAAACCGGTTATTTATAATAATACAAGCCATGATGCATCCCGGAGGGCAACACTGAAATGCCTGCTTTATATTCTCGAAAGCTCTCTCCGGCTGCTGCATCCATTTATGCCGTTTGTTACAGAGGAGGTCTGGCAGACAATTCCACACAAGGGGGACAGTATCATGCTCAGTCCGTTCCCTCACTACAAGGAAAGAGATATTGAGGCCGAGGAAAAGATGTCCTATATCATGGAGGCTATTGCCGGAATCAGGACGATTCGCGGTGAATTAAACATACCACCGTCTCTTGAGCTCTTCGTACTCGTCAGACCCTACAATAAGGAAATAGAGGAAATACTTGCCGGAAACTCTCTGTATATAAGCAAACTTGCAAAGACCAGGGAACTCAGCATAGGGACGGATGTTACAAAAGGAAAGGGAGTTGCCACTTCGGTCAGGGACCACCTTGAGGTTTATGTCCCGCTCGAAGGGCTTTTGAATGTCGATGCGGAAATCAAAAGACTCAGGAAGGATATGCAAAAGGTCGATCAATCCATTTCGTCTCTTGACAGGAAGCTTCTCAATGAAGATTTCATAAGAAAGGCGCCAAGGAATGTTGTTGAGAAAGAGAAAATAAAGTATAATGAGTTTATGCAAAAGAAGGAGAGGATTATCGAGAGCATAAATAAACTGCAAGAGCTCAGGGGGAAAGATAATGAGTGAAAAAAAGAGGGATGTTGAGAAAAAAGACCTCAGTCTTATAGATGCTGAATTTGTAAATGTTGTTCAGAGCACCGTCAGGTCTGTAGAGGGCGGACATGTGGAGTTGCAGCAGGTTGGGGCTCTCAGCATTGATGGTGAGAGGGTTGAGGTAACACAGGGAGCGGCATGTCTTATCAAGGGTGAAGATGTAAGGGTTAACCAGAGCATAAGCATTATCACTTCCGGCAGCAACACCTCTGTGGAATCATCCTTTGCACCGCTGATCGTATCAAGGGGAGATGCTGAAATGAAACAGAGCGCATCCTGTGTCATTGCAGCCCGGGACATCAAGGCTGACAACACAAGGAGTATCTTCCTGCTCGCCGGTAAAGTACAGGGAAATGTGCAGACTGTTTTTGACTGGAAGTCAACCCTTTCGCTTGGTGCAGTTGTAGGTGGACTCATTGGATTTCTGTCACTCCTGAAGAACAGATAAGCTTTGTTTTAATGAACCTCCCGGCCTCAGAGAGACGACAGGGTACCGTTAGAACGAAAGAGGGGAAATATAGTGCATTATGTATATAGTTCGGTCAGAGAATTTCTCGTTCATGCCCTGAATGAGGATTTAGGCCATGGTGACCTTACAACCGAATTTATTATCCCGACCCATCACATCTCAGAGGCCGTTATCCTTGCAAAAGAGGACTTTATCCTCTCGGGCCTGCGGTTTGCCAAAGAGGTCTTCAATATAACAGACTCGAGGATAAGCTTTAAAGAAAGCATGTCCGACGGAAACCCGCTAAAAGAAGGAGCGGTCATAGCCTCCCTGATAGGCCCGACTGCAGGACTGCTGACGGGTGAGAGACTGGCGCTTAATATAATGCAGAGACTCTCCGGCATTGCCACACTGACAAACAGCTTTGTGAAGCTCATAAATGACACGGGAGCCCGTATTGTGGATACAAGAAAGACAAGCCCAAACATGAGATACCTTGAAAAATACGCCGTCAGAACAGGAGGTGGACATAATCACCGTTTTGGTCTTTACGACGGGATTCTCATCAAGGATAACCATATAATGGCAGCGGGGGGGATAAAAAACGCAGTTGAAAGTGTCGGGGGAAAGGCCCATCACCTGATGAAGATTGAGGTTGAGGTAAAGAACATTGAAGAACTGACGGAGGCACTGCATACAGGGGCGGATATCATCATGCTTGATAATATGTCCGTTGAGCTGATGAAGGAAGCTGTAAGAATTACTCATGAACACAGACCCTCGCCACTTCTTGAGGCATCAGGGGGTGTAAGCATTGACAACGTCCGCGAAATAGCCCTTACAGGTGTAGACTTTATCTCTGTTGGGGCACTGACCCACTCTGCCCCGGCTGTTGATATAAGCATGAAGATAGTTTAGACCCGGGACCAGCGCTTATAAACCAGGTTCAGGGTTAAAAGCAGACCGGTTCTTTACTAAAGCAAACAAATTGACAATAGCCCGGAAGAATTGCTAATATTTATAGTTCTATAGTTTTTTGTCCCCTGTGGCTTCATGATCTCAAGCAATCAAAAACAATGCGCCCATAGCTCAACTGGATAGAGCGTCGGACTACGAATCCGTAGGTTGGGGGTTCAAATCCTCCTGGGCGCGCCAACTTCGTATTTCATAATTTCAGGATTTATACTGTCTTTATAAACCGGTCAGCGCTCACGTTCACCCGAGATAAACTCTTCAACCATCTTCCTTGCTGTATTGTCGGGAAACTGCTGCGGCGGATGTTTCATGGTATAGGCTGAAATTGATGTAAGAGGCCCGCCTGTCTTTTTCTCTATCGCCAGCTTGCAGCATCTTATTGCATCAATTGCACAACCGGCAGAGTTTGGAGAGTCCTCCACCGACAGCCTCAGCTCCAGCTCCATCGGAACACCACCAAAAGTCTTCCCTTCCATCCTGAGAAAACAGACCTTGTTATCCTTGAGCCAGGGGATATAATCGGAAGGGCCTATATGGATGTTCTTTGGGTCCAGGGGTTCTGAAAGCACTGACTGTACAGCCTCTGTTTTTGATACTTTTTTTGACCTGAGTCTGTCACGTGCCAGCATATTGAGAAAATCCGTGTTACCACCTGTATTGAGCTGGTATGTCCGCTCAAGCCTCACTCCCCTGTCTGAAAAGAGTTTTGTCAGTGTCCGGTGGGTTATTGTAGCACCGATCTGGGCCTTTATATCATCCCCTACTGCCGGAATACCTTTCCGGCTGAACCTGTCTGCCCATTTACTGTCAGAGACAATAAAAACAGGCATACAATTAATAAAGGCTACCCCGGCCTCAAGACAGCATTCGGTATAATATTTGGCCGCCGCCTCCGACCCTACAGGGAGATAGTTTAAGGCAATCTCAGCGCCACTCTCTCTCATCACCTTCACAATATCAGCCTCCGGCATATCTGAAAGCAGAAAGGTTTCATCCCCGGAATACTCCTTCATGTGTGGGGCAATACCGTCAAGCACCCTCCCCATGACTACTTTTACCCCGGTTACGGGGATATCTTTCTGAAATACGGAAGTACAGTTAGGAAGGGCAAAGATTGCCTCGCTCACATCTCTGCCAACCTTTCTCCTGTCAATATCAATTGCAGCAACAACCTCAATGTCACCGGGATTATAACCACCAATATCCCAGTGCATAAGACCTGCAACATCCTCCACTGTCTTGTTCCTGTAATAGTAAATACCCTGCATCAGGGAGCTGGCACAGTTTCCCACACCAATAATGACAATCTTTATTATCTTTCTCATACTATACCTCCTGATGAAGCAGTATTGCCGACTTGATCAATTCCTGTAACTTCGCACCCTGATACAGGAGGGGGATAAAAAAGAAAATATCCGGGCTTTGCCCCTAAAACCCGGAAGTACAGTTACGTACTTATTATGGTGTTCTCTCAAGAGGATTTTCAACAGATATGTTAGCGAAACTACCCCGCAAAAAAAATGCGGGGCGTAAAACTTATCAGGGATAACATACACGAGCCGTAATCAATATAGCATCATCAGTCAGAAAAAAACAAGAAGTGCATGTGACCAAAAACACCGGATAGCCCTTATGAATAAAGGGCTTTCCGGTCTCCCCGTTACAGAGGATATATCGGTATGTGTGACTCAAAATGAACGCCTTTATGATAGAATAAATGCACGTTATCAGCCTCAAAAATAACCAAGGACAAGGAACCTATGGAAAAGGAACAGAAAAGGGCACTTTTAGAGTCGATACTCTTTATTTCGGGAGCACCTGTTAACCTAAAAGACCTGCAGAAGATAACGGAGTTTTCTACAGGAGAGATAAGCTTTTTGCTGAATGAGCTTATGGCTGAATACAGGAACCGGAAAG
>UOGI01000198.1_pt1 | contig 9400 bp, 4 predicted proteins | sample 1989621 | NCBI WGS metagenome assembly UOGI01 (sample SAMEA4712198, study PRJEB27164) | hydrothermal vent metagenome | biome: marine basaltic hydrothermal vent biome; feature: marine hydrothermal vent; material: mineral | place: Pacific Ocean | collected 2011-06-14/2011-07-23 | depth 1691 m
ATGTGAGGATAATGGTGAAGTAACGGGTGTTTGTGCATTACATATACTCTGGGAGGACCTTGCAGAAATAAGGTCTCTGGCTGTAAGGGCGGATGCCCGGAGACGGGGAACAGGAAAAAGGCTGGTAAAGAGTTGTGTTTCCGAGGCAAAAAGGCTCGGCATCGAGCGCATCTTTGTTCTTACCTATAATCCTGATTTTTTCAGGTCCCTCGGGTTTGTCGATATAGACAAGTCGGAGTTACCGCAAAAGATATGGGGAGACTGTCTGAGATGTCATAAGTTTCCGGAATGTGACGAATCTGCCTTGATCAGGAAGGTGTGAGGTTGATTTTTATGTAAGATTTCTCCCGCAGTCTTTTAATGAGTTTCTTAAGATGTTTATTTACCTCCCTCTCCCTCAGAAGTCTCTCAATGTTATCCCGTACATCTTCTATCGGGGTCTTTCCGAACCTCTCCCTGTTTTTATTGTAGAATCTTTCGATATCTTCCGGGGGAATCTTTATAAAAACCCTGACCTTTATGTCGATATACTCTTTGATAAGTTCATCGTCTGATTTGCCTCGTAACCGGATTCTCTTTGCCTCCCTGAGCAGGAGCTTTCGGTTAATCAGGGCATTTATAGCCTCTTTTTCAGAAAGCCCGGGGGCTGACTTTTTGGCCTTTTCGATGTATTGCATAAAGTCCGTCAGGGTAATCGCCTCATCATCAATAAAGGCAACAACCCGGTCAATGAGTTCAGCTGATGAAAGTTGCAGAAATGCTGTCAGTACCAGTGTAAGTGTCAAAGTCAGTGTTAGTAGTATAGTAATAATGTAGTTGCTGTATCTGGAACCCGCAACCCGCAACCCGCAACCCGCAACTCTGTTATCAGAATGCATGTCCGATACTGAAATGTACCTCTCCCGCACTTTCACCCTCCCTTCTGTCAAGTTTATGCCCGTAGTCGATTCGTATAGGCCCAACAGGTGTCCTGTATCTTATACCCAGCCCGGCTGTATATCGAAAAATCAGATCCATATTGACGGTTTTTGTCCAGACATTTCCTCCGTCAAGAAATGCGACTATGCTAAAACCCCTTCCAACATAAGTTCTCAGTTCAATGTTGGACATCAGAAAGGCATTTCCACCGGTTGGTGTACCATCCTTACCTTTTGGTCCCAGGGTGTCCTGTTCAAAACCCCTCACGGTATTTCTTCCTCCGAGGAAGAATCTCTCAACAATGGGAAGTTGTCTTGTGTCTGCAAATCCCTGTGCCGCTCCTCCTTTAACAGCAAGTGCAAGTATAAACCGTCTTCCGAGTCTCCTGTAACTACTTCCATGAACAGTCAATTTTACAAAATCTGTTTCTCCAAGGAGATAAGTGCTTGCAAATTTCAGGGATGCACCGATTAATACCCCCCTTGCAGGGTCAAAAGGGTTGTCCCTGGTGTCATAGAGTGCGCCGGTACGGATGCTGCTGATAGCGAGTGTGCCTTCGTCTTCTCTTGATAAAACAACATCAGGCTTTAAATCAAAGGTTTCGACAAGGGAAAAGTCATAAGCAATCTGTGCCTTCAGGTTATTGGTCAGGTTTTTTTCAATTGATACCCCTGAGGAGTTTTTCTTCATCCTGTACCAGACCTCTCCGGTATCGATACTCTTTTCCGTACGGTTCTCTCTGAGGAGGAAGGTATTGAAGACAACCGGTTTCCCAAATAGATAGGGTTCATGATAGCCAAGAACAAATCTTTTCTCCAGCGTGCTCAATTCACCTCTGAGATGTATCCTCCTGTTCATCCCCCATAGATTCCTGTAACTAATGTCAATGGAGCCCCTCAGACCTTCATAGTCATCATACCCAATACTGAATTCAACCACACCCGGATTGCGTTCACTGACAGTTATAACGATATCACGTTGGTTGTCCTTTTTATCAAGTAGTTTAATATTAATATCTTTAAAGAGGCCGAGACGATAAAGACGTTTTGTCCCTTCCAAAAGCAATTTATAGTTAAAGGGTTCGCCTTCTTTATGAAGAAACTCCCTTTCAATGACCTCGGTCCTGGTGAACATGTTGCCCCTGACTATCGTTTTACCGAAATATTCCTTTTCACCTTCCTTGATTCCGAACATGACTTTCACTGACTGTCCTGATGTCGCGGTATCAACAGAGACATTAATATCTGTAAAGCCCTGCTCCTTATAACTATCGGTCAAACGTTTTTTTGCATCTATTATATCCAGTTCATTATAGGGGGCATCTTTTTTAATATTTAAAATCCTGTAGACCTCTTTATCAGTAAAAAAGGTGTTGCCTTCGGCTATGACCTTGCTGATCCGGAACCGCGGTCCCTCATTCAGGATAAATCTTATATCCACTGTCCTTGTTTTTGCGGATATATTGATTGCAGTGTCCACAATCCTTGCATTCAGATAACCCAGCGCCCTGTAAAGGCCTGTTATGGTCTCTGAGTCCGGTTCCAAAAGATCGGGATCGTAAGGGGACCCCTCCTGCAGGTTTATAACATTTTTAAGCATCTTTTCAGTGACAGAGTTGTCCTCAAATTCAATCTTCTGTATTTTATATGCCTCCCCTTCATAAATGAAAAAGGTAAGAGAAATAGTCTTTTCATTCCCGGTCTTTAAAGGTGCAACCTGGGCATAAATAAATCCCTTTTGATGGTAAAGAGAGAGTATTTTTGCCGAGACTTCTTCAATTAACTCATTGTCAACCTCTTCTGCTTCACTGAAGGGCATTATCTTCATAAGTCCGGATGTACTTATCTCCGTATTTCCGTTTATCTCAATCTTCAGCCTCTTGCCCGGAGACACAGGAACCGTAAGAAGACCCCCGGAAAACTTAAAGGGTCCGACTGCTGGATTGAGATATCCCTTTGACTTCAGGTATTCCCTGATTCTCACCAGGTCTTTTTTAATCTCTTCAACGTTATATATATCTCCGGGTTCAATGTACATCTTCTGCTTCAGCCATTGATCAACGCCCTTGATTTCAATCCTCCGGATAATGAGGGGCTCACCCTCATTGACTTTGAGTTTTATCACCACTCTGTAAGGTTTTGGAGCTTTTTCCACAGTCAACGATAGTGATGCCTCCGGAAACCCGATCAGTCCGAGGGAGTTTTTGAGTTTTTTCCTGGCTGTCTCAATGAGGTCATAGCGCATTATGCCGTCCTCTTTCAGGAGGAACATCTTTTTTATCTGCCTGTCCGAAAGGTATCGGTTGCCTGAGACCTTTATCTTATAAATGTATTCGCGTTCCCTGACCTGAATGACAAGGGTCTTTTCCGGTGCATAACTGACTGCAATATCCTCAAATATACCCTTTCTGAATGCCCTCTTTATCCCCTCACTGATTGTCCTTCTGTCTATCAATCCACGGTGGACATTCATCAAATAGAGGAGTTCGTCTTTCGTGCAAGAGGCAAGTCCTTTAATGATGATCTTTTCTACAAGGAAACCCTCCGCAGCTTGAACCTTTAAAGGAAGAGTCAGGAAAGACGCAACTATCAGAAGGATAAAGAGCAGACAGCAGGCACTACGCACTAATTTCCTTACCCGGGTTTCTGTTATCATCTGAACTCCACTCTGAACTTTATATCAGCACCGAGGGTTCCGAGCTCATCCCGTTCCCCAACAAGGGATATATTGTCATTCAGAAAAAACTCCACTCTAAGGGCCTGCTCAGTGGCATTACCTAACGAAGTTGTATATGTCACATATAGCCTGTCGGCAAGAAGCCTCTTTGAGACCGTAATCTTTGGTCCGATTGTACCTGTAGTTTCAGAGACGTAAGGTTCTACCTGTATTCTGTCAAAGCCTGTAATGTTTCTCAGTCTGTCTTCAAGTGTTTCCTGAAGTTTTCCCGTCAAGAACGATGCAGCCTCGGAAGCGCCGATTCCGCCTTCAAATCCCTTCAGCTTGGTGCCAAGCTCTCCCACGGTCAGGAGGCTCAGGATGTCTATCTCATCAAGCAAGGGTTCAGAAGACAGGGAAAGGTTAAACTGTTCCGCATATCCTTCCAGAGAGAGGTGTATCTTATACTCCTTTACCCTTGTGCCGGCAACAATATCAAAGAATGGATTTATCCTTGCCGGGTCGGTAAAGTCGGCACTGGCATTTATTATAGTGAATTCATTATTCCTGAAGAATATCTTTCCCCCTTTCAGCTCTACCCGTCCTATCAGGGAGGGATTCTTCAATGTGCCCAATATCACAAGGTCTATCCTTGCAGGGGCCGTTGCAAGGTTATTGTCTATTAATATATCCTTATCACCATAAAGGTTGATATTGAGTTCAATGGTATCAAGAAGACTGTACTGCTTTTTTTGCAGGGCAGGTTTTTTTGCACTGAGTATCCAGCTTCTCCATTCGATATTCCTTGTGTATCTGCCCCTCAGCACCCTCATATCTCCAATCAGGTATATGCCCTTCTGTTTCTTTGCCAGTACCAGCTCCCCTGAGAGCTTGAAAGAGACGCCTTCCTCGAGGTATAAGTTGATATTTTTTACAACGGCTTCAAGATGATAATCCCTGAGTTTCAGGCCCTCTATCCGGCCAACTCCCCTTATCCTTATGTCTCCGGATGCAAACCTGCCTGACAGGGTATCAAGGACTATCCTGTTTTCATCAATATAGATATACCCCTTTACGGAAGAGAACCTGTTAGGAATCCCCGTTACAGCAATTGAAGTCTCCTCAATTGACAGCCCCCCGTTAATTACGGGATCAAGCCACTTGCCCTTTACGGCAAGGACAAAGTCGGAATAACCCCTTATATATTCCAGACCGGATATGAATCCCTTTAATGGACTGAGATAGGCCCTTCCGTCTATTGTTATGTCATATCCCTTCTCAATGTCGAGGTTGCCGTTTATGTTGAGAGCAGCAAGTCCTGTCCTCAGGCTGAAAGAGTTGAATTCAATCTTTGAACCATCAATTGTCAGCAGAATATCTTTCGTATTCGTAAAGTTCTGCTCATAGAGCTTAAGTTTAAGACTCTTTAACGCCACACTACCCATCAAGGAACGGGAAGTTCCCGAGAGGTTTATCTCTCCCTTCATGGAGAGGAAGAGGTCTTCCGGCACATCTTTTAGGAAGACATCCTTCAAAAACAATCGTATTACATCATCATATAATCCCTCCTTTATATCTATCCTGGCCCGCCAGGGTAGATCGCCGGATGTAGCCATGTTCCCGACAATTGAGACCTGTTTCCTGAATAACCTGCCCGTAAGGCTGACTTCCCGGTTCTTAAGTCTCAGGTGAATATCACCTAAATCCGGTTGAATGGGAGTCTCTGTTGCGGTTGCTCCACTGTCAGTGATCACCCCTATCATGCCATTGAATTCTCCCTCGGGAGACTTTAATGAACCACCTGCCTTGAGGTCTCCCCTGAGACGAAAGCCTCGCGGTAATTTCCCGGCAATATCATTAGAGACAAGGGAGACCTCAAATCCATTGCTCTCTATAATTCCTGCGTTTGAGACGGAGATTGCGCCCTTTAAAAAAGAGGTTCCTTTTGTAAGAATAAAGTTTGAGAGGTCAAACTCTTTGCTGCTGTATTTGAAGTCTGTTTTCATATCTGCATAAAGACCCTTTATTTTCAGTTCTTCGGTCTCTGCATGCCCGGACAGAACGAGGTTGTTTAAGGGACCATCAAGCCTGAAGTCACCGGATAATTTACCGTCTGTCTCATCTGCTATCCTGGAGAATCCTTGATCCTCCGTGGATGCCGGCTTCAGTGCAATCCACTCCTTAAGGTTGTCAAGGGGTAATCGCAAGAAAGTTCCGGAGAGAGAGAAAACCGGCTTTTTAAAGGTAAACAGTTCAGCTTCAAGGGTGCTCACAGTACCCCTTAAAGTATAAGCGGTATCTTTCAGCTTTCCCTCAAGGCTGTTAATTGTCAACCCCCTCTTTTTGTATGATATAAGGGCATCAAGACATCCAAGAGGCCGGTCCATATAGGAGAAGTTGCACAGGCTTATGCTGCCGGAAATCACCGGGTCATCTATCAACCCGGTAACATTGCCCTCAAACTGTCCGGTTCCCTTTATCACTCCCTCTTTATAATATACTTCGTTAAGGTCTTCTGTTGAAACAAGGGCCTTCAGCCTGAGTATTCGTTTCCCAAAATCCAGGAATCCTTCAGAGGCAAGCCTGGTCCTGGGAGATGAGGCCTTAAGGTCTGTTAATGTAAGCACATGTTCTTCCATACGAAAGGAACCACTTGCCTTTTTTATCTTTTTGAGGAACGATGTCTCGGATGACTTGCCGTTGACACCTGTATCCCTGTCCGTTTGAAAAGCCTTGTACCGGAAAGTGCCCCAGGGCTCAAATGCCCGGCCATCTGATTGCAGGATACCTGTAACGCTGCCAGGTGGTAATCCGGGGTCCCATCTGATCAGTTTCAATATGTTGTGGCTGTCAAGGGATTCCGCCTGAACCTTCAGGGAAAATCTTGTTGGTCTTGAAAGGTAGATATTAACCCCTACAACGGCATTCCCGTTATAGGCAGTGACCTTGCCGCCGTGAAATTGAAGAACCTTTTCCTTATAAAGAAGCCTGCATTTTACACTGTCAACATCAATGCCGTATATATGCCCTTGCTTCATCTCAACCTTGAGTTGTGCTACCGGGTTCATTACAGGACCCTTTACAGTACCTGAAAAGCCGGCAAGTCCCCGTAGAGGAACATTCTCTTTAAGGAGTTCCATAAGGGTTTCAAGATATATATTGCCCTTTACGTCAAGGTCAAGAGATAACCCTCGCAGAAAGGTTAGGGTCGGGGCCGGGGATTGGAGGTTTGGGGGGGTGTTGTCGTCTCCGGCCTTCCACCGAACCCGTCCGCTTGCAGTTATGCTGCCCGTGCTGTCTTTTTTGAGCAAAAATAAATCTGATAGTGTCTCTATTGACACATCAGTCTTTATTGAACCGGCAAAGGTATTATTCTCCAGTTGTCCTTTCAGACTCAGGTATGAATCTCCGCTCTTAAACTCAAGAGTTTTTAACCGGACCATATTACCGGAAAGCGATAACAGCATATGCAGGTTTCCATTGATGACATCCCTGTCCTGCCGGATAATTTTGAGCTCTGCGTCCCTGAGGTTCAGGGACCTTCGCTTCATATTTCCTTCAGCCCTTATGTTATGAAGGGAGAGAATAACTCTCTTTTCCGGATCAGAGACCCTGATGCTTCCATTCTTCAGCAGTATGCTCCCGAACTTTATCCTCCAGTCCGACGTTTTAATCCCTGGTTTTTTGGCTGCCATTAATCCGGCAGCACCCTTTAGAGACTGAACGGTAGCCCTGTATTGAAGGCTGTCAACGGCAACAACGGAGACGTAAAGTTCACGGCGCAAAAGGGGCAGGAGTTCAATATAGAACCTGGCCTTTTTTATTGAAAGGGTCTTTCCCCCTTCGTTGTCGGATACCAGAAGATCGTCAACACCTGCAAAAAGGGGGAATAGATTTATATATATCCTTTTAGCTGTAACCCTCTGACCTGAGACGCGGGAGAGTTCGGGCAGGACTATCCTCTTCAGGTGGTTTGACATGAAGGGTGATCTTATATAAAAAAACGCCCCGGTTATGAGGATTACCAGGACAAGTACAGATGTAACTAAGAGTATTTTTTTCGGTTTCACTGAAAATATCACTCTCTCTTTTAAGCCCAAAGGCTACTTCATATTTTTATCCACCGTTATGAGCCATTGGTACATAATGCTTTCATTCCATGCATTAGCCACGAATTAAAACGATGTACTCAAAGCATATAACATTGCAGTAATGAAACACCGGAGTATTGAAGCGCCAACGTCCTGATTTTTCATTTCTCCATCTCACCAACCCTCTGTTAATCCAATGCTGTACCTCTGCATTTTACGGCAGTGATATATTATGGCATTTTTGACTGAAAGAAATCAGAGAGAAAATGAGAAAATATCCTGTGTGTTTTCATTTTGGAAGCTTCTTATCTATAATAGACGTGGTTGCAACAGGTGGAACATAAAATAAAAAACATACCGGAGGGTTCTATGGTATCGGAGAGAGCAAAGAGGGTCAAACCCTCACCAACACTTGCTATGGATACAAAGGCAAAGGAGATGAAGTCACAGGGTATCGATGTGATAGGTTTCGGGGTCGGAGAGCCGGACTTTGATACACCTGATAATATAAAAGAGGCTGCCGTCAAGGCGATAAGGGATGGTCATACAAAGTATACCCCTGTAGGAGGAATCCCGCAACTTAAGGATGCAATAGCGGAAAAGCTCCGGAAGGATAACGGTCTTTCCTATAAAAAGGAGGAGATTATAGTCTCATGTGGAGCAAAACACAGCCTCTATAATATAGCCCAGGCCATACTAAGCCCGGGAGATGAGGTTATCATACCGTCTCCATACTGGGTCTCTTATCCCGCACAGGTACTCCTGAATGATGCAACCCCTGTTTTTGTCAAGACCCGCGAGGAAGATGGTTTTATGGTTAATCCCGATGAATTGAAGGAGTATATTACCGGGAGGACAAAGGCCATCATACTGAACTATCCGTCTAATCCCACCGGCCTTGGCTATGACCGCTCCACGCTTGAAGCAATTGCGGATATTGCGGTGAAGAGCAATATCTGCATCATCTCTGATGAGATATATGAGAAACTCCTCTATGACGGTGCCGGGCATATCAGCATTGCTTCTCTGTCGGAAGAGGTGAAGGCATGTACAATCCTGGTAAACGGCCTCTCAAAATCTCATGCCATGACAGGATGGAGGATCGGCTACGCGGCAGGGTCGGAGGACATTGTTAAGGCCATGACCAAGATTCAGAGTCAGTCTACTTCCAACCCCACATCCATCTCCCAGTGGGCAGCAGTTGAGGCACTGAACGGGCCTCAGGATTTTATCGGGACAATGGTGAAAGAGTTTGACATAAGAAGGAGATTTCTTGTTGAGGCACTGAATAATATAGAGGGGATACAGTGCGGTCTTCCCACAGGCGCCTTTTATGTCTTCCCCAATGTCTCCGGGGTCATTGGCAAGGGATACAAAGGCAGGATAATAGAGGACTCTTCAGCCCTTGCACTTTATTTCCTGGAAGAGGCCGGGGTTGCCCTTGTACCGGGCAGTGCGTTCGGGGCCGAGGGATATATCAGGATATCCTATGCAACGTCCATGGAGAATATCCGCAAGGCTGTGGAAAGGATAGGAGAAGCCATTGAAAAACTCTCATGAGAAAGGTTTCCGCTCCGGCTACGTCTCCATACTGGGGAGACCCAATGTGGGGAAATCCACTTTTCTCAACGCCATCCTCGGAGAGAAGGTTGCCATAGTAACAAGCAAACCCCAGACAACGAGAAACAGGATAATCGGAGTCAGGACAACACCATCAGCACAGATCGTCTTTATTG
>UOGI01000106.1_pt1 | contig 9399 bp, 7 predicted proteins | sample 1989621 | NCBI WGS metagenome assembly UOGI01 (sample SAMEA4712198, study PRJEB27164) | hydrothermal vent metagenome | biome: marine basaltic hydrothermal vent biome; feature: marine hydrothermal vent; material: mineral | place: Pacific Ocean | collected 2011-06-14/2011-07-23 | depth 1691 m
TACCGTTAATCGGTTACGAGGCCCGTTTCGTTCATCGGTTACGTCTTTCGCCTCTTCACGTAACCCCTGGACGCTTTGCGATACGGGCTTCGTTACCGTTTGACGTTACCGATTCCCAGCTTGTCAATCGCCCCTTTCAAATCCTCCACCTCTCTCACCGTCTCAGGGCTCTTCTCAAAAGGCGGCACACCCGAAAGGTCTGCTTCCATAATTTCCTGGTTAAACTTTATTACACCGAGAAGATGAATATCGCCCAGGGCCGAACGGACAAACTCCTCATCCCTCTCGTTTCTCACTTTATTTGCAACCGCATATACCCGTTTTATACCGAGTCCTGCAACCATATCCCTTACAGTCCTTGCAGTCTGGATACTCCGCTGTCCAGGCTCCACAACAATCAGAAACATATCAACCCCTTCTGCGGTCCCTCTTGTCAGGTGCTCTATGCCGGCCTCCATATCCACAATTACGACCTCCTCCCTGTCAAGCACAAGGTGCCTCAGCAGACTCCGCAGGAATACATTCTCAGGACAGTAACAGCCGGAGGCAGCCTCCTTTGACTTCCCCATCACAAGCAATGTTATCCCGTTTATTCTATAGCCAAACTCCTCGGGTATATCGGCAACCCGTGGATTCAGCTTGAACATCCCCCCCATATTGCCCGGCCTTGCACCTGTCCGATCAGCAATAACGTCGGTCAGTTCCGCTATTGGCCTTATTCCCTCTATCTCTTTCCGGGGAAGGCCAAAGGCCTGGGCAAGGTTGGCATCAGGATCTGCATCCACGGCAACAACACTTCTGCCTTCTTTTGCATAGATATGGCTCAGAATAGCAGAAAGGGTGGTTTTACCCACCCCGCCTTTACCGGTTACGGCTATTTTCATGAGGAAATTTTAACATTTAGGAGTGAAACGAGTCAAAGGAGAAAGGCAACCGCCCCCTGACTTGCAGGCAGGAATGAATACCCGGGTGAACGGAACGGCTCTCACCTGAACATTGCGTGGCACTGGTTGCAGCTCTTCTGTACACTCCCGGCAATTTTGTCCGCTGCTGCTGCATCCTTTGATTCTATGGCCTTGCCGAGATTCGTCAGTCTCTTTACAAACACACCCTGTATCTTCATAAACTCCTCTATTTTATCTGCATTCCTGTGAGGCTTGAATCCCTTCAACTTCTTCGCGGCCTCTACTATCTCGGCCACATCCCCGCCAGCCTCTTTCCAGTCCCTCTTCTTCAACGCCTCCTGAGTTTCACCCCAGTGTTCAGCAATGACATCCATCGTCCTGTGCTGCATCATCATCTTCATATCCATATTTTTCATGTCCATCTTCATCCCCGATCCGGACTCTTCACCCTCTTCATGGGCAACGGCTGTCATACCGTACATCAACATAAGTGCAAACACCATAATAACCATAACTGTCTTCATCTTGATCTTCCTCCTGTTTTAGTAATAACATTTTAGTGATAACCCGCATTCGTCGGTAGCCTTCAAACCCCTCACCGCAAATCGGAAAACTCCATAAATTCATCAAGCTTATAGACTGCAAGTATGCCTGCACCGGTAGTCCCATGCTTCACGTTCGAGAGGATGATATCCTTTATGCTCTCCACATCCTTCTCCTCGGCAATAATCTCGATCTTGATACGGTCGTGGATATCCTCATGGTAAAGGCGCACCTCCTTGCCGAACCCCTTTACCTCCGAACACGTAAAATGTATCCTTTTCTTTTCAAACTCGCCGGTAATCTTATCAAATAATGCACGCCTTATTACGGCCATAACCATCTTATGCATCTCGTACCTCCTTTTTGTTTCTGCCCAGGCTCCTGCTTTTTACGGCAGCATATATCACCGGTATAACAATCAGGGTAAGGATCGTCGACGATACCATACCTCCAATCATGGGAGCCGCTATCCTGCGCATTGTATCCGCGCCTGCCCCATGTCCCCAGAAAAGCGGCAGTAACCCGGCAATGACAGCAGTCACGGTCATCATTATAGGCCGGACCCTTTCGGACGTCCCCTCTATGAAAGCCGCATAAAGATCCTCCTTCGTATTCATCCTGCCTGCAAGCAGACGCTCTTCATATGCATGATCAATATATATGAGCACCAGCACGCCTATCTCTGCAGAAACACCCGCCAGGGCTATAAAGCCGACCCCGACTGCAATACTCATGTTATAGCCCAGCAGGTAGATAAACCAGATGCCGCCTACTATTGCAAAGGGCAGTGAGAGCATGACAATTATAGCCTCACTGACATTTCTGAAGTTAAAGTAAAGGAGAAGAAATATAACCAGGAGTGTGATCGGCACTACCACGGCAAGCCTCTTGTTGGCCCTCTCCATATACTCATACTGTCCCGACCAGACTATATTGTATCCCGAAGGGAGGTCCACATCACGGGCAATAATCTTTTTGGCATTCTTCACGTAAGTGGCAATGTCAATACCTGCAAGGTCCACGTAAATCCAGGCACTCATCCTTGAGTTCTCACTTTTAATGACAGGCGGTCCCTGGCTTACGCTGATTTTGGCTACCTGAGCTATCGGTATCTGAGCTCCGGTTGGGGTGGCTATAAGTATACGCTTCAGTTTTGGTATGGAGTCTCTCAACTCACGGCCATACCTGAGATTAACCGGATAGCGTTCCAGCCCCTCAACCGTCTCCGTCACATTCATGCCTCCCACAGCCGACTGGATGACGTCCTGGATATCGCCGACCGTAAGGCCGTACCTGGCTGCCGCCTTACGGTCGATATTATAATCAAGGTAATATCCTCCGACAACACGCTCGGAATAAACGGATAGTGTCCCCGGAATCTGCCTCACCACGGCCTCAATCTTCTTTCCAAGCATTGCAAGTGTGTTGAGATTAGCACCCATTATCTTTATACCCACAGGCGTCTTGATTCCTGTTGCGAGCATGTCTATCCTCGTCTTGATAGGCATTGTCCAGGCGTTCGTTATGCCCGGAAACTGTAACGCCTTGTTCATCTCACTTATTAATTCCTTGGGGGTTATCGCCCTCTTCTCCGGCCAGATATCCGCAAGGGGAGAACGGATTAAACCAGGCCAGCCGGAGAAAAACCTCTCTACCGGCACTTCCCGCCACTCCTCCTGGGGCTTCAGCATGATGGTGGTCTCTATCATTGATAAAGGTGCCGGATCAGTTGCAGTGTCTGCACGCCCGATCTTTCCAAAGACCCGCTTGACTTCCGGAAAGGACTTGATAATCTTGTCTGTCTGCTGAAGCAGTTCCCTTGCCTTGGTTATGGAAATGCCCGGGAATGTACTCGGCATATACAGCAGGTCTCCCTCGTAAAGGGGTGGCATGAACTCCCCTCCGATCTTGTCGAGGGGAAAGAACCGGTCCATCTTCATGGCAAAGGTCCTGACCGGACCTTCCGGCAACTTCTCGACAATCATTGAATGGAACGGCATCAATGTCAGCACCACAAGAACGGCCAGTACCATGGTGACGGCCTTGTGGTACAGCACCCAGTGGATCACAGGTTTATACACCCATATGAGAAATCTGTTAACCGGATTCCTGAATTCCGGACTGACCGCCTGGGGCCAGAGGAGGAATAAGGTCAGGGCACCCATGAAGATTGCTATCGAGACCCCGAATGTACTGAGCACCGACATGGGGAAGAGGGTTGAAACCAGCCAGAACACGAGGAAAACAAGCGCTGAGACACCCACTGAGACCAGCCTCTGCTTCTTCCTGCTCCACAATTCGGGCAGGAGAGTGGTTTTGATAAAGTATCCCATCATAACCGGAACGAGTGTCACTGCAAGCAGTGCGGCGGAGGCCATGGAGTAGGTCTTGGTGAACGCAAGGGGCCGGAAGAGTCTTCCTTCCTGGGCCTGGAGCGTAAAGATCGGAAGAAACGAGAATGTTATGATCAGCAGCGAAAAGAAAAGCGCCGGTCCGACCTGTTTTGCAGCAATGCCTATGGTTACCCAGTGGTCCTTGGTGCCGCTGTCCTTTTCCATCTGCTTATGGGCGTTCTCTATCATCACTATCGCAGCATCGATCATCGCACCTATGGCGATTGCAATGCCGCCAAGGGACATGATGTTGGCGTTAAGGCCCTGGAAATTCATAATGGTAAGTGCCATAAGAATACCTACGGGCAGTGTGAAGATTGCCACAAAGGCCGACCTGAAATGCAGGAGGAATATTATACAGACAAGGGCCACCACGATGGACTCTTCTATGAGTTTCTCCTTGAGAGTAGAAATGGCATTATTGATCAGGTTGGACCTGTCATAGACGGGGACTATTTCAACCCCTTTCGGAAGGCCTGCCTTAAGGCTCTTCAGCTTCTCCTTGACCCGGTTTATAGTTGCAAGGGCATTCCCCCCGAACCGCATCAGCACAACCCCTCCGGCAACCTCCCCTTCACCGTTCAATTCGGTTACACCGCGCCGGAGTTCAGGGCCAAGGTGTACGTTGGCCACATCCCTGACAAGGATCGGCGTTCCATTATTGTCCACACCTATAGCGATATTCTTGATATCTTCGACACCTTTGATATAGCCCAACCCTCTAACCATATATTCGATCTCCGATATCTCCAGCAGGCGCCCCCCTACATCCTGATTAGACCGCTTGATTGCCCTCTTCACTTTTGATAAGGGAATGTTGTATGCAAGAAGCTTGTTCGGATCCACGTCCACCTGGTACTGCTTCACAAAACCGCCAACCGACGCCACCTCGGACACCCCTTCCACTGAGGTGAGCTCATAGCGGAGATACCAGTCCTGCATGGAGCGGAGCTGTGCAAGATCATACTTGCCGGTCCTGTCCACAAGCGCATACTCATACACCCATCCAACACCTGTGGCATCAGGCCCCAGGGACGGGTTCACGCCCTTGGGCAGAAGGCCGGACACATAGTTCAGGTACTCAAGCACACGGCTCCTTGCCCAGTAAAGGTCCGTTCCGTCCTTAAAGAGAATGTAGACGAAAGAAAACCCGAAAAAGGAATAGCCTCTCACGACAGTCGACCCGGGAACAGAAAGCATGGCCGTGGTAAGCGGGTAAGTAATCTGATCCTCTACCACCTGAGGAGCCTGTCCGGGGTATTTGGTGTAAACAATCACCTGAACATCAGAGAGGTCGGGAATTGCATCAAGTGGCATATTTGCCAGGGAATAAACGCCCCAGAGGAGAATAAATACAGTGGCAAGTATAATCAGAAACCTGTTTTTTATTGAATAGTCAATTATCTTCTCAAGCATCAGTACTTCTCCTCATTTCCACAAACAAGCATATTCTTGCCAAGATACGGGTTCTGAACATCAGCCGCCTTCTGCAACCAGAACTCCTCCTTCATGGGACAGAAATAGAGTTTGATTCCGGCGGAAAGCGCACTCGTCCTGCCGGCGCCCCTGATATAGGAGGCCATCACCCCGCTGAGCGCTGCAAAGGAATCCCGCTCCTTCACTATATCTCCGGAAAGAAGTCCATCAATAGAGTCCTCAATCGGACGTGTAAATTCCTGCAAATTCCCCTCTGGATCCGTCAAAGCCTTTATCTTGCCGACCGTCCCGGACAGGGAACGCGCCCCTTTGACCACAGCAGCGGGAGATTCCTCAACCAACGCCTTGTGTATGTCTATATAATCGTCAACCGCCTCTGTCATCAGATTCTTCTGTTCCTTGCTCATCTCCGAATGGAGCATTGCGGCCTTCCTGCTTTTGCCGCCATCGTTTTTGGCTCCGGGCCCGGCGTCTTCCTTTTTCATCTCCATATCCATTTTTTGCGGCGCCTTCCTGCTTCCACCATTTTTCTTGTTGGTTTCAGCCCCGGCGTCTTTTTTCTTCATATCCATCTTCTGTGACGCCTTCTTGATTGCGAGCATCTTGTTTATGGCCTCTCGAAGGTTGCTCTCCGAATCGATGAGGAATTGTCCTGAAACTACGGCTATATCTCCTTCTTTCAGTCCGGAGAGGACCTGCACGAATCCCTCAGCCTCCGCTCCTAGCTTGACCTCCCTGGGAAGGAACTTGCCGCCTCCCAGGGAAGTGATCACTATATTGCGAACTCCCGTCCGGATGACCGCTTCAGAGGGCACTAGTATGGCATCCGAGCTGATCTTTGACTTCAGCACGATATTGGCATACATGTCGGGCTTCAGTTTTAACCCCGGATTTTCAAACTCCATCCTGGCCTGAACCGTCCTTGTCTTTTTTGAGAGATAGGGATAGATGAAGGTGATACGGCCCTTGTAGGTGACGCCGGGTTCGTAAGGAAGTGTCATCTCCGCCTCCTGACCGACCTTGAGAAAAGGGAGTTCGTATTCATAGAAGGAGACCTGCACCCACACACGGGAAAGGTTGGCGATGGTATAGAGCTTCATCCCGGGATTCACCCTCATGCCTTCGAAGACGGGTTTTTTTATCACCGTACCGGTGGCAGGTGAATGGAGAATCATGCTCTTCTGCACCTCTCCCCGTTCCTCCAGTACCTTGACCTGACCGGGATCGATGTCCATCAACAGGAGCCTCTTTCGCGTGGACTCAAGAAGCGTATCCGCACCCTTCACCACATTCACGAATGCAGAGTCGGAAGTCTTCTCCTTGAACCGAAGCGCCTGAAGGTACTCCTCCTGGGTAGCAACCAGTGCAGGGGAGTAGATGGAGAGAAGTTTCTGCCCCTCGCGTACATCTTCACCGGTCGTGTCGACATAGAGTTTCTCCACCCAGCCCGATATCTTTGTGTTGACGTCCTTGACGAGTTCCTCGTCATATGTAATATAACCAACAGTACGGATCGTAGCGGAAAAGGGGCGTTTCGTGACCTTCCTGGTCCGAACCCCCATGTCCTGCACAGTGACAGGGTTTATCTTGATTACACCCTCAGCCTCATCCTCAGCCTCATCTTCATACACCGGAATCAGTTCCATCCCCATGGGAGACTTGCCGGGCTTGTCGCTGATATAGCTCGGGTTCATTGGACCCTGCCAGTACTTTATCTTCCTCTCTGCTTTCGTTGACCCTCCTTCACCCCCCTTACCGGCCGTGATACCGGAAGACGTGGAGGCCGGATTCCCATTCCCCCTGAGGGCAAACCACAGGATCCCCGCAAACAGCAGGAGCGCCAGGACACCTACTGTAATGAAGACCTTTTTAATTTTAACCGCCATCTTTATTTCCTCCATTCATTTTCATTATCATTATCCAGCGGACAAGCCGTCAACCGGATGCAATCTAAAACAGCCTCTTCCCAACTGCTGCTTCAAGCTCTGCAAGTTTGTTTTCATAGTCGGTGATAAACCGGTAATAATCTATCTCATAGTCATAAAGGGTTATCTGGTTATCAACGAGTGTTATAAAGTCCACCTTGTTCACCTTGTATCCTGCAATGGCAGATTGCAGCGACATCGTACTCTGTGGAATTATCCCGGTCCTGAACAGCTCGATCTGTTGCTCATTCTCCTCTATCTTCGTCAGGATATCTTTTATCTGGAAAAACAGATTGTTCTTCATTGAGTTATACTGCTCTGTGGCCTTCCGGATATTTGCCTTCTCTTCCGCCACCTTCCTGCTTTCCCTGGTCTTGTACCACAGGGGAATATTTATCGTTACAAAAGCAGAAATAAAATCGGTTCTTTCAACCGTTGCGCCATCGTCACGCTGTCCATAGCCTATTCCGACATCAAAATCCGGATAAAAATCCTTTTTAGCAAACTTGTAGGCAAACCTGTACCGGTTGATTAAATGCCGCAACCCAAGCAATACCGGACGGTTCTTAACAGCTATCTGCTGCAGACCTTCAAACGTCAGGTTGAATCCGGTTTGCCTTATCTCCCCTATTTCCTTAAAGGGCATCTGAGTGGGACGGTTCAGGAGGGTATTCAGTCGTGCTATTGCGGTCTGCTCCTTTTGCCTCAGAGAGATTAAACGGTCAATCATCTTTGAAAGCTCTACCTGGGACTTTAACACATCCTGCTGCAACCCCCTGCCAACGGCATATTTGGTCTCCGCTATTTTTATGAACTCCTTTAAAAGTGCCTTGTTGTTTTCGGTTATCTCAATTGCCTTGTTTATAAATGAAAGATTATTGTAAACAACCTTAACCTGTCTTACAATATCATTCTTTTTTTCCGCATACTCTTTTTTAACAATCTCCAGTTCCTGCTCAGCCATTGCCCCCTTTAATGATAATTTGCCGGGAAAAGGAAACTTCTGCATAAGTGATATCTGCTTCTGGGTCATCGGCTCCCGGTTAAGTCTGAAGCTGTCCAAAGGCACGTTGACAAGCGATAGTTTTAACCGTGGGTCCTCAAGAGATTCAGCCTGGGCCGGCCTTTCCCTGTATGCCCGTATCTTCTCTTCATATGCCTTGAGTTCCGGGTTGTTTTTGACGGCTTCTTCTATCAATCCGTTTAACCTTTCTTTATAATCCAACCCCCCGGCAAAAGCCCAGCCGGCATTTATAATCATCAGAGAAATTAATATGGAAACAGCAATTTTCATTTTCATAAATGTCAAACCTCGGTTGTTTTGCATTAATTTACCTTGCATTAATACTGAATGTTATTTTCTTAAACTTCCTGGCCGGTCTTCTGAATATTACATCAACATTCCATTGTCCGGCCATTGCAAGTCCCAACACCGCAGTGTAAGCGCTTCCCTTCTGTATCGCACCGGTCTCGTATTTCATTGCAGGCATTGCCGGCATAAAGTAAGCAAGTTCAACTTCCGCATCTGTTATTGAATCCTTCTTTGCATTGAAAAGCTCCACGGAAATATTGTTCTTTCCAACAACCGGAGAGGCCTTCTCTATTGAAATTTTTACAGTTACATCACCCGCCTTTTTTACCATATCAAAACCTGTTGCATATACCACTGTTGACAGGAAAAACAGACCCAAAAGAACAAAAAATATCTTCTTCATTTTTAACTCCTCATCTATATTTTTTCTGGTTGTATTAAACATGAAGATTGTGAATACAGTATGAAGGAAATGTGAAAAAAAGTTGAGAAACCGTACTGAATCAGTATCCTCATAGAAGTCCCTCCCCCCCTGAATAACTGTAGTGACCGGCAACAGGTGCTGGCAATTTCCATTTTCCCCTGCTATTATATCTTTATTGGATCATTTTGAGAAAGGACCAGTGGGAGACTGATTCATATAATCTTCATAGTCTTCCTGTACGGTAATTTACAAACTGGCAGAGACCACATACATCAAGGGGGAGGATAGTAATCATGGATCACAGCAAACATTCAGGAAATGAAAAAAGCGAAAAAGGTCATGACACACATGAAGGTCATGACACACATGAAGGTCATGAAGCACATGAAGGTCATAACGAACACGAAGGTCATGACATGGAGCACATGGAACACAAGGGCCATGACCACAAAGACCATCA